>Ga0105099_10000871_pt1 | contig 20046 bp, 15 predicted proteins | sample PPLLak3cmMay2015_2_FD_79138 | JGI IMG/M metagenome (GOLD analysis project Ga0105099, IMG submission 79138) | Freshwater sediment microbial communities from Prairie Pothole Lake near Jamestown, North Dakota, USA - PPLs Lake P8 Core (1) Depth... | ecosystem: Environmental > Aquatic > Freshwater >... | reverse complement strand
TTTTAAGTCCCCGGATATCTCTAAATTAAAGGAAATAGTTATAGACCACAGAACAAGAATCTATATAGCTCCCGGCGCAGATATTGAAGAGGCAAAAAACCGGTACTTTGCCCGGAATACAACACGGAGAATAAAATAATGCATTCTACCCGCCGGCCTGCTCTTCCCTGAACAGCTTTACCTTCATAGCAGCAGGTCCCTTAGGGCCTTTACCTGTTTCAAAAACAACAACATCGTTCTCCTTCACAGGGTCCAGAAGGTTGTTTGCATGTACAAAAATACTCTGATTCGATACCGAATCGCGGATGAACCCGTATCCTTTTGACCAGTTAAAAAAGGTTACAACCCCTTTTCTTATATAATCAGGTGAAGCCTGCGGATTGTTCCTTGTTATCTTAAGTTCAATACTGCCTGCATCAACTACACTCCTTTTATCCGGATCAGGCGGAGTTGCAGTGATGTTACCGAACTCATCAACATAGGCAATCATATCATCAAAGCTGCTCTTCTTCCCCTCACTTTTTTTCTTTGCACGCTTCTCGTTTTTCTCTTTTCTCTTTTTGTCCTGTTTCTTCCTTACTTCTTTTTTATTGAAAGTCTCCTGCGATCTACCCATAGTGGCAAAATTTATCCTTTTAAAATCAAATATGATCAGCTTGATAAAATGATAGTGAGCAGTAGTCAGGCAGCCTGGTTGTCGGTCGGCAGAACAGAGCGCAGAATCGGACAGCTGATAATTATGGCAAAGGTACAAAAATCTGCTGAATTAGACCTATCTTTAACATCTTAATCCACCAACATGATAAAGCCAGAATCCGGATTACATCAGAAATCCGGGTTATCCTTGTTTCTTAAGTTGCTGTCCGGATTCAGTTTGTTTTTCCTGACAACTCCTGACTGTATAGCCCAGAGAGGATCCTTCAGGCACGATACATTGTTGCGTACATTCCATATCCATGCTTCTTCAATTCAAAACAAATCTGTAAGTCTGCCTCTGGTCATTGCTCTCCATGGAAGAGGAGGGACCGGTGAAACCATGTCACTGGTTACACGCAAAGGATTCGACAAGCTTGCCGACAATGAAGGGTTCGTGGTTGTCTATCCTGATGGTGTTGAGCTGAACTGGAATGACGGTAGAATGGATGAAGAGGCAAATGATCGTGCACACAGGGAAAACATAGATGATGTCGGTTTTATTTCTGCCCTGATAGACTCAATGATAAAAAACTACAACATCGACCCGGGAAGGGTTTATATAACAGGTATCTCAAACGGAGCGATAATGTCATATCGCCTGGCCTGTGAACTTTCACATAAAATAACGGCTATTGCACCTGTTGACGGCAATATACCTCATCTCCTGTTCCATGATTGTTATCCGGTCATGCCGGTCTCAGTGCTGGCCATCAACAATGTGAATGATCCACTTGTTCCTTATGAGGGAGGCAGCATTTATACCAGTATTCGCAGACTCAACCTGGGCAAAGTACTCTCAGCGGAGGAATCTGTCGGATTCTGGGTAAACCGGAATCAGTGCCCGGCATTCCCTTTGGTGACTGAAGAACCAGACCTGGATCCCAAAGATGGCACAAGAGTTACCAGAAAAGAGTACATCGCCTGTCTTGACGGAACCGTGGTAATTCTCTATTCAATCGATGGAGGTGGACACACATGGCCAGGAGGAATTCAGTATCTGCCCGTAATAATCGTTGGAAGAACTTGCAGAGATATTAATGCCTGCGAAGTGATCTGGTCGTTCTTCAGGAAACATTCCAGGCGTCATGATTAAAACCGGATAATGACCTGGCATCCGGTCGTAAACTGTTTCAAATAAACATCTTATCTTTACATAAAACAGGGGGTAAGCTATTATACCAAAATCATTTCAGGAGAGAGGCTGGCTGAAGCTTGATAACGCAGCAAAGCTGTTTCCGGCAATTATGTCAGACGATCTTACTTCGGTCTTCAGGGTCTCCGCAACCCTTAAGGAACCGGTCAGATATTCTGCCATAAGTGAGGCAGTGGCAATAACTTCGGAAAGATTCCCCTACTTCAATGTTTCCCTTGGAAGCGGAATCTTCTGGCATTTCCTTGAGTTTAACGATCAGCTGCCCCGTATCCAGGCGGAGGGGGAACAACCCTGTACGGCATTTGCCGCAAAAAGGAAAGGCGAGCCCCTCTTCAGGGTCATAATCAAAGGCAGAAGGATCTCAGTCGAGTTCATTCATATTCTCACTGATGGCTCAGGCGCAATTGAGTATCTTAAAAGCCTGCTTTATACGTACCTCACTCTTTGCGGCAAGCAGATAAGCTCACAGGGAGAGATCATGCTCCCGGGCCAGACTGTATCCGAAGAGGAGTTTGAGGACGGGTACAATAAGTTTTTTCAGAAACTCCCTCCCCCGTCTAAAATGGTCAGGGCCTGGCATCTTCCGTTCAAGACGAACAGACGGCCAAAACTTAGAATCCTCAGGGCAGAATTGATGGTAAACGAGATCCTCGAAACAGCACACAAAAATAAAGTATCGGTCACCGAGTATTTTGTATCAGTCTATCATTTTGCACTGCAGGAAATCTATAATTCAACAGAGAGAAAAAAGAGAAGAAAACCACGGAAGGTACTGAGGGTTGAGGTTCCTGTTAACATGAGAAAATTGTTTCCGATCAGGACTATGCGCAATTTTTCACTCTTTGTATTACCTGAAATTGATGTCAGACTGGGAATTTATACCTTTGAGGAGATCCTCAGGTCAGTACACCACCAGCTTCAGATAAGCTCGGATGTGAAACAGATATCAAGATTCCTCTCTTCCAATGTCAGTTCTGAAAAACAGTTGATCATCAGGATCATACCTCTGTTTATCAAGAAAATGGTTATCGCCTCGGTATACAGAGGGCTTGCGTCAAAAAGATGGACAGGCATTGTCACCAATCTCGGTCTGGTCACACTTCCGGCAGAAATGGAGGAAATGGTTGATTCAATAGAGCTTATCCCTCCCCCGCCAAATCCGAATGTGAAGGCAGGCTGCGCCCTGGTTTCATACAAGGACAGGCTGAGGATTACCTTCAACAATATTACTGAGTCAAATGAGCTTGAAAGGAACATATTAAAGCATCTTTCAGATGCCGGTATGCATGTCAGAATATTAAATAACGATTAAACCAGAGGCAATGAAACTATGCATCAACTGCGGAGTAGAACTTGATGATGGGATGAACCCCTGTCCGCTGTGCGGGATAGATCCTGCTGTAAAGGCCAATGAGAAAGATGTTCCTGATAATTCTCCATCTGCCATTATCAGGCTTCAGAGGAAAGAAAACAGAAGATATCTCTGGGAACTAAGCGGGATACTGGCTTTTTCGGGAATTGCTGTCTGCACGATTATCGATTTGCTTGTAACCAAAAGTCTCAGATGGTCGCTCTATTCCGATGTTTCGATTTCGGCAGCATGGATCATTGTCTCGCTCTTTATCTTCTTCCACAGAAGGCCTCTCATTTTGTCTTCTCTGGTGATTATCACCATCCTGGCCGCACTCTTTTTTATCGACCTGATTACAAGTGCAAAGGGATGGTTCTTTCCGGTAGGACTCCCTTTGTCGGTCTCTGCATTTGTCTCTGCAGCAATTATCATAGCTCTTTACAGGGCCGCCCATTTCAAGGGACTGAATATCATTGCTGCAGCTTTATTGATCTTATCAGGATTTTGCATTATTATCGAAATGTCGCTGGATAAATTTATCGACGGGAATGTTGATCTGCGATGGTCGCTTATTGCATCTGTTTCAATCCTTCCAGTTTCGCTGATATTCTTCTTCTATCATTACCGGCTTAAAAAGGGAAACAGGCTCGACAGTTTTTTCCATGTCTGACCTGAAGGGCAGATCGCGATCAGGTTCCTTTTATTCTTATTGATTTCAAAAAGAATATTCGTAAATTTATATAAGTATTCTTAATTTTTACTTATTATAAAGCTGTTATGAAACGCTTCTGCGCTATACTTTTTCAGTTATTGATTGTATATGAAGTACCGGCTCAGATCAACAAATTTGGAGTTCCGGTTATCACGAATTACAATACAGAGGTAACAAACAGTTCTGAACAAATCTGGTGTATAACAAAGGATAAATCCGGGAATATCTATTTTGGAACCCAGGAAAGAGGTGTGACCCGTTATGACGGGACCAGATGGACTAATATCCGGATTGCGGATAATCCACGAGTCTTCTCACTTGCCTCCGACAACAGGGGTATTGTATATGTAGGAGCTGCATTTGAATTCGGTTATATACAGCCTGATCATAATGGGACCAGCCAGTACGTTTCATTAGCGGAAAGAATTGATTCAATTCCGGAAATACGAAATATCCTTTTCATTGTTGTACATAAAGATAAAGTATATTTCCAATCACAAAAGAATACGTATGTATATGATATACAGAGTGATTCTCTTTCAAAAATCAACCTGCCCCGATTCAATGTTCTTAATGCCTTTCATCTTGCTAAAGCAGGTGATCGGTTGATATTGTCCGATAACAGCTTTGGAATGTTTGAATTACATGATACTTCAGTTTCACCTCTGCCCGGTGGAGATTTCTTTAAAAGGAAATCGTGCACTGTAATTTTACCGTATAACGATACACAGTTATTGGTAGGGACTTTTGACGACGGCTTGTTCATTTATGATATTGTATCCGGAAATGTTAATACAAGTTTCATAGATCCTTCCCTGAATGAAAGACTTAAAAATGCAAAGATCTATTCCGGCACAAAGCTGGAGAAGGATATGTACGCGATTGGGACTACAAATAAGGAAGGTATCTTAATACTCAGTAAAACTGGTGAACTGATTGAGCAGATAACCACTGATAATTCTGACCTCGAAGATAATACGATGTATGCTCTGTATTTTGACAATAAATATACCACGGAACTCTGGATGGTTAATTTCGGGTCGGTGAGCAAAGCTTATCTATTCATAAAAACGTTCACAGCGAAACAGGGTGTGGAATCAGCGGCAAACAGGATATGCAAATTTCAGGGAAGTTATTATATATCTACAGATGCCGGTATTTTAAAAAGCCAAGCCGGTGAAAATAACAACCTTGTTTTCAGGGAGATGGAAGGGATAGAGACTCAGGTGTTTCCGCTGAAAATAATGAAAACCGGAAATAAGGAAATTCTTCTGGCCGGGTCAACATTCGGTATCTTACAGGTAAAGCAGGATGGTACAGTATCAGACCTTATAACAGACCTTATATCAGATGGTATAATAGGTTTGTCTGAAATGTATATTACCTCGAGGGAGATCAGGATGATAACACAATCAGCAATTGATCAGGATATTGTTTATTTCGGCAAGGGTCTGAATGGTGTAGTTATACTTCGTTATAATGAAGGCCATTGGTATTTCGTTAACAAGATCAAAGATATCTCCGGGTCGGTTGAAGATATTATTGAAAATGAAAAAGGCGACCTGTGGATTTTAACAGACGATCCGACAGGACTTTATAATCTGACATTTCACGGAAATGACACAATCCTTTCAAAATTAGGTCCCGATGATGGTGTGCCGGAGGTTGATCTTAATTCACTCGCACTCATTGATAATGAATTGTATGTAACCACATCAAAAGGAATTATCAGGTATGATAAAACATCAGGAAAATTCATGGCAGATAACAGCCTGACTGACGGATATTCAGAAGATAAAAATGTATTAAATCTCTATCTTGATGATGATGGAGATCTTTGGTACAGCGGATCAGATGGGAAGTATGCTGAAGTATTATTTAGAAACGATGGTAATAGAAAACTCAAATATCATGGCTTACTGAATCTTTTACCCAATGCAGGACTTCAGGACATAAAAGAGTTTGAAGAAAGGTTATTTCTCCTGAAATCCAGGATTATTTATGTAGTTGATAAATCAGATCTTATTACCGATACAACAAAAGTAAATACATATTTCGTCCGGATTATTGCCGGAACTGATTCAACTTTAATAAACGGCTCATTTTACGATACCATTGATGATACCAGGAGAATCCCGTCCGGAATATCCAATAATACAAATGTGCCGGAATTTCCGTACGACATGAACGAAATATCCCTTGAATGGACAACCCCTTATTTTCTGGAAGAACTGTCAACAGAGTACAGTTATAAACTTGAAGGACTGGAGAAAAGCTGGTCAGGCTGGGAAGGTTTCTCACCAGGAAAATATGCTAAAAAGGAGTATAACAGCCTGCCTGACGGACGGTATACCTTCAGAGTCAAGACGCGAACCCTGACCGGTCTTACATCTGATGAACTATATTTTGATTTCATTATACTTAAACCCTGGTATAAGACTTTTCTGGCAACAGTATCCTATTTCATTGCTGTGATTCTCCTGATAACCGGAATAATCAAAGCCTATACCTGGAGACTTAAGAAAGAAAATATCAGACTTGAGAATATCGTGGAAGAACGGACATCGGAAGTTAATTCCCAGAAAAGAATAATTGAAGAAAAAAACAAGAAGATTACCGAAAGCATTCATTATTCCAAACATATTCAGGATTCAATCCTCATAAAACAGGATGAGATAGACAGGATTGTTCCCGGATCGTTTGTCTACCTGAAACCCAGGGATATTGTAAGCGGGGATTTTTACTGGTTCACTCAGCGTGGGGATGTTTCAGTCGTTGCTGCCGTTGATTGTACCGGTCATGGAGTACCGGGTGCCTTTATGTGCATGATCGGTAATATGCTTTTGAATTTCATCGTGAAGGAAAAAGGGATTATAAAACCCTCTGAGATACTGAATAACCTTAACGCCGAAGTAATAAAGGCCCTTCAGCAGGAACGTAAGGATTCCATCTCCCAGGACGGTATGGATATTTCCGTATGCACAATTGATTTCAGAAATGATATATTGCAATACGCAGGAGCCAAGAATCCTCTGTATATAGTTAATAATAATGACCTGGTTGTTTTTGAGGCTGATCCTTACTCGATAGGAGGAACCCATCTTTCGAGAAAAAATACTAAACCCCCAGATTTCAGGAATCAGACAATTAATCTGATCCGGGGATCATCCATTTACCTTTTTACTGATGGCTATATCGATCAGTTTGGAGGGGCTGATAATAAGAGTTTCAATATTACCCGTTTCATCGAACTTTTGAAGTCCATATCAATTCTTCAGCCTGAGGAACAGTACAAGATACTTGACAGGACGATGAAAGAATGGATGAATTCTGCACGGCAAATCGACGATATGCTGGTAATAGGAATAAAACTTTAGTATCAGGCAGCTTCTAATATTCAACAAATTCGAAAGGAATGTCAACTACTGCACTGAATTCCCTGCCGCGGTCTTCCATCATCCTGTCGTTTTTGAGGAAATACCATTTCACCTTGACAGGATAGCCTTTACTTACCAGGTCTTCAAGTATAATAAAGATCTCAACGAACTTCCTGGCTGTCGATGAGTTGAAATAATCCATCTTGAAACTTAATTCTGTCTCATTATCAGGTTCATTGGAATAATCTCTGAACCAGGATATTATGCCGGAAAAGTATTCATTCGCATCCTCCGGAAGTGATTTGCCTGAGAAATTGAATATCCCCTCCTGTTTATCAAGTATAACACCCGGGGTCTCTTCTGTTTCCTGAATTTCATACCTGCTGATCATACATTCATTAGATTACGATTATTTGAGCAAATTTATAAATTTCACCTTCCCCGATCATTTCATAGTTATATGACTGGCACTCCCTGAAAACATCAATAAGTCCCAGTCCTGCGTTATTTTTATCTTCTCCCGGACCGGTTCTCAGCTGCGTCTTATACATTTTATCCAGCTCTGCCTTGCTCATTTTAGTCAGTTCACGCAGGTATTTGTCCAGGGTTAATGCATTGTTTTTTTCAATAAAATTAACAGTGTTAATAATAAAATGCCCGTTCTGTTTCCCCATCATAAATATTCCCTCGGGTACACTATTATTTATTGATCCATGCTTTGAAATATTCTGCAATATTTCAACCGAAATATGGTATAATTTCCTCTTTTCCCCGGGAGTATCAAACTGGTCTTTTAAGTTTCCTTCAATCATCTGTATCACCGGCAGAACTGACACTCTTGAAAAATCTCCCTTATGCATTATCAGAACATTTTCGCAACTCAGATCATCATGCATTTTTTTCATTTCCACAATATTTATCTCGGCATTTCTCCCCTCTTCCCCCGTACTGTTAAGTGACCTTAATCTAAGATGCAGATAAAACATCGAAAGTTTATCGTTGATCTTCTCGAATACATAATCCAGCTTATTCCCTGATTTTCTTGCCATTTCGATAATTCCCAAACCGGCCCCCCCTTTTTCTGACAGCACACCCTTAAGAAGAATCTCCTGTGATAATACTTTAAGTTCATCCTGAGAAAGATCATTTACCCTGTCAAGTTTTCCGCTTATTGTGTCTACAAACTCATTCATCACATAATTGGCTGAAGTTATATAATACACCCCATTTCTGCTTCTGGAGAAAAATGCTGGTGACTTGGTTGGAAATGTAAGATTAGTATGCGGATTTGTTCCGTGCCTTATAATATTCTGGTAACATTCAGCCATAAGAAAGCTGATCTTCTTCTTGAGTTTAGTAAGGCTGCCATGTGACTCAATATTCTGTTCAGATATTTCAATTATCAATGAAGTAATTGCATCAGAAAAGGATCCTGAATATCCAAAAAACAGATCGTCCTTATGGAGATCATTAAAAAACTGGTTTAATCTGCTACAATTCATCCGGATAGCTTATAAACTGGTTATAACAAGGTTAAGTTAGCATTTTTTTACGAAACCATGAAATTTATAAATATTTAAAAAAATTATTCGTCGAAATTGACCTGGAGTCATTTCCCGGGGATTAACCTGTTACTGAATCTTGTTTCAAAGGTTGTAATCCTTCCTGGTCTCACAAGTATTCAGTAATTTATTTGCGACCAGTTCGTTGTTTTCAAGAACTTTATATGAATCGTTGAGGTATTGAAGTATCTGCTTCTTTCCTGTTTTTGAAAGAAGCACCTGACCGTTTATGACATATTCAAACTGCGGTTTAAGCTCCCTGTAAAATTCAAATACTTCCTTCAGCTCATCGTATGAATAACATACACCCTTATATACTCTCTTATCGCTGAGCATATTTTCAGGTACACCCTCTGGTTTGGAATAGTCGGCATCAACAAAACCTGCCATATCAAAATCATAAGGAACCGCATAGAGCGAAGACGAGTCTTTCGACTGCATTAAAATAATATTTTTCCTTGATGAGATGAACCAGTCTTTATTCCCGATAAGATATTGAAAAACAGAGAGTTTCTTAAAATTTTCCTCATTTATGTCAAAAGGAGTGGCAAACCTGTCTATTGCCATCAGATCGTTCCTTTCAGCGGTCCGCTCCCTGTCCTCAATGAAGAAGCTGTGCCTCTCAAATACTTTTTTATTCTGTTCTGTATCAAAATACAGTATCCTCACCAGTCTGACCTTCATGCTCAGGTCAGTAACCTGGTTATACAATTTATATATCATGTATTCATTAATCACATCCACTTCTGTCTGGCAGGGTGTAACGAGTTTCAGCTTGTCCTGATTGGCGAAAAGTGAATTCTCCACCTCCTCTTTTTTAAAATCCAGAAGCAGTGGCGGGAAGCTGCAGTTTGAAGGATCAAGGCGGAAATTGCCTCTGGTAGTAACCTTTACCCTGAGCTTGACAGTTTGGCCATCCGGAGTCAGGTATGTCAGAACACCCCTGTGCTCCTGGGGTTCCCCATCACGGTCTTTATTGATAGCTGAGAAATCGGCTCTCAGTTCCATCCTGAATATTTCGTCAGAGCGGAAGAGGGTGTCGGGCCGGCTTGCATTTGTTGTGCGGGCAAGGATTCCAAATGAGAAAATCAAAATAAGACTTTTAAGCAGAAAGGTCTTTGTATAGTTTTTAAGCTTCATTGTTATCACTGAAAATGTTTGTTAATTATCTCATATAAAACAAGTGAGACCAGGTTTTGTTCTGAAAGCGCTATAACCGGGTATAATATAAAACTACCGGCAGGATTTATAGAATATTTTTTTGCTGAAATAAAATAGTGGATTATATTTGCAGTCCGAAAAGGAGGTGCCATAGCTCAGTCGGTAGAGCAACGGACTGAAAATCCGTGTGTCCCCGGTTCGATTCCTGGTGGCACCACTTAAAACAGAGTGAGAGTGAGAGTGAGAGTGAGAACTCGAACGATCACTCTCACTCTGTTTTCTCGCTCCTGCTCTAACACTCACACTCACACTCATTTTTGTATAACCATCCTTATCTCATTCCGGAAGATCAGTCTCTTGCGGGTTTTTATTTTTAAACCGTGCAGTTAATTCAAAAACAATAATGTACATTTACACATATATGACTCTGTTAATAAAGATTATACGCTATAAAAAGACTTTTAATCCGTATTGCTATCCTCCCGGAACAATACTCTTTTAAAAATGTCGCGTAAAACGAGGTATAAGAACAGTAATTATTTGATTTTCAAATATCCTTTTAACTCACAATTATGATTGAACTTGATAAGAAATTCAATCCTAACAATACAGGAACTGAAATTGATGAAAACCTGTTGAGATCTTTACCATTACCGGTTTATGACGCCTATAAATTGCTTGAAAAGCAGAGTGATTATGAAAAATCGCTTCAGGTTTTGTGCCTCTCACTTATTCCATGGACCTGTCAATATATTGCTCTTGTATTAAGCGGAGAATATCTTGCATGTGAGCATGAACCCTCCTTTGAAGCTACGGACAGCCTTGTGAATATGGTAAAAAAACCCGGACCCGGCAAATGGATCGGTTTCACAAGAGCTGCAGCCAGGTATTTCATGAATAACAAAACCAGTGTAATATCCCATGATGCTATTTCAACGTTGAACACCATCCTGAATGAAAAGGAGAAACCTCAGGTAAAATTTTTAGAGAACGGAAACAGGCTGGAATATAGTGATGCCTTGATTAATATAAGAAACAGGTTTGCCCACAGCAGAAGCTTTTCGGCCGATAAAGCACAGGAACTTTTTCAGGATTATTTTCATATATGGAAAGCTTGGGTCATAATAATAAGAGAAGTGTTTGAACCAAGGTTGTTATTCCGCTCTTCTCCAGGCAGTTCTCTTGTGTCATTCGATAACCGTTCATTCGATAAAGAAAATGTCCCTCCGGACAATGATAATCCCACATTATTATGGGATGAAACGACAGGAACATACATCAGGTTATATCCGATAATAGTAACAACTTCAGACGATTCAAAAAAAACTGGAGAGGTAGCATTCCTCGAAGAGATAAAAAGCAAGTATCTGTTTTACCTTCAGGGTGATAATTTCTTTAAACTGAAAGATGAGTTTGATATCCTGTCAGAAATGATAGAATCGAAAACAATTACTGAAGAAGTAGTTACGGCAGAAAGTCTCACTATAACAGCCTTCGCAGAAAGGATAGACAGAATCACCAACCAGACCATCTGCGATTTCCAGGATGCCCTGAAGTACATTCCTGATATGTATATCGACAGACCCGCAATAACAACCAATCTTGACAACTGGCTCGGAAGTAATCTGCCGGGTTGTATTGTAGCAGGCAATCCGGGGACTGGTAAAACAAGTATTATTACCAGCTGGTGCATTCAGAGAAAAACAAAAGGAGATCATGTTTTACTACTGGAAGCTTCCCGTTTCATGGAGTCTGATATCACCATGATCATTGAGAAAGAACTGAATCTTGCTTCACCGCTTAAGGATTGTCTTGATACAATACAGAAGCAGAACACAAGTTCCTTTAGCGGACAAAATCAAAAAAAGTTCATAATTATAATAGATGCAGTTAATGAGTTCAACGGCAAAGACAACGAAAACCGAAGCAGGCTCTGGCGTGAGATCAATAGCCTGATAAGTATCCTGAATCTTTACAGCCCATATCTTAAATGCCTTGTTACTACCCGGAATGACCTTTGGAAAGTTGATTTCCCCGGAAAAGATGCTGCCCCGGATATGCTGAAGGAAAAGTTTTACTGGGGTGAAAAAATAAATGATTTTCCAAAAATAATACTGGGTGATTTTTCGCTGGAAGAAGCTTCTGAAATATACGAAAATGCAAGAAGAACAATCCCCGCAATGGAGGTTCAGAATTCTTTCAATGAACTGTCAGCAAAAACTAAAAAAATTCTCTGTAATCCTTTTCTCCTTCGCCTGGCCCTCCTGACATTTAATGGCAGGAAAATGCCTGACCTTACAAAATCAAAGATAGAAAAACAATATTCAAGAGAAAGAATAACTGAAGAGAAAGATAAGAAAGCTGTTCTATTTGCTTTGCTTGAACGGATGTCGGAACTGAGAAAAACAGAAGTTACATTTGATGAATTTCTGTACACTGAGACTGGAATAAAATCCAAAAAGAGAGTCCTGGAAAAGGACAGAAAGAATCTCGAGAAACTCATCTTCGATCCCCGGCCGCAAAGCTCATACAAAAAGCTAATTAAGGAAGGAATACTGGAAGAGAGAACAGATGAGACCAATATAGAAAGTAAAGAAAAGATCAGGTTCTCTCAGGAAAAAATCACTGACATAATTTATTCTGAATTTCAGCAAAGAGGTGTAAAAAAACTAATAAAACTATCAATTTTTGTATTTATGCTTTTATTTGTAATTTTAACTGTAAAAGCATTTATTGCCAGAGATTCTGTAAGAAGCCAGATTGGTACAATACAAACTGAACTCAATAATTCCACACTATCCCAGGCAGATAAAATTCAAATTAGCTCTCTCTCAAACGGAATTGTTAAACGAACCATTTATGGTCGCTACATAATGTCAGGCCTTACTATGTTAGTCTATTATGCCTTTTCTGTAATTTTTCTGTTCGTTGCTTCCACCTTCAGGCTTTCCCTGTCAAAAAGATTTAAAAATGACCTTTCAACAAGATTTATCAAGGAAAAATTCATTGAACTGGTACAAAAGAAAATCCTCTACATGTTTATCCCAATACTTTTACTTCCTGTTATTTATGTTTTCTGGGCATCTGCTCATCCTGACCTTTCACAATCAGAATTAATGAAACCATTATTTTATGGCTTCCCAATAATGTTTCTTTTTATAATTCTATGGGTTTTAATTTTGCATGCCATGGTTGTGTTAAAAAATGCAAACTCACCTCAGGATGCCTATTGTGTTTTTGGTAAAAAGGAATTTATCCACTCCTGCATAGAGCTTGTTTATCTTATACCATTTCTAATCATGCTGAATTACGGCCTTACTCATTTACCTGGTACTTTTACTATTAACTCTGATGAACAACTTAAAGAATTAAAACAGGAATGGCATTCAGACGAAGCAGTGAAATCACTTAATTTAAGTTATCCGGAACACTTTAAAATAATAAATAATGAGATTATAAACTTAACTACATACAAGGAAAATGCTTCTAAACAATTTATGCTCTCTTTTTCAAAAACCATGATTTACAGTATATGCATTCTTATTCCTTTTATGTTGCTGCTTCAATACTTTGCCGGCTTCTGGCTTTTTAAACTGCTCAAACGAAAATTATGAGATATTCAACCCTCTCATCCCTGTTTTGCTTCTTCTTTATTGCAATTCTTGCATCCTCCGAATATGCTGGTTCCCAGGCCAGTAACTGGACTCACTTCAGGGGCAGCAATCTTACCGGCATGGCAGCGGTTGAAAATATCCCGCTTAAATGGGATGAATCAACCATAAAGTGGAAAACTCAGATTCATGACATTGGTTATTCTTCACCTGTTGTCTTTGACAATCAGATTTGGCTAACCACAGCAAAATCTGATGGAAGTGAACTTTATGCTCTCTGCATCGATTTTCAAACCGGGGAAATAATTTACGATATAAAGGTCTTTAGTCCCGGTGAAGTTGAAGGGAAGCACTCTTTAAATACTTATGCCTCTCCTACCCCCTGCATCGAAAAGGGTTTTGTATATGTTCATTACGGAAGCATGGGAACAGCCTGCATAAATACTGAAAATGGCTCAATCGTGTGGAAACGTACTGATTTCAAATGCAGGCATGTACAGGGTCCGGCGTCATCACCTGTCATTTATAAAAATCTCCTGATCCTTCACTTCGAAGGTACAGATGTACAGTACATCGTTGCTCTCGATAAATCGACTGGCAAACAGGTTTGGAGAAGTGACAGACCTTCAGAACCCTATGAATCATTGCCAAATATTGGGAAGAAAGCTTATATAACCCCGTTAATAATGAACGTAAAAGGACGCGAAATGCTGATCTCCAACGGTTCAGCAGTCTGCATCGCCTATGATCCCGTTAACGGAAAGGAAATATGGAGAGTGACTGGTGGTGCTGAATCCACAATAGCCATGCCCTTTACGGAAAAAGGAATTATTTACTGGTACACGGGATTCGTGGAAGCGGAGAACGGGTCCAAATTCACAGAACTTTTCGCGGTAAATCCTGACGGAAAGGGCGATATAACCGGCACAAACCTCCTCTGGAAAAAGAGGGATGGACTTTCAAGAAACCAGTGCCTGACACCCGTAATCGCTAACGGATTGATATATACAGTAAATACCCTGAACAATCTTATGTGCCTTGATGCAGAAACAGGAGAAGAGATCTGGTCAACACACTTAACTTCAAATTATGACGCTTCACCAATATATGTAAATGGAAATATATGGCTCTTCTCTGTAAAAGGAGAAGTTCTGGTTATTAAAGCCGGACCGAAATATGAGATTGCCGCCAGAAATCAAATGGACTCCGGCATCTGGGCAACACCTGCAATATTAAGAAACTCAGTCATCCTTAGAACACAGAAGTTCATTTACAGAATAGGTTCCTGAAACTGATAAATCCATTGTCAGGCGACTGAATTCACTCTGGGATTTCAAAAAAAATAGTTACACAGAGAGCCACGGAGAAGACACAGAGAGCCACGGAGATTTTGTGTTATAACCTACGCACCTCTGTGTACCTCTGTGTCTCCTCTGTGTACCTCTGTGTAAGTTTTTAATTGGGTTTTATTGGATATTTGTTGTTTGTGTTCTCTGCAGTTAAAATAACTGTTATTTCATCCCGAAAATAAGCGGGAATCCGAAAACCACTATTATGATCCACACAAGGTAAACCGGCAGAAACTTTGCAACAGTCATCTCCAGTATCCTGAATTCCTTCCTTTTAAAGTTGATCCTTAAAAGGTCAATCATTATCAGGATAAGGTTTGCAAGGACAAGAATATTTGATATGAGAACTGCAAGCCGGTTCGGGGTCAGACCGTATTCTCCAAGCCTGTAAAAAATGGCAGACAGCGCAATAAGGTCTATTAAAATAGTAATTATTGACAGTATGAACAGGATCATGGAATTGAATTTCTGATTCCTGATTACAGATGTCTCGGAAACAGAAAAGATGATTATCCCCATAACGCCAAGGAGCATAATATTGAAAACAAGAAGGAAATTACGGTCGTTGTAAGGATCCTTTCCAGTTACAGCTATGGTGATGAGGAATATTACTAATGTAAGAAGCACCAGCGGACTGAAGATCGTTGCGATCAGCGGGGCGGCCCTGCTTACAAGTGACGGGAATTTTTCAATCAGGAAGGCTGCCACTACCGGTGCAGCAGCGGCACCTGTCATAACAATGTTTTGTGCATAGAACTCCTCAATATCCAGGCCAATCGATTCAAACAGACCTATCGTAATTCCCGTCAGGAAACCGCCGGCTATCGCTATCAGGGCATATACTATTGCCAGGTCACCGTTAAATCTGATGAACCCTGTCCTCTTATTCAGGTCTTTGAAATCAAAACCGGAATACACAATGCCGTACACGAACCATATCAGCAGAGGGAGATGAATATATGCCAGAATTAGAGAGTCTGAAGTTTTATTTGAAGGAAGAAGGCTTACATAGATTGCCGGGATCAGAAAAGCCAGCGAAGCTATAATTAGTTTTTTTGGCTCTGTTATCCTTTTTATCAGGATGGTGTAGAGAGTCAGTCCTAAGAATACTATGAGCGCGGCATATTTCTCAAAAAAAACCGTATCAGAAATACCGATCTGAAACAGTCCGGGGATTTTTATAAGAAAGGCTGTTAGAAGGCATACAGCTATTACCATTATTATCTCAGAGGGTACTAGTGATTTAGTGACTTCCGGATTGCTGAGATTCGATTTGATTTCTTTTTCCATGTTTAGATAAATTAATTATTTTGGTCTCTGATCTCCGGTCTTCCGTCTCCGGTCTTCCGTCTCCGGTCTTCCGTCTCCGGTCTTCCGTCTTCCGTCTTCGGTCTTCCGTCTTCCGTCTTCCGTCTTTTCTTTAAATTATTGTGCATTTATCAGATCTTCAAGCGCCTTAAGGTGCTGTTTAAATAAATGTTCTCCGGTTCTGGTTATGGAATAGCTTGTATTTGGTTTCCTTCCTATAAACTGTTTGTTTACAGTGATCAGTTTCCTATCTTCCAGCGCCTTCAGGTGACTGGCCAGGTTGCCGTCAGTTACATTCAGCGATTCTTTCAGGCTGTTGAAATCGAATGAGTCATTTACCATCAGAACCGACATGATGCCCAGCCTGACCCTGCTCTCAAAGACCTTATTCAAGCCTGAAATGAGATCTTTCATGCTTCATATTTTCTATACATGAATAACCCGTAGCCAATATGAAGGATCCCGAATCCGATGATCCAAAATACCAACCAAAGGTCAGGGAACATGGCGCAGACCAGACCTGTCAGTATTTCAAGGATCCCGAGATAAAAAACCTCATTATATGTAAATTTCCCGGCATTGACCAGGGCAAGGCCATAAAAAACAAGGAGTCCGGGAACTACCAGATGAATAGTGTTTTGGATTATGAGTATTATAACAAAAAGACCCCCTGTTACCAGGGGAATAAGCAGATTTATGAACATTCTCTTTGAAACCGGTGTCCAGAAACTCTTACCTGACCCTTTGGCTTTTCTGAAGGAAAAATAAAAAGCAGCCAGCAGCGAGAGCAACAGAACAGATAAAGCAACTGTTATCATCTGCCATTTGATGATCACCGTTTCTTTCCCGGAAAGAGTCGCGAAATACTCATAATAACTCATTTCACCTTTATCCAGTATCAGAAAATGCGCTATGAGAGCTCCGGCTATGGCAATCAGGCCAGGGAACAAACCTGAAAAACCGCTTAATGAAAGAAACTTTGTCGACTCCTCCATGATCTTCCTGATCGTTTTCAGCTCCTCGGCAGATGTGGGATTCTTTTCCATTTTAAAAGTACTTTGAATTACAAAGTTAATCATAGTTTTCTTAATCTCCAAATTTTTCCGGATTGAAGTAAATATTTTACTCTGAGTTAATCGAACCAACATTGGATAAACTGATAACACGAATAAATCAGGATATTCTGTAAGTTGAGTAAAGGATTGATATTATCTTTGCATACCTGGCAAAGAAACTAAATGCATCTTCTCCATCACACTCTCGATAACGGTATCAGGCTGGTCCATTACAGGACCAACGGAATGGTATCTCACTGCGGCCTGATAATCAATACCGGTTCGCGCGATGAAGCACCTGATGAGCACGGAATGGCTCATTTCATTGAACATATGCTCTTTAAAGGAACACAGAAGCATAAGTCCTACTACATCCTCACGCATATTGATGAGCTCGGAGGTGAACTTAACGCATATACTACAAAGGAGGAGACTGCAATCCATGCTTCTGTTCTGAATGATGATTATGAAAAAGCAGTTGATATGATCAGCGACATAGTCTTTAATTCAGTCTTCCCTGAGATTGAGATTAAAAAGGAAAAGGACGTCATAATTGAGGAGATAAACTCATATCTCGATAATCCTGCCGAGCTGATCTTTGATGAATTTGAGGAGATGGCGTTCCCCGGCCAGGCGCTTGGAAGAAATATACTGGGGACTCCCGGAACAGTAAAGTCTTTTGATCAGAAATCGGTAAACCATTTTATTAAAAACAAATATGATACCAGGCAGATGGTTTTTTGTTCTGTCGGTAATATCCCTGACGAGAAAGCAATAAAGCTGTTTTATAAATATTTCGGTCCTGTCAGTGCTTCCGGGAACAAAAACGGGAAAGGCAGGATTCCAAGGTACAAACCCTCAAAACTCATAAAGAAAAAGGATACCTACCAGAATCACTGCATCATCGGTAATGTTGCCTATAACATTAAAGACAGGCGGAGGCAGGGAATGTACCTGCTTAACAATCTCCTCGGCGGACAGGGGATGAATTCAAGACTTAACCTCTCCCTGCGTGAAAGAAAAGGACTTGCCTATAATGTCGAATCGAACTTTAACGCATACCACGATACCGGTCTCTTTTCAATATATTTCGGCACCGACAGCCAGAACCTTGAAAAAAGCATTGCAGTAGTATGCAGTGAGCTTGAGAAGCTCAGGAAAACTAAACTTGGTGATATTCAGCTCCGCAAGGCAAAGAACCAATTAAAAGGCTACCTGGCAAGAAGTTATGAGAATCATGAAAGCCTTATGCTCAGCTTCGGCAAGAGTATGCTCGTCTTTGACAGGATCGATACCCTTGAGGATATCTGTAAAAAGATCGATAGTCTGACGTCGCTGCAGCTTCTCGAAATATCAAACGAGGTCTTTGAACCATCCAGGCTTTCCACTATCATATATAAATAAGATGGATAAGAAGCTTCTTAAATATCTCTATGAGCATATGACTCCCGAGGACCCGGTTCTGGAGGAGCTTTACAGGGAGACGCATATCAGGTTTGTCAATCCGAATATGTCGACCGGTCATCTTCAGGGCAGCTTCCTCAGCATCATTTCGCAGATGATCCGACCGGAATTTATTCTTGAGATCGGCACATTTACAGGTTATTCTGCCATATGCCTGGCAAAAGGACTGAAGCCCGGGGGGAAGCTCTATACGATTGAGATCAACGATGAACTACACGAATTCAGCCAGTTGTATTTCAGGAAAGCAGGGGTAGAAGACAAAATAGTCCAGATCACAGGTAGAGCGCAGGATTTAGTACCAGGGATTGACCAGACCTTCGACCTGGCCTTTATTGACGGCGACAAGCGCGAGTACACGGAGTACTATAATATTATTATACGTAAAATGAGGCCAAAAGGTTTCATCATTGCCGATAATGTGATCTGGGGCAACAAGGTCCTGGACAAGGATACGACCGATCCACAGACCAGGGGCATCATTGAATTCAATGAAATGATCCGTGAACAGAAAGACATTGAAAAGATCATCTTGCCAATAAGGGATGGTATAATGCTGATCAGGAAAGTCTGAAAAAGGTCTTGCAGGTCTTGCGGTCTTGCAGTCCTGCAAGTCTCAAAACATGATAAAGACCGCACGACTTGCATGACTTGCACGACTTGCACGACAATATTTATGGTACAATTTTTGATTATTTCATAAAAAACCACGTCATGAAACAGTTTTTATTCTCTATGTTGCTTTTATTCGCAGCAGGTGCCCTAAGCGCACAGGGAAACAGGACAGACATTCTTCAGGATCTGGAAAAAAGCCAGCCTGCAATATCTCCTGCGAACCAGGATGTTATAACCACGGCCACACTGAAATCGGCTTCGAGGCTCTTCAGCGAAAAGGATGACCTTACCACGGTAATCATGGTATTGCCGTCAGGGTCGGTGGTTGAAATTCTTGACTCTGACAGTACATATTACATGGTTGTTTACGAAGATTATGAAGGCTATATCTTCAAACGCCATGCGGTGATAAATGAGGTCGTTCAGGCACCTGAAGCTGTTCAGCAGGAGGCGGCAGAGCAGGCTCCTCCGGTGGCAAGGGAAACAGTTCAGGCACAACCAACTGAGGAGCAGCAGGTCAGCAGGTTTACCTACCTTGAAAGGAAATATGGTTCGAATATGGCTGCCAAACTCATGGCCGGGAAAGTCTGGAAAGGCATGGATGCTGAAATGATTAAGGACAGCTGGGGAAGTCC
>Ga0105099_10000869_pt1 | contig 20048 bp, 34 predicted proteins | sample PPLLak3cmMay2015_2_FD_79138 | JGI IMG/M metagenome (GOLD analysis project Ga0105099, IMG submission 79138) | Freshwater sediment microbial communities from Prairie Pothole Lake near Jamestown, North Dakota, USA - PPLs Lake P8 Core (1) Depth... | ecosystem: Environmental > Aquatic > Freshwater >... | reverse complement strand
ACCCTCCCCAGTATTTTAGAATGCTCTGTGGATGTTAGGTAAGTAACGTCCAGTACGTAATGGGTTACGAATCATGATAGATGCGTTGTACATTTTGTGTACATCATATGTATCTACTCCATGAGCAGCCATACTTGGTGCACTTCCCATACCACCAGGAGTGAATGGGTCACGTAAACCTGGTACATATACCATATATTCTTCATCACCTTGGATAGCTACCTTCTGAATGTTAGGTTTGCCATCAGTAGTACCAATATCCCAAATGTTGTAGATATAACTTGATACCCAACCACCTTGAGGATGAGGAATCTTACCAACTGTAGTAGGACTGTCAAGGCTGTGGTCAACCATAAGGTTAATTTCAATACCATTGATACCTATATATTTAGTAATCTGTTGTTCAGCAAATGTTGAACCCCCATCTTTCAGGTTATGATCACTTCTCAACCATGGATACTGAGTCATCTTCTGAGCCATAGCTTTGTGGAATTGGTATTTTCCAAACTCACCAGTGGTGATCAGGAACTTACGTTTGTCCTCAGGAAGCTTGTTGTAGCTGAGCTGCATCAAGAAGTCACTAAAAGCATCAATAGAGAAGTTGTTATAGAAACCTATGTTAGAACCTTGCATTTGTTCATATAGACCAAAACCTGCAATAACAGGGTTTCCAGATTCACCCATAGTGTTAGATTGTCCTGTGATTGGATCTATAGTAGATTTCCCATACAGTAACAGTCTAGCCTTATCTCTACGGCATTGTTTGTAGAATTCCCAGCTTAAATAGTCAATCCATTTAACCATAGTTTTACCTTGGTCATCCTGGAACTTAGCAGCTAAAGGAATGTTACCCCCTTTATTGATGATGCTACCTGGAGCTGAGTAAGATTTACGAATAGTTGAATATGTATTTTGCAGGGTAAACCATGTTGCAAAGTTCATATCACTACCACGTTTTGAGTAATCTCTTTCTACTGGGGCAAACATGGTTCCCCATTTCGAGTTTGCAAGTAATTCTTCTGCAGGAATGTAAGGAGTATTAGCTCCATAAACCTGTACACGATATTTGAAATATCCACCAGCTACCTGAGGATCTTCAGTGATACGTACAAGGTAATCTTCTGGATGGTCTCCACCAATTACTGAAGGAGCTGAGAAGAATTTTTCTGCAAAATACAGAAAGATTGGTGCGCCATTTTCTCCAATACGTGCAGTAGTTGTAGAAACTATATCAGTTTCTGTACCTGCTGACATGTAAGTAGCTTTAACTAAAGGAACATTTCTTTCAGAACTTCCTTTAAGTTTCCATTCATATACCTCCTGATCAACATAATGTGTCGGATATTTTTCAATCAGACTGATTAAGTTGTCGTCTCCATGGTTAACCTCATAGAGGTTGGAAATTAAATCATCTACCAGCGCAGGGCCCTTAGTAAGGCCAGCCCAAGCTAGATGCATAGGTTTAGTTAGACCAGACCAAAGTTTCTGCTCTACCACTTGTAATTGACTAATTTTACTCATTTTATATTAAATTAAGCTTGTTGGTTCGTTAGATTGCTGATCTCTTTTTAGATCTCATAATTTTAAGAAGATCCTCTGAGTCATCTTCACTGGAAATATCCGTGTGTTGTACTGACTTGTATTCTGCTGGTTTGTTATAACCCTGTAAATGGGCTTCAAGCTCCTTTAGCTTGCTTGTTTTGGCTTGTTGTTGTGCCAAGGTAAACTTACCCTCAAATGCACCATTAAGTACTAAAAATGCCAGCGTTGTGTCGAATTTCTGAGGATCCTTTTCACGAGCTTTCCAAATATCTCCTGAGAATATCATTTTCTCAATCTTTTCTTTAGTCTGCCTGTTAATTTTCATTCCAGGTAAAGGTTCATCCATCTTTTGGATAGTCTCCTTATACTTAGCTGCTACAGCTTCTTGTTGTTTTTTCTTATCCTCTTCTGCACTTTTTATCTTAGCTTTTTCAGCCTCAATATTTTGCTTGTTAACCTCTTTGATAGTAGCTAAAGCTTCTGCAGCTTCTTCTTCGTCATCTCCAGAACTTATAGCTCTGTTAACTAACCTATCAATTTCTTTCTCTGAAAGTCTTGTAGTAAGTTTATACTTCTGAGTTAGTACTTGTTTACGTACTTCCAGTTTATCTTCTCCCAGTACATCATCTTCTTTCAGATTGTCAAACTGCATCTTGGATAACATAAGTTTCTTAGCAGTCTCGGTGTCTACTCCTGCATCCTTAAGAGCTACATATTCCTTGTAATCCTCATCTGCCTGAGCTAAAAGTTCATTCCTGTTGGCCTCTAATTCCTTTATAAAGACATTTTGAATAGCTACAGCAGGACCTTCTTTTTCTAAATCCTCACTAAACTTGTCTTCATCAAAAGCACTGAAAGCCTCCTCCTCCACTAGAGATTTGAAGACAAGAGCAAATGGAACATTGGAAGAAGTTTTATTTCCTTTGGGAGGAGGAGTGTCAGTGTGTTTCTTTTCTACTGGTTCTTCTTCACTTTGTTGCTGTAAGTCTTCAAAGTTTATTTTATCTTCTAAATCTGTAGGTGTTTCTACAGGTTTTTTAGGTTCGTCACTTGTCCCAGGATCTGCTGGAACTTCTAAGTCAAGGCCAGAGTTTACCTCTACCATGTCTTTAAAATCAATTGCGTCTAATAAATTCTCCATTTGTCTTGTTGGTCTTGTCTTTTTCTCGATACAAATATATATACTACTTTTTTAATTAATTAGCAAATCAGATAGGAATATTCGCTGTCTATAACATAAGTCTACCCTCTAAGCTTGTTTACTTTCTTTAACATCTCCTTGTCAATAAGAAGAAGTCCTGATGCATCACTTCCAAATGTTGCAACTCTATCCTTCCAATACAAAGCTGATGCTTCTTCTTCCCTCTGTTCAGTCATAAAGCCTTGTAAGAATTCCAGAGTCATGTGATCCTTGTCAGCCATAGCCGCATTAGTTATGATGTTGATTGAATCACTTGTAGTAAGTTCTCTTTCATAAGTCATATCAACTATTCCACCTAACCCACTAAAGTCTGTAGACTGTGCAGGTAAAGCTGGGATTTTTGGTAGAACATCTTTATCTTGCAGGTAAGACATGAACTGTTTAGCATGATCAGTCTCTTCTTCACTGTGAAACTTATAAAGTTCGGCAGCTCCATAGAAACCTTCATAGTCTAAATACTGAGCCATAGCTTGATAGAGCATACTATTTTCATACTCCTTCTGAATCTGCTTGTTTATCAGATCCTCCACTGTTTTGGATAATTTCATTGGTTTGTTGTTTAGTTTTTTCTAAAAGTAATTTTCCATATTCCTTCTGTAATTCTAACCACTGCCTTTGCATGGAAAGCTCATCAGAGGGACCCTTAACCTTGTTCATTAATTTCTTATGAACAAAGTCAAGTTGTTTTAAAACCTCTTTAATATCTCTCAAAATTTTTATTTATCGTGCCTATTCTTATTCATGCGGGCTATCTTAACCTTATTGATGCTATCCTGCTTCTTGACCTCAAGCTCTTTAGTTTTAAGTTCAAGTTCCTTATTCTTAACAGCAGAGTCTGCAGCCGCTTGACGTTGTTTGAGTTGTAGTTCCCTTTCCTTAATAGATTGGTCATAGCTGGACTTAGTCTGTTCAAGAGCTAACTTACCCTGTTCTATCACATCTGGAATTCCATCAGCATCCGCATCAGTTTCTTTAGAGAAGCCTAGAGCCTTTATTTCAGCCAGGTATATCTCATTCTCCCTATCAAGTTGTTTTTGAACATTTTCATTCTCCATCTTTTCTCTCTCAAGTTGGGCCTCTTGATCCAGTTCAGTTTGACGCATCTGAAGTTCACTTTGTTGAGCCTGAGACTCTCTCTCAGCCTGTTCAGCTTCATACGCTTCAAGTTTACGTTGTAGACTAGCAGGATCTTTAGTTCTGAATAGACTCATAACTACTGACAGAGCTCCACCCTTTTGAGCAAAGGATTGTGAGATGGATTTCAGTGTAGCCATCATTTCCATATCAGATGAAGTAGAAGTAATATCAATACCATATTCGTATTCTGCAAACATATCTCCATCAAAGTCAAGAATAGCTTGAGAACCATCATCCAATATGTAAGGCCTTTTAAGTTTCTTATCTTTCCATGCAACTTTAGCACATTCAACAAATGCTTTTAAAGCACGTATTTTAGTGTTATCATGTACTGAGAACCACTTTTCTGTAGTAATACTAGACTGACTTAGAGCCATTTCAACTCCACCTTTAGTCTCCCTATTATCTACAGCTCCTCTCCTTTGCTCGGTAATACCTGTTAAATCATCAAGATTTCTCTTAATAAACTCAAGCATTACAAATGTATGCTGAATGGAACTACCCATTTCCATATCTATTACTGGAGAACTCTCATTCATACCTCCAGCAAGTTTACCCCTGGACATACCTTTAACACCCTCATTGAAGGCATCTACAGGTAACCAGTTCATCATTTCTGCGTAGTACAATGCTTTGTCTACTGTCCAGCCCTGTGGAATAAGATGCATAGGTAACTTACCTATCTTACCCTTATTCTTGATCATGAAGAGTTCTAACCTATACATAAAGCTGTTGAAGAGGTATTGCCAGCTTTTACCAACATCTACCAAACTTTCACCTTTACTTGAGTTTACATTGTATATAGTTCCTACAATACCCGGGCTACATATAGAAGGATTATCTCTATGTCTGGCTTGGAAAGGAATAGGTTGCATCTTAACATACTTGTCATACCCAATCTTAGTACCTTCCATCCATTCACTAACCCATCTCCATCTTACTACTTCACCCTGAGCTGTATTAGGTTTATACCCAGCAGGTACAAGTTCAGTCTGTTTTTCCCCAAACTCATCTATATAATCCAGGAATCCTATTTCTCTAAAGCTTCTCCAAACAACTCTGGTAACTCTAACATTACCCTCTCTGTCATAGAATCCTCCAAATAAATTAATACCTGATCTATTGGCCAGTAACATATCAGCCATGTTACCATCAGCTCCATGTACATCAATATATTCTCCTATACTGGCTGGAGGGTTAAGTAAAGTAGAACCAGTGGCTCCTCCTCTATTAACATTATAGCCTGCTTCTAAGTCTGTAATATCTGCAGAGCTTAGGTAATCATGATACCTGTCTATAACTTCTCCTAAAGGTAAATACCCATCCTCAATAATAATATCAGAATCCTCTATTTTATATGATTGTCCTCCACGTAAGGTATGAAAATTTAAAGGATTACCTTTACGTAGGATAGGCTCTCCAGCTATAATATCAGCTACATATATTTCCTCAGCAACAGTTAGTAAATCTTCAAATCCCCTGCTAAATTCCTCTTTTAGTGGTAACCCTCCAGGAGCTCCACAGCGTAGCCCATACTCCATAACTTGCTGAACCATACGTTCACGCCTGTCTCTGTAAGTAAGTCTCCATTTATTAAATTCCTGTAGTTCCTGTTTAGTCTGTTCATCTGAGGTATTGTTGGACATTAACCTTGTCTGCACAAATTCATTGAATTTTCCATCAATTTCTTGTTGCTTCTCATTCCAGAAGTCTTCTGAGATTATAACTGCTACAGGATTGAAGAGTCTTCTCCTTTCCTCCCCTATAAGAATGTTTAAATTTTGATTAAGTATTGGATAGTTTCTGTAAGTTGCTGGAAAATCCTTATCCTCAGCAATCTTGTAAGGATTTACAACCTTTTCTATCTCTTCCTTATGTATAATATTTCTTCTTAAGTCATAGTTAATGACCTTTTCTCGTCTACTATTACGAATATTTGCATAGGTGTTTTGATTCCACCAAGTTAATGATATACCTGCCTCAATATTTTCCTTGAACCACTTCTCATTCTTTTTAGCATCAGCTACCTTTTGAGAGGGGAAGTAATTAATGGACAGACTAGTTCCAAGTTCAGACATGTTGGTTATTTTAATGGTGTAAAGTTATCAACTTAATTATTTAATCTCCAATTCTATAGGACTTTTTTTGTCTGTCTATAACATAAGTCCCTGGAGCAGCATTGTAAAATCTGCTTACATCAAAATTCTGACTACTTCCAAACCCATGCCTACTAAAGAATGGATCATCAGCCAGAGTTTTAATATGAGTTTCCTGAGATTTAGTTTCAAACCTCTTTAAATCCTCCCTATAAATCATAGTCATACCCATAGCGGAGATTCTATCAAAGTTTCCATCAGGATTCCACTGTATCAACTCCTCAACATAGGCTATACTTCTAATCTTATGCATGTTGAGTTTGATAATTCTATTCTTATCTTCCTCATCTTCATCCTCATCCTCATTGTATGCAGTAGACACTAACCAGTCAGCTTGTAATCTTCTACCCCATACGTTAATAGCTTCTGAAGCTGGGGATCCTTTCATCTTATTTCCATACAACACTCCTTTTACCATATCCATATCTTTCAGGATATTAGGTAAATCACATAGTAAATGTAAGCAATGATTATTCTGAAAGTATCCAAACAAACCTTTACGAGTATTTTCATAGTTGGCTGTAGCTCCATAGTACATTAGAAGTCTTTTACAGATTTCATAGAACTCATATGCAGTTTTAGGTCTACCAGTATACTCAGCTACAATCTGGTCTGTCCAGGTATCAAATATTAAAATACTACCCAGTGAGACACTCTCTGTAACAGAGTCATCTTCAATAGGGTCAATACCTGCTATATATCTGAATGGAACGGTTTTACCTTCATGATTCCTGATAGGATGCATAAATATCTCTATAGCTCCTTCAGAACTCTCACCTCTTTTAGTAGGATAGCTCCTTATAGGAACCTGATTCACAGGTACTGCTTCTACAGATCCATCTACAATAGCAAGTCTTACTACAGAATGTGGGAGTAGAAATTGATTTATATTAGGTAAAACTTCAGCTCTATAATCCTTTAAATCTGCTACAGGAAAGATACTACCATCCTTTAGCATTATAGCTTCCTGAGGAGTTATAGGAAACTCAGCCTTTCTTTGAGTTAAAGCTGTAGGATCTGAAGAACTATTTTTAATGTTAAATCTATCTACAAGAATCTCTATTAAAGCCTTTATAACATCAGGTTCCCCTGTACTAGGATCATAACATCTAGCTCTATTTAAATAAGCTCCCCAGAAAAATCCACATCTGTTACCATATTCAGCTTTCTTATCATACACATTAGGTACTCCATAAATATTATAAGCGTCTGGGCTATAGAATAGTTTTTCAGAGCCTGCAAAGTCTGCACCCTTAGTCCCACCTGTGCCGCCACTGATTTGGGTCCCGTAAACTACATCACCATCCTCTGTAGAAGCTCTGTTAGTATTCCAGGTTTCCTCTAGATTTGGAAATACTCCATCTTCCTCATATTGTATAATAGGTCCACGTACCCCACGAGCTTTGTCTGGATCATCTTTTACGGAGATTCCATGTGCTGAGGATAAAAGTCCCTTACGTATACCATCCTGTTCATAACCCAACTGCTTCTCTAAAGGCTTGTTGATTAACCTCAGCTTAGCTAATGGAGTGGATATGGCTATCCAATCCAGTGTATCAACTACTTTACCAAATACCCCCTTCTCTCCTAGTAAGTACCCTTTATCAGAGGCTAAGTGGAAGCAGGGTAATCCAGGTTGGGTATACATTGTACATGGGGTTATAGCTCCAAATTTGTAGCTGAACCCTATGCCTCTAGCTTTCAACAACTTACAATGTCCTCCATCCTCTCTAGCTTGGTCCATATAATGGAAAAACAGGTAATCTCCTAGCCAGGGTCTGGGGAACTCTTTCTTTCTAACCCCCTTAACCTTATTCTTTTTCCTACCAGCCTTACTAACCTCAGTTTTAGCCTCCTCCAAGTTTATCCAGATTGGACTATAGTTTAGGTAGAAATAGAAATATCCTGGAATCCACTCTCCATCTGTAGGCCTAACTAGACCCTCTTTCCATCTTCTCTGCTCTTCAGCCCAGAATTTAGCATAGTCTGAGTTTGGATTAGAGTTTGGTAATAGTAAAGTATAGGCTCCATATTTTTCATGATGTAGTGCTGGTTGTCTAAAGTAATCCATATCCTCCAGGATGTGTGGATTAGTCAAGTCTACTATAACCTTTCCCTGCTCATCATGTGGTCTATCTTTACAGAATCCTCTAGCCCCTTCTGAAGCTACCAGATTCCTTATAAAAGCAATATCATTTATAATCTCCAACAGCTCAGTCTGAACTTCTCTGGGTAAAGCTTCTAGCAATTCCTCAGTTAGGGCTGTCTGATAAGAGTTAAAATTATAAACCATCTTCAAACATATTCATCTCTATTGAACCTTTTTTTCTACCCTCTACTAACTTCTGCTCTTTAATAAGTTCCTGATTAGCTGCATTCAAGTCTCTCATAATAATAGGAACTTTAGACAAAGCTCCTGTAATAGTACTTACTGGAGTTACTGCTGAACCCTTTGGAGTTCTTTCTCTTAACAGCTTCTCAGTTGTACGCAGGTAATTATTTAAATCCATGGCTGCAACAAGACTTCCTTCGTAGAGTTGTTCTATTACACTTTTACTTCTGTTACAATAAGTTATGGCCTCTTGTATTAAGGCATCGGGAGTCCATGTAACAGGTAATCCCAAGTCTTTCTTAATCTCAGCTGTCCTAATCTCAATTTCTTTAGTCTGTAAGTAGTCAGATTTTACATTAGTCATAAAGTATACAAAAGCTACATCTCTCTTAGCAGACTCCTTCTTTACTGAGGAATCCCTGGTTATAATAGTTGAGAATGGATGGATAAGAGCCAAACCTGGAGATATTTCTACCTCCCAAGTCTGCTTATTCAGAGTCAGTAGTTCCATAATAGATCTTTCCTAGCCTAATACTAATTATAAATAATCCTATTACCAATTCTACTATCTGATTATCATCTTCATCCACACCTTCACGGGTATAGAGTCCTAGAGACATTTCTCTTAAGGGATTTACCCAGTATATTCCTATATAAATTGCTTTATTCATTTTGTTGGTTTTTTGTATTTATATCTTTAAATAATTGTTTCTTCCAATCAGGTGAGTAGAATATTCCAAAGCCCTCAATTCTTGTAGAGGGGAATACTCCTTCAAGCCTGTTGCAGCTATTCTTCATAGTATGTACATGTAATAGATATGGAGATTCTACAATCTCTTTTATAACTTCTACTGGTAGCCCATACTCTTCAGCTAGAGCTTTGATAAATTTTTTAGTAGTCTCACTAGTCATAACTGCTGGGTACATATGTCAAACCACTTCCCAGATTTTGTACATCTGGTCCAGCATCTTCTCCTATAGAGTTTGTGTACAACTCCTTTATAAAGTCCTTCTCCTTAACTGAGTATCTATTTCTAAACCCAGCTTTCTTGGACTCCTCATAGAGTTTTTTAACCAATCCTCTAAATAAGTCCAACTCCTTTTCTCCAGTATCCAGATCATTCTTAAATGAGATTGTATAAATCTCTACATTGATTTTGTTGTAAGTCAGTTCCATATATCCTCAGGGTCTAAGTCAAAATCATGCTCTATATCAAGTTTAAGTCTCTCAAATATCTTGGCATGTTCTTTACAGTAACCCATACCATCTATTACTTCTACTATTAAGCCAGGAACTTTTCTCCCCTCTATCTGGCAAGCTTCACAGGAACAGGGTTTAACTCTCTTATTCATAGCATTTTACAATTTATGTTGGATTCAATTTCCGAGTTGAAACATTCATGCATTCCATTAAAAGTCTTTCTCGGTATATATTTAAATTTGGCGTATAAATCTTTTAAAGTTTTTTCCAGTTTAAAAATAATTTGTGGATCTCCCTCAATTTGTTGAAGCACTTTAAATTCATATGGAAGCATAGATTTAGTTCTAAATCTTTTATTCACTTTTTTGTAAGTTCTGCCTATTTTTATAAAGCTTTCTTCATGATTCTGACATTTAATGATATAAATCTTAAAAGAATCAAATTCTTTACTTATGTTGGCAGCCTTAACCCACTCAGTATATTTCCAGCCAGTTGGATCTTTTCTTCTGGCCTCTGATATTCTTAATTTGGCGCATCTGGGGCACATGTTTCCACTTAAATGATCTTTTGGAGTCTGAAAAAATTCTCCATGATCTGGACAAATAATTTTAACTTTGTCATTCTGCAGGTTGTAGTTCACACTAGTGTAATTATATTTAGCGTTGTGTTTTTGATTAGCTTTTGTTATAAAGGACTCTAATGTATTTCTTCTTTTTAATCCCATTTTTATCTTAGAACATGTAGGGCAACCTACTTTTCTTGATAAATGTTGATTAGGAGTTATATAAAATTCACCATGTTCTCTACAAATAAGTTTTATTTTACTGGCAGAATTTACATAGTCCACTTCATTGTATATGTATAAGTTTCCGTGTAATTCCTGAGCTTGATTGATAAAATAGTTATTTTTGTCAACACTCGTTTGTATAGTGGGTACGACTTTATTCTGTAAATGACTGAGTTTTACTTTACACTTCCCATATCTATTCTCAACTAACACATATTCTGAATTTATTACCGCTACAACCTTTAATTGGTTTTTTGACATAAATTCAGCAAAAGCTTTTCCTGTCATAACGGCATATATTCTAATAGAGGTAAAGTTCCGTTTTCCAAAACAACTCCACAGTTTATATGCATTTTATCAAAATGTTTCCCATAGGCCATAGCATATGATTTATCATCTACTCCACAGCCTACCTGCATAGCAAACATTTTTTTATTGCGTCCCACCGCATAAGTTATGTAACTCTCCGAATGATAATGTCCCTGCACAACTGATGTGGTATCGGCTAACATTCTATTTACAGCTTTACGCCCCGTTCCGTGAGTATATAATATATCGTCAAATATGAATTCCTCGGCATACTGCCAATTCGGAGTCTCTAATACTTCACTTATAGATTTTATCCACATTTTGGATAATCCCGCATTGAAAGATTTTCTTATTGGAATTAGATCATGATTCCCTATACACACTTTTGCATCTGGAAATATTCTATACCATTCGGCTATGGATTGTTTGGCCAATTTTAATTCCTCAGCTGCTCCATGCCCGTCAGGATCTGTATCATGGAAACTAGAAAAATGGTTATCTACCAAATCCCCTATAAAAATTACTTGGTTACAGCCATGTTTTTCATAAATAGCTTTGCAGAAATTAATATAGCCGTTTCTGCTAAAAGGGGGCATGTAGATCCCCTACAACTAAAATATTTCTTTTAATTGGGGTAATTTCAGGTAAATTTGGATTAACTTCTTCTGCTTTCTCCTGTACCCATAAGAATCCTTTAGCCAATCTAGGCGTATCTAGAGCTTTCCTGATAGTAGCTTCATCACATCTTAAGGTATTAGCAGCTTCAGTAATACTTTGGTAAGATCTGATAAACTTCTTATCAGAGGTTAATTGTTGGATTTTACGCATCTTTAATAAGTTAGGTTTAGGCTAATGTAAATATGATCTTGTCTACTTCAGCAAGAGCATAGCTTGGGTTTAAAGAGTTTTTATTCTTCTCTCCCACAATAAACTGTTTCTTCTTAAGTCCCTCTATAACAGTGTATACATTATCTACACTTATACCCAATACTTCAGCAATCTCAAGTCTGGTATCATAGTTAAAGATTAGAGTATTTCTCTCTCTATCAGGAAGCTCTTTCCATCTATTGTTGTACTTCAGTAACTCGGCAAATACCTGTAACTCTCTCTTTCTCAGTGAGGAGAAGGGTTTAAGATGACTGAGTAATTGAAGCATTACCTGGAACTTGTTGGTGGAGTCCACAGGTATGGCTAATTTTAATTCCATATGTTAGGTCTTGTTGATTAAATTCTCTAAAGGCAAAGCCTGGGATTACTCCGCAGGCTCTACTTTAGGTTCCACTCTCTTGTCTCTGTATGTAATTCCTTTTTTAAGATAAACAACTTCAGGCTTACCTTCAGCATTTTCTATAATGGTTGCATTGGATATGTGAATAAACTTACCACGTAGGTGATCTTTAGTTATCATACCTGCAGTTTTACGCAACCATTTAAAATCTTCCTGACTCATATGTTCAGGTCTTACTCCTTTGAATACTGACTTGTAATCTTCTTCTGAGTATTTAGGTTTGGTTTGTTGGTTAGTTTCTTGCATAATTAAAATAATTCATTATATTTCTCAGGTGTAATTTGTCCAAATGTCATAGCTATCCAGAGTACCTGTTCTCTAGCTAACCATTTGCTGGAACCTTCGTATCTTTCAGACATGGTTTGGTACACAGTATCAAACTGTTCTTTAGTTAGGTCTTTGAGAGGAGTTTTGGTTAGATCTTCCATTACTCTACAGTTCTGATAATTAACTCCCTGCTGTCCTCAGTATATTCATCTTCAAAGTAGAAAGCCTTTAGCAGACCATCTTCTAAAATGAGTCCTATGCTATCAGTATCCTCTACTACACTCATAGTATCAGGATCTATAAATTTTACTTTAAACTGGGGTATTCTGCTCATCTTCAATTTCCTCCCATACAAGTTCTTTATCTTCATTCTCTACTTTATGGTACTTGATTTTACCTGTTAAAGCATCTACTTGCCCATCTTTATAACCTTCTTCATAAGAATCCTGAATCTTGTCTATTACGGCTAATGTGGTGATGAGAGAAAAAGCCATAATAGCTATTATTTGAATTATCTCTAGTATCATTGTGCTAATCTTTCTAAAAGTAATGCTTCTAAGAGAATTAAATAGTTGACTGAATCGCCAATCTTTTCATTTACCAGATAAGGTGTGGGAGTGATATTCTTGTCTAAATCATCTATAATATCAAATACTGATACCAGATGTTTCATGAACATTCCTTTGAGAGCCATTTCAGGGGTTGAGTCTGCAATTCTAGCAGCTACTTTAAAGTTGTGTAGCCTGTCACCTTTAGCATATTCTTGAGCCTTGTTTGCTAATACTTCCTTTATAGCAACAGTACGACTCTCTACAATCTCATTAAATTTTGTTGAATCCATTTATAAAGTTTTGTGGTTTAAAAGTTAAGTCCTGGCCTCACGGATAGGAGTTAGGTTTCGTAGTGGCATTAACCAATCAACAATATTCAAAATCAAATCTTCTACTACGCTAGAGATGCAGCTTTAATTCTATCTAATTTGGATTTGTAATGATTAATTCTTTTATCTAGATGTTCTATTGGGAACTCGATAGCCTCGAATGTGTACCATTTAGGCTGATTATCATTGAAATAGGTTACTATGATTAATCCTTTATTTACTACAACTTCAGCTGAATTGTAATGCTTCAGGTGTAAGGCATACATATTTACCAAGGTTCTCAGGACATCTAATTTCTCATTTAACTCTTTCATGCTGTAACTTCAGATGTTGGTATTGCAAAGGTTAACAATATTTATTAGATTTCCAAATAAAATCTAAATTATTTTATTCCTAACTGTACTAATAGTCTTTTAAGTTCAGATTTGTTTTTAATAGTACCTTTATAAACCAGCTCAGATTCTCCCTTATTAATATTATCTTCAATACTTGTAGTTTCATCTTCATCAGTTACAAAATATCTATGCATAATTACTTTAAAAAATCTATCTTCTAGACGTTTAGGTTTATGATACCATCTTGGGAAATGTAATGTAACATACAAGAAATATCCATATTCCCCACTTACATCTCCAGAGTAATAATCTTCCCAACCAATCCATTGATTTTTAAAAGTTTTTTTAAATCCCAACTCCTCAATGTCTTGCTTGTCAAGGTATTTAACTCTAATATCTGTGGACTGCTTACCTTCATTATAAATATCTAAAATATCATTTATATCATATAAGTCTGCAACAAGGGTGTCCTTAATCCATTCCTTTGTAACAGAAGTTCCTGGTAATAATTTACCTCCGTAAGAGGCTCTTTCATACTCGAAACCTACGTGAAATTCCTCCATTTGAGGTACGTAAAATTTATTTTCCATCTTTGTAAATATTATAAGGAGCTTTTAAACTATAACTAGGAATTAGTTCATATTTAGTTGAGGATTCTCCTCTTCTAACCTCACCTGTGATGTCATAGAATCTATCACCAATCTTTGTAATAACATGGTCCAGATCATAATAAGCTTCTGCATTAGGAAAGACTTTCTTTAATATCAGGTAGAAATGATAGCAACTTCCTTCTGTATATACCTGTTGAGATCCTATAAAGGAATCCCTTATAGTTGCTATAAACTCTTCAACTGGAGAGGTTGAATATTCAGTATTCATAATATTAGGTGTTGATTAACTGGTACAAAGATATGTAAAATCTAAATAATATACAAATAAAAATCCCAGTTGGTTAGGCTGGGATTAAATTGTTCAGAAGATGTTTACTGAGTATCTCTTTTAATTGATTCTGCTTGTAGTAGGGAATCCTGATCAATGTAATATCCCATCTATGGCAGAATTTGGTTTTTCTACTATCATTTATTTTTCTTAAATCCAATTTACTGAAATCTCCATTATCAAATTTATCAACATATTGATAATGCTGTATACCATCAAATTCTATACAAGTTCTTAATTTTGGCAGATAAAAGTCAAATCTCAAATTTGGAAGATATTCAAAACTTGCTTCTTTTCCAAACTTAATATTATTTTCCAACAAAAATTTCCGTATCTTGTACTCTCCTAGTGACTCGATATAATCTTCCGGTATAACACTTTTCCATACTAACGGTTTGTGCTTATCCTGTTTAGGTATTGCTTGTACCTTTTTAACAGCTGTAAAATTTTTCTTACTTAAAGCTTCATCATATTTTTTCCTAGTTTCTTCGTAGGATTTCATCTTGTCAGCTTCAGCCTTCTTCTTTAACTGCTCTGATTTTTTTCTAATAGATTTTAAGGATCTGCGTGCCATCGGTTATTTTGTGGTTAGAATTAGACATGATTCTAAGCCCCTTTCCTCCAGTATTTTTGGGCTTATGAGTCAACCTCAAAGAAAAACCTATATTTTATAGGGAAAGAAATGTCACCTCCGTTTTAGCATTTACTTTAATTATTAGCTGTCTTGCTAATGCAAAATTACCTGATCCAATAGTATTCCTTTTATTAATTCACTCCTTGGAGATGGGTACTAAAGTTTTGAATGGTTTTTTAGATACTGCAAAGTACGTATATATTTTTGACAAATCCAAATAATTTGCCTGACAATTTATCATGTCATATTGTCAGTAATATTTTTAAAGTTTTTGTGAAATTTTTTTTTGTTAAAAATTTTTTTAAAATCCAGCGATAATGCGGATCTCCTCTCCTTCAAGCCCCCCCTAAGCTTTAAAATTGGAGGATACTACCATGAAATTTAAACATTCATTACAATCATCAAATGTTGCTGTGACTGAAGAAGTTAATGCAGAGTTATTAAAGCAACAATCAGTGTCTAATCAGGCTATGACTATAATAGCTGATTCATTAGGTGTTGAAGTCAAAGGTTACTGGTCTGAGTTTAAGGACAGGAATGATAAGGCTCAAAAGAGATTCAACTTATCAGGTGAAACTTGTCAGGCAGTGCTTGATGCACTAACCAAGCTTAAATAATAAAAGGGGTTTTACCCCTTTTTTATTATGTAGACTATTCCCTCTTAGCTATAGACTATATAATATGGTATACATTATTATCTTTATATCCTTAAAACATTTGCCTGTTTGAGTCAGAGGTGAAACATTATACAAACAGGACTTTTATTATCTTTGCAATACAACTCTCAAACATTTTATATTGGAGTAAGGCTGAATTAAGCCCCTGCACAATATAATGGTAGTAATACCTTGGTATGAATCCTATGTTAAAGTGGGAGTTGTTTTGCTTATATTTACTATAGTTTGTAGAGGTGATGTGGGGTCCATATATCATCCCCCCATTTCAGTCCTTATTTGACTATCCACAATAAACAGTTGATAACATTTAGATATAACATAACCTTTAAATTATGCATATCATGAAACCTTATGCAATATTTCATTATAAAATTGATTCTAAACATTTATTTGTATTTGCTCATGAATGCTCCTCTGAATATTATGACTTCATAGATGAATTTGGAAGTCCTTGGATTACAAAGGAAACAATAGCAGAATGTATAGAATATATTAAAACATGGTAATAAATAATATCCCTGATACATACTAAACCGTGTGTCAGGTATATATTAACCCTTATGGAGCAACGAGAGCATTCCATGAATATAGGTTCTATCGAGACTAATAGGGGAGACTATTATTACTAATCAGATTTAGGTGAACTAATGATCCTATCAGATTAAACTATGTTTACATTCAATATCAGGTATCGCACAATTCCTGAAGGTACGCCTGAACGTGCAAAGCTTTATACTAGTTAAACGAGCTAAACTCAATAATAGTTAATTGTTTAATATCCTAGAAGCGGGATATGTCTGAGATATAATGCGAAGTGAAACTCAGATTTACTATAGGATTATATTATGAATGTTGTTCCTACAATACAACTGAACCGGTTACTGCACTAATAGACTGCGCCGCAGTAAATAGTCTATTCAAACCTACCACATACTAACCATGTGTGGTAGGTATTTACAATGCATCATTCCAGCTTCCCAAGGGCTGGCAGTTATAAGTGTTTTAGGAGGGTACATTAAATATCACAAGGGATATTATACTGAGGCCACTATTATAACTGAATGCAGAGGGTAATTTGAAACTCAAATACTTAAATATATGAAAACATTAGAAACACTTCAACAAGCTTTGACAGATATTCAAGGTCATACTGTAGGATTATATTTTAATCCTCACACAAAAAGTTATGAACCAGTTGTAGAAATGACTGAGACTTCATTCTGTACCATAACTGTATCTCCATTACTGGGATTACATACTGTATTTTATCCAAGAGATGCTCAACATATTGTAATACAATTTCCTAATACATTACCAGTAGCTAAAACTTTTATTAGAGGAGTACCACAATATGAATACAACAAAGAGTCTGGAACACTTGCAGGTGCTATGAAAACTCCCCAAGCTTTCTATAGTTGGTACAAGCTGTATTGTACAGACATATAATCTGTTCTATAATACACATTATGTTAAATACAAAACTATGGCATCAGTTGGATTACAGGATTTACCTACACTAAAGAAAGCCTATAATAAGGCTGTGGAAGATAAAGCAAATACTTTCATGTTCAAAGATACAGAATTATTAGTTGCTTATGCTAAATATCTGCTACAATATCTGGAAAGTGTTAAAAAAGACTTAAATATATAACTTAAATCTCATAATCTTATGAAAGAAGATTTAATAGGTGCTCTTGTTGGAGCTGCATTTGCGTTGGGACTTGTCTTAGTTTTAGGCAACTCACACAATTGGGAATCTAAACTTGAATACAAAGACTCAATCATACATGCTCAAGACTCAATACTTAACAAGGTTAGAGTTGATGCTGTGTATAGTAAAAGAAACAATCGAATCAGTGAATTAGTTAAAGAAGGTTGGAAGTTTGAAGCTGCATATATCTATGCTTCATGTGAGTTAAACCTCATTAGTAAAGAAGATGATATAGCTTACCAATTATACCAATCCTATGTTGAAGATTAAAAATACAAATCCTAGTATCCACAGTGAAACTCTGTAAAAGACTAAGGGAGACTAGGTTTATGAATAGAGTGCATAACAGGTAATGCTGTTAGTTTGAGATAATATCAAGGATTAGGTCTAAACGATGCTATAAACTCTAAACTTATTGTTATGAAACCACAAATGGTATTACTTAATGGAGTACTCATGGATCTTATGGATGCTATTGAGTTCGACAGAAAATGATGTATAGATGAAAACAGCTCTCATTACAGACTTAATTGAATGTAGTGGAGAGTTGTTTTTTGTACCATTTGTGTAACTATCTTGAAATTATTCGTATAATTATAAAACCTAAACTCAAATGAAAACACTATTAATAATCCTTTTATTATTTATCGGAGCTAACACAATACAAGCTCAGGAGAAAATAATACAAGCTAAAGCCAGCAAAAGTAATCCTATAACATGGCTTCCTGACACAACAAGTTTTAACTTGGAAATTGATACATTCAAATGTGTCATTGTATACTACATGGAAGAGGATAAACTTTTGAGAGCTACTCAGGGATTTATATTGTATGGAAGAACTAAATACAGATTTGATAGTCATAGTTATCCATTTCTACATGCCATTCTTAACCAGTGGTATGAAAGATTTCCCGCTAATATAACAATAATAAGTTATCATGAGCTTTGGGAAGATAGCTATTACAAAGTATTGTCTGATAAACACATGTATTAAATATAAAACCTAAACTCATGAGAATAGTAGTAAGTACAAAAAATATCACACATGGTTGTGGTAAAGCTTTCTTAAGAAGAAACAGAATTGTAGCATTAAGTTCCTCAGATAAAATCTACAGGAATAGTAAAGCTCTTGAAAAAGGTGAGGGAGATTATTGTCCTCAAAACACCAAAGAAGTATTCAGAGAGGCTACATTGGCTGAGAAAGAAAAATTCTATGCATCTGTTGAAAGCTTAATAGTATGATGATACTCATACTAATTGCCGTTGCAGTATCTATTGGGTTTCAGTTTGCAATTGAACCTGATATGATACTGCAAGAGTATAGGAAATTACTCCTAAAACTCTATCCTTGGAAAATAGGTACATTCAAAATGGGTTATTGGTTAGCTAAACCATTAGGTTTATGTATAACATGTAACTCACACTGGGTAGGATTTATCTTATTTATGTTCAATATTCCAGCATTTACTGGACATGTTGATAGTAATATAGGTAAATGGGTAACTATTGAGTTCTGTAGTTTAGCTGTATCAGGAATATCTACATTTGTATGGTTTATTTATAATACATTAAAAGATTATAAGAACTTATTAAATGTTAAAGAAGAACTTATGCATAAACAAATTGACTTTCTGGATAAATAACATTTGAGTTTCCCGTCTCACAGGCTTTAATAGCTGTGGGATGTGGAAATTCTTTAAAACTCTTAACTCATGAATAAATTTTTTTATGTACTAGCTATTGGATTTATCATTTCCATTACTATATTTGCAACTCTTAAAGATAGGGGAAATAAGTTCCTCAATTGTACAACACCTGACTTTTCAGACACAGCTTGTGATAGTTGTGCATTAAAATATACTCCATATCTTATAGTTACAGATGATGTAGTTATTATAAACCTGACAAACAATTAAAACTTTTATATAATGGCTGATGTTACAATGCCTCTAGCTGAACTGGATGAGCTGAGGAATACAATTAAGACTCTTGAAAATGAGAAACAAGAGCTTATTAGCAAGCAAAAACAAGTGCATGTACTACATAAATACTTTAATGGTAAAATAGTACCAGGAGATACTTCAGGAATAAGAGTACAACTAACAGGTTTTTCATTAAGTAGTAATGCTTGGCAAAGCTCTTGGCAAAGATCTTATCAAAACTTTGATAGGGAATACAATCTAGAAGATGTTTTAAGGAGAGATTTGTTGAGAATAACTCTCACTGAAGATAAAACTCGTAGTTCCTCCGAATTCATCAACCTGTCTGAGGCTCAGGGAATAATAGCAGAAGTTGAGCAAAAGAAAATTCAAACTCAATTAGATACTGCTCTTGCTAGAGCTACAAATGCTGAGTATGAACTGACTGTCATTAAGGATAGACACAAAAAAGAGTTACTATCTACTCAAGAATCTTATTCTACAACTATTGAGGAGCTTAAAAATAAGCATGAAACTTCTATAAAAGAGTCTCAGTCTCAATACAATAATCTCTTAGAAGAATACGAAAACTTCAAAGTAAATAAAGCCAAAATAAGTCTTGAGACTAAAATGCAAGATCTTGAAATACAACTTCATAACTTGAAAAAGAGATCTCTTTGGGAAAGAATACTTAACAGGCAAGAAGAATTAACATGAAGTATTAGATTTAATT
>Ga0105099_10000868_pt1 | contig 20063 bp, 26 predicted proteins | sample PPLLak3cmMay2015_2_FD_79138 | JGI IMG/M metagenome (GOLD analysis project Ga0105099, IMG submission 79138) | Freshwater sediment microbial communities from Prairie Pothole Lake near Jamestown, North Dakota, USA - PPLs Lake P8 Core (1) Depth... | ecosystem: Environmental > Aquatic > Freshwater >... | reverse complement strand
CGTTTGATTAGTACTATTAGTTTTGTTTTTGATTGTTTGTTGGAAAAGGCTAAGGCTGATGGTAAGATTTCTGAAATTCCTGTTTTGCCTCGTTTAAAATCAGATTTGATTAAGTCTATTTTTTCTTCTGATAAGATTATTGTTGATATGTGTGATTTCTTTTTATTGTTGCGTCGTATTGATAAGGCAAAGTTCGGTCGTTCTCAGGAGTATAGGCGTCATGTTACTATGACTGCTTTTATGGATCATGAGACTGTTGAGATTACGATTGATATTGTTTCTGATTATTATGAGAAGACCAAAGAATTTTTAAATTATGCGTCCAGGCTGGTTCACGGTGAAGGTCAAAATTCATAGATGAATAATATTTTTCTGGTTTCTGGAAATGCAGGTCAGGGCAAGACGACAATAGCTAAGAATCTGGCTTTTGCTTTGAAACATTTTGGTTTTGACGTGTTGTTAGTTGATGCTGACGTGAAAACGCCTAAATTGTGTCATCATGTTGGTTTGCCTTTGATTGATCGTTCTATTCAGGATGTCTTGCTTGGTGTTCGCAGGATTGAGGATGCGGTTTATCATAGTCGTTCTGGTCTTAAATTGTTGTTGAGCAGTTTGAGTCTTGTTGATGTTCCTCATCCTTCTGTTTTGTTGCCTAAGCTTCAAAAGCTTGCTGATATTGTTATTATTGATGTTCCTACTCATGATAAGCGATGGTATGAGACTGGGCATGATATGTTGCTTGTGACTCAGCCTGATTTTCCGAGTTGTCTTGATTTGCAGAAACTGTTCAGGTTTGGTAAGGTTCGTGGTATTATTGTGAATCGTTTGCATGATGATGGCATTGATCTTTCTCCTGGTAATGTTGAACAGCTTCTCAGCAGGACGGTTCTTGGTGTTGTTCCTGAGGAGCCGATGATGAGGGAGGCTTTGCGTCATGGTTATTCAATTGTTGAATTCCATCCTGAACTTAAGGTGAGTATTGTTTTGAAGCAGATTGCCGCAAGGCTTATGAACTTGGAGTATCAATCTCCTCTTGAGGAGGCTTCTTTGCTTGTGAAGCTTGGTTTGAGATGAAGCACGAACATAAGGAGTGGGATTCTGAACTTGCGGTTAAGACTGAGAGGATTCTTGAGGCTGGTGAGCTTCAAAAGTCTGGTTGGGTTCAGAGTGTTGATTCTGCGTTGTACTGGATTCTTCTTTTCATTGCTATTCTTGCTAATTTCATTATTTCTGTTGTTCTTGTTCCTTTTCTTTTGATTTTGAAGGGTTGGTCTTTGTATTTTTCTTTATTGTTCATTGGTTTGAGTTTTGGCTGGTTGTTTAGTTTTATTTTGCACAGCCTTGAGAAGATTCAGAAGGAGCAGCACATTATTGCTTCTGTTTTTATTCCCTGTCTTGCTTTGATTAATGTCGGCATTTTTGCTGTGCTTTCTAACAAGCTTATATTTTTGCTTAAACTGTCAACTCCTCCTCATAATCCTTTTTTTGTTGGTGCATTTTACGTGTTTGGCTATGTTTTGCCTAACGCTATTTCTCATTTGAAAAAGAAAAAAGCGTAAAAAAATTCAGGGCGACCGCCGGGAGTTGAACCCGGTCTACAAGAGTCACAGTCTTGTATGCTACCGTTACACCACGGCCGCCATAAGGTGGGTGCAATATTCGTAACTTATAAATCTAACTCTGACCACAATCTTTATAAACCACCCTCTTTCCCAGCATATTATCGCCCGAGTTCCGTAGATTGGAGCGATTTTAGGGTGGAATGATTGCTTCATTCTACCAAGTAAAAACATGGCAGATTTCAAACACCTCGTTCGTATCGCGAACACAGACTTGGATGGTAAGAAAGCGATAGTTATTGCTTTGAAAGATATCCGTGGTATTGGCATTCCTCTGGGTAATGCTGTTTGTCAGATTGCTAAGATTAATGGTATGGAAAAGACAGGTAATCTTTCTGACGCTGATATTAAGAGATTGGACGAGCTTGTTAGGACGCTTGACAAGCAGGACTTGCCTTCTTGGATGTTTAATAGAAGGCGTGATCTTGAGACTGGTCAAAATAGGCATGTTATTACTAATGATTTAATTTTTAACAAGGATAATGATATTAAATTGATGAGGCGTATTAAGTGCTATAAGGGTGTTCGTCATTCTTTCAATGCGCCTGTGCGTGGTCAGCGTACGCGTAGTAATTTCCGTGCTAACAAAGGTAAGGTTATGGGCGTCAAGAGCGCCGGAAAGAAGGGCGGTCCTTCGGGTGGCTAAATGGGAGATCCAAGAAGGTTCAAGAATAAGTATTCTCGTCCTGCTCATCCTTGGCAGCTTGCTCGTATTGAGGAAGAGCATGTTGTTGTTCGTGAATATGGTTTTAGGGCAAAGCGTGAATTATGGAAGGTTGAAAGCAAGTTGAAATCTTTTGCTTCTCAGGCCAAGCGTTTAACTGCTTTGAGAACAACGCAGGCAAAGCTTGAAACTAAGCAGTTGCTTGATCGTTTGAATCGTTTGGGTTTGTTGCCGGTTTCTGCAACTCTTGATGATGTTCTTGGTTTGACTCTTAAAAACCTGCTTGATCGTCGTTTGCAGACTCTTGTTTTCAAGAAGGGTCTTGCGAGAACTCCTTTGCAGGCTCGCCAGTTTATTGTTCATGAGCATGTTCTTGTTGGCAAAAAGCAGGTTTGTTCTCCTAACTATCTTGTTCCTGTTGCTGATGAGGCTCAGATTTCAATTATTGCTACGAGTACTCTGGCAAATCCTGAGCATCCTGAGCGTGCTTTCAAGCCTAAACCGGTTGCATCTTTGGCAAAAGAATCTGTTAAGGATGTGAGAGGGGACAGGAAGGGGGATAGGCGTGATAAGAAGTTTATGAGAAGGCCTAGATTTGAGAAGAAAGCTCCTGAAAAAAAGCCTGAGGGTGAGAAGAAATGAGTGATCTTCGTTGGGGTGTTGCGCATATTTATGCTTCTTATAATGATACTATTATTCACATTACCGATATTACTGGTACTGAAACGCTTGCGATGGCAAGTGGCGGTATGATGGTTAAGGCTGATCGTTTGGAAAGTTCTCCTACTGCTGCTATGATGGCTGCCAAGCGTGCTGCTGAGACTGCTATGGAGAAGGGTGTTGATGGTGTTCACGTTAAGGTCAAGGCTCCTGGCGGTCAGAATGGTCCTCATTCTCCTGGTCCTGGTGCTCAGGCTGCTATTCGTGCTTTGAGCAGGATGGGTTTGAAGATTGGCATTATTGAGGATGTTACGCCGGTTCCGCATGGCGGTTGCCGTAAGAAGGGCGGTAAGCGAGGAAGACGAGTATGATTGAATTGTTGAAGAAGGATAAGAAGTCTGGTCGTGTTACTTTTATTTTGAAGAATTCAACTCCTGCTTTTGTGAACGCTTTGCGTCGTGCTATGATGGAATCTGTTCCAGTTATGTCTATTGAGGATGTCGAGTTTGTTCAGAATGATGGTGTTTTGTATGATGAAATGGTTGCTCATCGTCTTGGTCTTGTTCCTTTGACTACTGATTTGAAGGGTTATGATGTTAGGAAGCCTGGCGATGAATTGAGTGCTAAGAATTCCGTAAAGCTTGTTTTGCGTGCAAAAGGTCCTTGTACTGTTTATTCTGAGGATTTGAAGAGTAAGGATCCAAAGATTAAGCCGGTTTTTTCAAAGATTCCTATTACTAAATTGTTGAAAGGGCAGGAGTTGGAGCTTGAAGCGACTGCTGTTTTGGGTGTTGGCAAGGAGCACGTTAAGTTTTCTCCGTGCTTGGCTTGGTATACTTACAAGGCAAAAGTTATTGTTAATAATAATCATGGGGATTTTGAGAAGTTTAGGGAAAAATATCCTCCGCAGGTTTTCAGCAATGGTAAGATTGATGCCAAGCTGATTGAACAGCATAATTTGTTTGAGGCTTGTGAGGGTGTTAATGAGGAGATTGTTAAGGTCGAGCGTGATCCTTCAACATTCATATTTAATATTGAGCCGTGGGGTCAATTGTCCCCATCAGAAATTTTGGCTAGTGCTGCTGACCATTTAACAGGCTTGTTTGATGATTTCATAAGCAAGCTTGAGAAATAAGCCCTTTCGCGGGGGTGGCAGAGCCTGGTCAAATGCGCCAGCTTGAGGTGCTGGTTCCTTAGTGGATGCGAGGGTTCAAATCCCTTCCCCCGCATGGAGACTTCGGGGTTCGAGAAGGGGCCGGGAGTTAAGGCCCCTTCGGTATGAATCGCGAAGCCTAGAATAAGTAAATCAGAGTGTCAAAATGAGAAGAACAGGACCAACAAATCCGGTATTGAAGGAGCTCATTCAGAGCTTGAGGAAGGAGAGTACTACTTCGAAGGCTCCTCTTTGGGATCGCGTTGCTGATGATTTGGAAAAGCCAACAAGGCAGCGCAGGGTTGTTAATATTAGTTGTATTTCCCGTAACACTAAGCCTAATGAGACTGTTGTTGTTCCTGGAAAAGTTCTTGGCTCTGGAGCTCTCGCTCATAGTGTTGTTATTGCTGCTTTGTCTTTTAGTGATGGTGCTCGTGAGCTTATTGAGCGGGCGAAGGGCAAGGCTGTTACGATTGAGCAATTATTGAAGCAAAAACCTAAGGCGAAAGACCTTAAGTTGATAGGATGAACATGGTAGAAATCAATATTGATGCGAAGAATGCGATTGTTGGTCGTTTATGTACTTTTGCTGCTAAGCAGGCTTTGCTTGGGAATACTATTAATATTTTTAATTGTGAGAGTGCAGTTATAAGTGGTCGAGTTTTGGATTATCATGCTAAATTTTATCATAAGTTTTTCAAGCTTGGCAGGCCTGAGAAGGGTCCTTTCGCTAGCAGGATGCCTGACCGTTTTGTTCGCAGGATGGTCCGTGGAATGGTTCCTTACAAGCTCGGTCGGGGTCGTGAGGCTTTTGAGCGTGTTATGTGTTATATGGGTGTTCCTGAGAAGTTTAAGGATAAGAAGTTAGTCAAGGTTGCTAAGGAGGCAGGCGATTTGCCAAAACCTAGTTATCAGACTGTTGGTCAGCTTTGCGTGTCATTGGGAGGACGGGTATGAAAGTTATTCATGAGGTTGGAACTAGAAAGACTGCTGTTGCTCGTGCGACTTTGACTTCTGGTGCAGGGATTGTTCGTATTAACAGTCGTTTGCTTTCCACTATGCCTCAGAATATTTTCAGGGCGAAGATTGAAGAGGCTTTGTTGCTCGCAGGTGATGTTGCTAATAAGGTTAATATTCAGGTTAATGTTTATGGCAGTGGTTCTAATAGCCAGTCTGAGGCTGTGCGTCTTGCTATTGCAAAGGCTCTTGCGGTTTTTGACAAAAAATTGCATACTAAGTATCTTGAGTATGATCGTATGTTTACTGTTGCTGATGTTAGAAGGAAGGAGACTCACAAGCCGAACTGTCATGGTAAGGCTCGTGCCAAGCGTCAGAAGTCTTACCGTTAGGAGGGAAAAATGATAATTCCGATTCGTTGCTGGACCTGTGGAAAGCCGATTGCGCATTTGTGGGAGGAGTTCCAGGAGCGTTCAAAGAAAGGCGAGAACAAGAAGGACATTCTTGATGATCTTGGTATTGAAAGATATTGTTGTCGTGCGATGTTTATGGGTCATGTTGACTTGATTGACACGCTTTCCCACTTTAAGAAAACGTAAATATGGCTTGTAAGGATATTGAAGTCGAGATTAAGCTTCCTGTTGACGAATCTACTTTTTTGAGTGTTAAAAAGAAACTTTCAGATACTGCTGTTTTTGTTAAAAAAAGCCGTGAAGTTGACGACTATTTTACTCCGGTTCACAGGAATTTCTTGCAGCCTCGTTATCCTTTTGAGTGGTTGCGTTTGAGAAAACAGGATAATTCTGTTATTTTTACGTATAAGCATTATTATCCTGAGAATTCTGAGATTGATACTCATTGTGATGAGTTTGAGTCTGAGATAAAGAATTCTGGGATTTTTGAGAAGATATTGAAAGCGCTTGATTTCAAGAAATTAATTACTGTTGACAAGTTTCGTGAAGCTTATCGTACTGAGAATTTTGAGTTTGCTCTTGATAAGGTTGAGGAGCTTGGTTATTTTATTGAGGTTGAGGCTTTGAAGGATTTGGGTGGTGTTTCTGTTACCAGGGAGAAATTGTTTGAAGCTGCCAAGAGTCTTGGAATTGATATTTCTACTTTTGACAAAAGGGGGTATCCTTATTTGTTGTTGGAAAAGAAGGGTCTTTTGAAATGATTTTCGTCATTGAGCATCTGGAACCAAGACTTTTCAAGTGGTGTTTGCTTGAGTATTTTCATATTTCTTCTTTTGTTGGCAAGCAGAATCTTTTGTTTACTAATGTCAAAAGTGCTGTGCTGAAAAAGTTTGGCAAAGTCGAGTCAAAAAGTATCAAGCAGCTTCGTTTCGACAAAGCCTGTGTTCTTGATCCTGAGGCTAAAGAGACACTTACTCCTGAGATTGCCAAAAAATTCAGTTATTTCATTTTTGGCGGTATTCTTGGTGATGATCCTCCTAAAGAGCGCACTAAAGTTGAGCTTACTAAGTTTTTGCCTTATCCTGCTTTTAATCTTGGCAAAGCTCAGATGTCTACCGATACTGCTGTTATTGTTACTAAGATGATTGTTGACGGCAAAAAATTATCTGATCTTAAATTCCAGCAGGGTGTTTGTGTTCCTATCGCAAAGGGTGAGGAAGTGCATCTGCCGTACAAGTACCTTCTCGTCAACAATAAGCCTTTGCTTGCTCCTGGTATTGCTGATATGCTGAAAAAGCAGAGGACGTTTTGATGAAATTTGTTTTGTTTGAAGGTGTTGATGGGACGGGCAAAACAACTTTGGCCAAGTTGTGTGCTGACAAAACGGGAAGTGCTTATTATGCCAATCCTCCTGCGTGTATGGCTGGCGCGCGTATGATTTTTAATGGTTCTGCGCCTATGGCGCGTTATCATTATTATATGGCTGGCAATTATCTTGCCGGCGTTGAAATTTCTCAACTGCTCGAGACTCAGGACGTTTTTTGTGATAGGTATGTTTTTTCTACGCTTGCAGCTCATTCAGTTCTTCTGAATCGTGATTTACCTCTGCCTGGTGATTTGTTAATGCCAGATAGGGTGGTGTATCTCGTTGCATCATTTGAAGTTATTGAAGCTCGTTTGCGTGAGCGTAATAATGGCGAGGTCAAAAAGTTGGATTTTTTGAGGAAGGTTTCACAAAAATTTGATGAAATGTTTGCTCATGTGCCTGGATTATTGAAGATTGATACTTCTGCTCAAAGTATTGATGCAGAGGTTGATATGATTTTGCAGGCGTCTTCTAGTAAAACTTATAAACAGTTGTGAACGATTTATTGTCTATGGGCCCGTAGCTCAGCTTGGATAGAGCGACTGTGTATTATCGTCGAACCTTCTATTCCGAGAGGAGAGAGCAGAAGATCGTGGGTTCAAATCCCACCGGGCCCGCTTTATCTTCTCGGCTTTCTTAGAAGGTGTTCTATTACCATCATTGTGAGGTCTAGGTGTTCTGTTTTTCTTTTGTCTTCTTTGCCGGTATATTTTGTTTTGCTGTCTGGTATTGTTATCCATTTTGGGAATGGGTTTTGTTGTGTGGTTCTTGTTGTCAGTGCAAGATAGCCTCTCGATTTTGTGTGGTCGTTGATGTAATCTACAAGATATCTTAGTTTTATTGGTGAAAGGTCGATTAAAGCGTGTATTGCTATGATGCCGTCAAATTGTGTTTCCGGTAATCTGTCGACTAGCTCATATTCAAGCAGGTTTTTCGGGTTTACCGGTCTTTTTTGTTGTCGTGCCAGGTCTTCCTCGTATTCTCTGACTATCTGAACTGATTCAGTTAGGTGTTGTAGTATTTCAGCATCTGCTTTTTCGTCTTGTAATGCGACAACGTGGTATCCTAGTGAGAAGAGGAATCTTGTATTGTGTGTGTCTCCAGGAGAAATGTCGAGCACTGTTCTTCTTTCTGGGCTGAATGGTGGTAGTCGGTTTACGAATTCTACTGCTGCTCTGTTTGCTCCATATTTTTTTGCTGCGCTGGCGAGGTCCATAACTTACTTCAAGAAGTCTTCCTTCTTAATTTTTTCTAAGTAAACAATTCTGCTGTTTCTTTTGAATATGGAAGTTCTGTCAGGCATCCGATTCTGAGCTTTTCTATTGTTAGGGGCATTCCTTTCTGCTCTAGAACTCTTATCTGGTCAAGTGAGAATAATATTTTTCCTTGTAGCATTTTGCAGACGTTTCCTTGCCAAGAGCCGATTATTCCTGCGAGCTCTTTTTGGGTAAAGCTGTGCCATAGATTATTGCGGTCTTTTTGAGAAGTGACCCCGTACACTTTGCTATTTTTGGCTATTGACAAAAATTTGTCTTTTTTCCTTTCACATCTGTCAAAAAGTCGTATCTGCCAGCATTTTAGGTAGTTGCGCCAGTTTTGGATTGTAAGTTCTATAGAGTTGTCTTCGAATCGTGTGCGTGTTTTGTAATCGACTTCTTCCAAGTCAAGAATCTTTGCAATCATGTTTACAATATTTCTTTCTTTAATTGATAAGCAAAAACTCAGGTGGTCTATGAACTGTTCTTGATATTTAATCGCAACGCATCCTTCTGCTGCAAATAATCCGCGAATAAACCCTCTACGCAAAGAAACATCATTTAGAAAATCTGATGTTAGAAAAATTTCCATGATTTTTTCGAAAATGATTCTAAAGACGCTTCCATTGACCTGAATATGTAATGTTGGATATCTGTTTCTTGTTGTGAAATATGGTTGGAAATTGTCAAATTTGAGTCTTTTCGAAAGTGCTTGAATTGCAGGCGGAATGAGTCCATAATGGATTCCGATGGTGAGATCTTTGTTTTGAATATTGAGGCGATTTCTTAGAAAAGCGAGAATAAATTCGGCAATGTCCAAATCTTTTGATGCGTATGTAAGGTGTCGCTTCTCCCCTCTATGCATGTCCCCATCTCCGACATACATGCCGAGGGCTTCTGCAAATGACTCATCGATAGTAATTTCCTTGGAAAAAGTGAAAGATTTTCGATTATAATTCCCTCGATTTGTCGAAAACCACAACGTTATGCTCTCAGAGTTCTCTTTTATGACCCAATCAGGAAAAAGTTTCTTTATTTCGATTTTCATCAGCATTATTCAGAAAATCTTATTTAAATATCTCGTGCGTGTGGTTGTCCAGTGTCCAGTGGTTTTACTCAATCCAGTCCTGGTTTTTTATCTTCTCAGGAAGATATTTTTCAGAAATAAAACTAATTCCGCGGCTGCTCAGCGACTGAATCTCTACTTTGCCTTTGAGAGTTTTCATGAGCTTAAACTGTCTCTGCCATGCTTTGTTGTCTTTAAACCAGTCGTAATCTTGCATTTGATCTATTCGTTTGTGATCAATTTCTGTAAGGGCTATTAAATGTTTTTTCAGTCCGTATTTTTCAATATCATCCATGGTGATGCCCAAAAATTTGGCAGTGCGTATCGTCATGCTCTCAGCCATATGTGCAAGATTGATAGAGCCGTATTTCAGAACGCTGTAAATATATGCACCCCAAATATCTCCATCACAGAGGATGTAAATCGGTAGGTTGTGTTCGTTGCTTAATCTTTGCAATAGTCGTCTTATTCCTCTTGTTGTTTGTCCTTGTGAGCACATGATTATGCAGTTTTGTTTGTCCCAGAATTTGTCTTCGTGCAGTCTTTCCCATACTGCTGCTTTTTCCATGTATATTACATATTTTGCTTTTACTTTTTTGAATTTTATTTCTTCTACATTTGATGGTACTGACCATCCTCCGCTTCCCATTTTGCTCCAGTCTATTTCGTCTCCTTTGTCTTCTACTATTACGTTTCCTGCGACTGAGCCCATTTTGTTCGCGTTTATGTTTAATTTTTCTCGTGAGTTTCCGGTGAGCAATTCTAAATCTTCTATCGCGTCATCGCTTTCTGTCTGTTCATCCACGATATTTGTCTTGGTATTTGGTATTGTTCTTTTGACCATGTAGAATACGTCTCTGAGTGATGCGTGTTTGCCGTCTTCGAGTAAATTCTTGCTTACTGCTGCGACTTCGAGTGTTTGTAGGAATTTTTTGGAGTGTGCGACGTTAAAGAAGTTTCTTTCTGCTGTTTTGTCTCCGAGTTGTAGCGTTTCTGATTTTTTATCGAATGTGATGTTGGATAATGCTCTGATTGGTACTGTCATTTTCGGTTGTTTGTTTGCCAGTACGTCTTTTACTAGTTCTTTTCCTAATTCTTCGATTGCTTCTTTTGGTTCACTCATCTTCAAATCCTGCCAGTCTTACTTGCTCTTCTTTTTCTTTCTTGTCTTTGACTTCTACTTTGTGTGCTTCTTTGTGCGCTTGTATGTATTCTTTGTTTTTTTCAAGCATTTTTTTCATGCTTTCCGCAATTTTTTCTTTTCCGATGCCTGTCAGCCGGTATAGGGCATCAGCCACTTCGGGAATATAGTTTTCAAAGATGCTTACTCTTTCTTGTTGGTCTGATACTCTTCTTTTCTTGTTGACGTAGCTTCCAAGCCTTCTTCCTGCTTCCTGGAGTGCTAGTTTCATTTCTTTGATAATTTCAGGATAATGTGCGACTGCTTCTTTTGCTTCGGAGGTGAATGGGGGCCATACTGAAACCATTGATACTACTACTGTGAGTGGTCCTACTGGTATTGCTCCTTGGCTTTGGCTTAGTCCGTATGGTCTCCAGTTTGTTTGTATGACTGATTTTGTTGCTGAGCAGGAGCCTTGTTGATATAATAGTGGTACTCTGTTTGCAAATCTTAAAAGTCTCACTGATTCTTCTGCTGGTTGTTGTCCGCCATAGGCTAAAGCGACTTCAATTACAAATGGTATTCCTCTGTAAACATCTGGGCTTCTTGATACTGCTGTGTAGAATTCAGCTGATACTTCTTTTCGTAGTCCTTTTTCAAGTAATTGTTCTCCTATGGGCACTATGCAGTCTGTGCTTGGCGAGATTATTTTAGTGTTTTTTATTGCTTCTATTAGTTTTTCCACGTGTGGCAGCTGTAATTCTGCTGGTTTCATGTTTGTGAATAGTCCTGATTTGTCGCAGATTTCTTTTGCGGTTTGTGGTCCTACTCGTGAGAATTCCTGTGTCAAAAAGCTCTGGAGTGTTCTGCAGTCTGTGTTTTTGACCATCTTCAGCATTATTCCCAGCTCTACTCCGTATGGGTGTGGTTTGATTTCTGTTGGTTCTTTTGGTAGTTTGTCTGTTGCTCTTGGAAATATCAGCTGTTCTGCTTTTGGATTTGTATAAATTATTGTTGCATGTGGATTTGCTATGGCTGTTTGTTTTAGATAAGAATCAACGCTTTGGTCTCCTTTTTGGTAGGTTGCATCAATGTCGAGTTCTATTTTTGTTCCGTGGTCTTTTTTCCAGGATACTTCTTCATCTTTTACTATTTCTGGCGTGTTTTTTTGTGTGTCTATATGCAGTTCGTAGTAGTATGAGGGCTGGTTTTCTTGTATGCTGCTCCAGATTTTTGCTGGTCTTCCTGTTGTTAATTGTGCGTATAATACTGCTGCCGAGATGCCTATTCCTTGTTGTCCTCTTGCTTGTTTCATTGTGTGGAATTTGCTTCCGTACAATAATTTTGCAAAGATGTTTGGAATTTGCTTCTTCACAATTCCAGGGCCGTTGTCTTCTACTGATATTCTGAATCTGTCATTTCCCATTTCAACGATTTGTATATTAATCTCTGGAAGTATTTTTGCTTCTTCGCAGGCGTCTAGTGAGTTGTCTACTGCTTCTTTTACTACGGTTAGTAATGCTTTTCTTTTGTTGTCAAATCCCAAAAGATGTCTGTTTCTTTCAAAGAATTCGGCTACTGAGATGTCTTTTTGTTTTTTTGCGAGTTCTTCTGCTATAGTCATTGTTGTGTTCTTCTGTGTTTTCTTCTTTTTTCAAGCCATCTGTAAACGTGTGCGTGTGGGCTTCCGGAAAGTAGGGTTTCTATTGCTCTTCTTGCATCGTTGATGTTGTCTGCAGGTCCTATTATTCCTATTGTTTTGCCAAATACGCATACGTTTGTTTCAGTTAGTTCTTCTATTATTCGCCTGCTTTTTCCGCCTTCACCTATGACTCTGCCTCTTAATCTTTCCAAATCATTTTGTGTTTTGGTATAGTCTTGTATTGATACTAGTTCAAATGCATAATCTTGTCTGAGCAGTAAAAGTGCGACTTCTGGGTTGAACCCTCTTCCTATCGCTCTGACTATTTCTCTTGCAAGGTACAGGTATAGTGCATCTGGGCCGTTTAGGCTTACTATGCCTTCTTCACTGTTTACTTGGATTTTTGTTTTTGTTTCATGCTCTATCGTGCGTTTCATTTCGCCTTTTTTGCCGATGAGCACTGCTACGCGTTCTTTTGGAATGCGCAGGTCGTACGTAAACTCCTGTGTTGGAGTGGAGGTCATGGTTCAGCGAAGAAAGTCAGGGCTTTAAAAACGTTGCGTTTGATTACATAAAAGCATAAATATCACCTGCTTTTCAGTTCTTTTGGGGTGAGTAAAGGGTGAAAGCTTATTTGGACATTGTGAAGCATATTATTGATGATGGTGTTGTAAAGAAGAATCGTACTGGTGTCGATGCTGTTAGTATTGCCGGCGCCATGTTTGAGCATGATATGTCTGAAGGTTTTCCTCTTCTTACTACCAAGAAGGTTCCTTTTAAGAATGTGGCAACTGAGCTCGAGTTTTTTATCAAGGGTATTACAGACAAGAAGTGGTTGCAGGAGCGTAATAATCATATTTGGGATGAATGGGCTAATCCTTCTAAGGCTCCTTATGGTCATACTCCTGAGATTAAGAAGAGGATGTTTGATGAGCGTGATTTGGGTCCTGTTTATGGTTTTCAATGGCGTCATTTTGGTGCTGATTACGATAATTTTGATTCAGATTACTCGAATAAGGGTGTTGACCAGTTTAGAATTGCTGTTGAAAAACTGAAAAAGGATGTTTCTGACAGGCGTGTTATCATTTCTGCTTGGAATCCTTTGTGTATGCATAAGATGGCTTTGCCTCCTTGTCATTATTCTTTCCAGTTGACTGTTATTGATGGCAAGTTGAATTTGTTGTGGAATCAGCGTTCTGTTGATACCATGCTTGGTTTGCCGTTTAATATTGCCAGTTACGCTCTTCTTTTGCATTTGCTTGCTAAAGAGTTGAATCTGAAAGAGGGCCGTTTGATTGGTTTTCTCGCTGATACTCACATTTACGTCAATCATATTGATGGTGCTAAGGAGCAGTTGTCCCGCGATTCATTGAAGTATCCGTTGCCTCAGATTGTTACTGAGAATTTCAGGTCGATTTTTGAGTGGAAAGCTGAGGATAGTAAGATTCTTAATTATCAAAGTTATCCGACTATTAAGTTTGAGATTGCTGTATGATTACCATAATTGCTGCCATGGCGAAGAATCGTGTTATTGGAAAGAATAATCAGCTTCCTTGGCATTTGCCTGACGATTTGAAGAATTTCAAGAATTTTACTGCGGGCAATACAGTTGTAATGGGTCATAAGACTTTTTTAAGCATAGGCAGGCCTTTGCCTAACCGTAATAATGTTGTTATAAGTTCTTTGCTTCCTCCAACTTCAGGGGTGGATATTTGCAAGAGCTTTGAGGAGGGTATGGAGAAAGCGCGTTCTTATGGTAGGGAGATTTTTATTAGCGGTGGAGCTTCTGTTTATGCACAGGCGCTTCCTGTTGCTGACAGGATGTTTCTTTCTTATGTTAAGAAAGATTATGATGGTGACGTTTTTTTCCCTGAATTTAATCAGGATGATTGGAATATCGAACAGAAAACTGATTTTCCTGATTTTGAATTGGTAAAATACGTAAGAAAAAATGGAACACCTGAAAAAGTCTGATAGTGAGGTTTTCAATGCTGTTTTGCAGGAGCTTGATAGGCAGAGGAATGTTATTGAGCTTGTTGCTTCTGAGAATATTGTCAGTCGTGCTGTCTTGGAAGCGACTGGCAGCTGGCTTACTAACAAGTACAGTGAAGGTATTCCAAATAAGCGTTATTATGGTGGCAACCAGTTTATTGATATTACAGAGCAATTGGCAATTAATCGTGCTAAAAAGCTTTTTAATGCAGAGCACGCGAATGTTCAGCCTCATGCTGGCAGTCAGGCTAATCTTGCTGCTTATCTTGCAGTTTTGAAACCGGGTGATACTATTTTGGGTATGGATTTGGCTCATGGTGGTCATCTTACTCATGGTTCTCCTGTGAATTTTTCTGGCAGACTGTTTAATTTTGTTTCTTATGGTGTTGATAAGGCCACAGAATTGGTTGATATGGAGCAGGTGCGTAAACTAGCTGTTGCGTGTAAGCCTAAATTAATTCTTGCAGGTTTTTCTGCATACCCGCGTTTTCTTGACTTCAAGATGTTCCGTGAAATTGCTGATTCTGTTAATGCTTATTTTATGGTGGATATGGCTCATGTTGCTGGTTTAATCGCAGCTAAACTTTATCCTGATCCTGTTCCTTTTGCTGACATTGTGACCACAACAACCCATAAAACATTGCGTGGTCCTCGTGGTGCTATGATTCTTTGTAAAACTCTTGACCGCCTCAACCCTTCTGATAAGAGGAATCTTGCTCAGAAGATTGATAGTGCTGTTTTTCCTGGTACTCAGGGTGGTCCTTTGGATCATGTTATTGCTGCAAAAGCAGTTGCTTTTAAGGAGGCTTTGGAGCCTTCTTTTGTTGAATATCAGGGGCAAGTTCTCAAAAATGCTCAGGTTCTTGCTAAAGTTTTGAAAGATAATAATTTCCGTTTAATCTCGAATGGCACTGATAATCATTTGATGCTCGTTGATGTTTCTTCAAAAAATATTACGGGCAAGCAGGCAGAGCATGCTTTGGATAATGCGGGTATTTGTTGTAATAAGAATATGATTCCTTTTGATGTTCGTTCTCCTTTTGATCCTTCTGGTATTCGTTTGGGCACTCCTGCAGTTACTACGAGAGGTATGAAAGAATCTGAGATGGAGAAAATTGGTGTTTGGATTTCAGAGGTTTTGAAGGATGTTAATGACTTGTCTGTTCAATTGCGCGTTCGTGGGGAAGTGTTGAAGCTTTGCCAGCGTTTCCCGATTTATCAAGGACTTCCATGATTTTTCCAGTCAGATAACAGCTTCCTGTGATGAATATTAAGTCGTTTTCTTTTGCAATGTTTTTTGCGAATCTTAGTGCTTCTGCTGGTTCTTCTACTATCGCGCATGGTCCGTCATATGCTAATTTTGCCGGGTCTAGCGCTCTGTTTATTGGTGGCTTTGTTAATATGAGGAAGTCTGGTTTTGGCAGTGCTTTTATCATTTTTTTGTAGTCTTTGTCTTCTAAAACTCCGAATATAACGACTAGTTTTCTTTTAGGTAGCGTTTTTACAAATGGGGCTGTTGTTTTTATTGCTGTTATGTTGTGTGCGCAGTCTACCAGTAGATTTTTGTCAAGGTATTCCATTCTTCCTGGCCATTTTACGTGCGCAATTCCTTCTTGTATGGTTTCTTCTTCTATTTCCAGCAGTTTGCAGGTTTCATATGCTATTCCTGCATTTATTTTTTGGAATGGCCCTCTTAATCCGACAATTCCTGTATGTGGTTGTGCGATAATGAGTTTGTTTTTTCTGCAGGCTTCTTTTATCCATGGCATTCCTGTATTGTTTTGGCATGTTACGACTTTGCTGTTTTTCTTGATTATTCCTGTTTTTTCTTTTGTGATTTCTTCTATTGTGTTGCCTAAAATGTGCATGTGGTCGTATCCGATGTCTGTCAAAACTGCTATTTCTGCATCGCAGATTGTTGTTGGGTCGTTTCTGCCTCCCATTCCTACTTCGAGTACTGCAATATCAACTTTTTTTCTGGAAAAATATAGTAATGCTATTGTTGTGCAGAATTCGAAGAATTTCAGTTGTATTCCAAGGCTTTTTACTTCTTTTATGAGTGCCAGCAGTTCTTCATCTTTGATATTTTGTCCGTTTATCTTTATTCTTTCATTGAATTTTACTAGATGTGGTGAAGTGTACAGGCCGACTTTCTTGCCTGCTCTTTTTAGCACCTCTGCTATCATTGCTGCTGTGCTTCCTTTTCCGTTTGTTCCTGTTATTTGTATTACGCGTAAATTTTTGTGTGGGTTTCCCAGCCGCCTCATTGCTTCTGAGATGTAGTCTAGTCCTTTTTCTCCGAATCTTGTTAGTCCGTATATCCACTGCAGTTCTTGCTGTATCATTTTATGATTTTCTTTAGGACTTCTTCTTCGTCTGCTTTTACTTCCCATTTCCTGAATAGTTCGCAGACGTTGTGTATGTCTCTTTTCAGGTATGCTTCTGCATTTGAGTTGTCTAATGGTGTTGCTTGTGACATATCTATGAAAACTGGTTTCTGGTTGTAATTTAATATGTTGAACCCGCTAAGGTCTCCATGCACAAGTCCTGCTTTGTATAGCTTTCTCATTTGTTCGACTACTTCTTCAAAGAATTTTTTTGGGTTTTCCGGTTTGTCTTTGTTTAGTTTTTGTGCTGCTTGTTCATCTCCTATGAATTCCATTACTAGTATGTTGAACAAAACAGTGTATGGTGTTGGCACTCTTACTTCTGCTTCTCTTGCTTTCAGGAGATTTCTGTATTCTCTGTGAGCCCAGGCGAATATTACGTCTCTTCTGCTGCTTTTTAGTCCGCTGTATCTTGGGTCTGTTTTGATGCAGTCATACATTCTGTTGAAATCGCAGGTTTGCAGTCTGTATATTTTGATTACTCTTGTTTCGTCATCTTTTCTTGCTGTGAAAACGTGTGCTTCTTTGCCTGAGCTTAACGGGCTGTGCAGTCCGTTTATGTATCCTTGGTTTATTAGCTTGAACAAGTTTTTTTCAGTAAATAGGTCAAACACGTGTTTTAGTGTTTTGTAGTCTTCTCTTTGTTTTGTTCCCATTCTTGGCATATTGTTTTTGTTTTTTATTCTCTTATTATTAAATGCTTTCAAAAACTTTTTAAACATTAAAAATCTTTAATTTCTTCATTAGAAAAGGTCACAATTACGGCCCTTCACGAGAGTACCCAGTGGAGCTGTCGGCTTTGCCAAGCTATGACCCTTGGGGGTTAGTGTATAGGGCTACAAGACCTTTTTTATGCTCAAAATCAAATTCGAGCCGTAATAGAACAAGTAAGTTAATGATAATCATTCATCATCAAAATCATTTGAAAATGAGTCAAAAACATCCTGAATCGGCATAAATAAGGTTGATTTAGCTTGTTTTGGATTAACTTGTTCTGTTTTGGCCGAGATGGGGGAATAAAATGGGAAAAATCAGTCCGGTATCATCGAAATATATAGTTAATTCAACGATTGAGATTGAAGGTGTTGTTGATAGGCCTGATGTTATTGGTGCAATTTTTGGTCAGACTGAGGGTTTGTTAGGTGAAGATCTTGAATTAAGAGAGCTTCAGCGTTCTGGCAGGATTGGTCGTATTGAAGTTAACATTGATACTAAGGGTGGTAAGAGTATCGGCACTATCGTAATTCCGAGCTCGTTGGACAAGGCAGAGACAGCTATTGTTGCTGCTGCTTTGGAAATCATTCAGCGTATTGGTCCTTGTAACGCTAAGGTTAAGGTTCAGAATATTGAGGATGTTCGTGTCAGCAAGCGTAGCTTTGTTATTGAAAGAGCTAAGCAGTTGCTCAAGCAGTTGATGGACAAGGTTATGCCTGACAGCAGTGAGATTGCTGAGGAGGTTGCTCATTCTGTCCGTGTTATGGAAATTTGTGAGTATGGCAAAGAGCGGCTTCCTGCTGGTCCTTCGATTGATGATTCTGATGAGATTATTGTTGTTGAGGGTCGTGCAGACGTTCTTACCTTGCTCAAGCATGGTTTCAAGAACGTCATTGCTATGAATGGTACTTCTGTGCCTCAGACAATTATTGAATTGTCTCACCGCAAAGACCTGGTCGCGTTTGTTGATGGTGACCGTGGTGGTAATCTTATCATTCGTGACTTGTTGAACGTTGCAGAGATAGATTTTGTGACTCGTGCTCCTGATGGCAAGGAAGTTGAAGAACTCGCGAAGAAAGAAATTCATAAGGCTTTGCGTAGTAGGGTTACTGCTGAGCAGGCAAAGTTGGAATTGAGCAACATTGACACTTCTCAGTCAATCAGAAGGCCTGTTATAACGAGACCGTCGATGCCTGTTTCAATTGCTCGTCCAGTGCCGTCTTCACCTCGTGTTGTGAAGGCAGTTTTGCGGGAGGACGAGAAGAGGCGTCTTGGTGAGATGCTTGAAGGCCTGATTGGCACTCGTGGTGCTTATGTTCTTGACGATAAGTTGAACGTTTTGGGCAAGGTTCCTTTTGCTGAGCTCAATAGCACTTTGCGTTCTTTGAATGCTGGAGTGTATGCTGTTGTGTTTGATGGTGTTGTTGATGCCTCTCTTGTGGAAGTCTCTGAGAAAAGCTCTATCAAGCACATTGTCGCAATGGACTCTAAGGTTGATTCTGCTGATTGCAGGGTTAACATAGTTACGGCAGCCATGCTGTAAACCTTTTTATACTTCTTTTTTTTCTTGTTAGTTAAAAGATGGTGTACGAGATAATTCTTGGGCGTGAGCAGAAGGATCAGGAGAAGTATGGTACTGTTGGCACTGTTTTTCTTGGTAAGCATTATGTTAAGATGGGCGCAGTCACTGCTCTTTCCCAGCCTGTTTTTCTCGACTTGAACAAGGCGCACGTTGTTTTTGTTTGTGGGAAGCGTGGTTCAGGTAAGTCTTATTGTATGGGTGTGATTGCTGAGGGGATTGCTGATTTGCCTGCTGAGATGCGTAATCGTTTGTCTGTTATTTTGTTTGATACTATGGGTATTTATTGGACGATGAAGTATCCTAATCATAGGGATGAGCCTCTTTTGAAGGAGTGGGGTTTTGAGGGTAAGGGTATTGCTGTCAAGATTTACACTCCTTTTGGTTTTTTCAAGAAGTGGAAGGAGGAAGGCATTCCGACTGATGTTGCTTTTGCTTTGAATCCTGCTGAGTTGTCTCCTGAGGATTGGAATTTGACTTTTGAATTGCAGACTACTGATCCTGTTGCTGTTTTTATTGAGCGTATTGTTCTTGAGATGAAAAAGTCTGGAGTTCAGTATGATATTCCTGATATTGTTAAAGCTATTGAAGAGGATAAGACTGAGGAAATTCATGTTAGGCAGGCTGCGAAGAATCGTTTTGTGGCTGTTGAGGAGTGGGGTGTTTTTTCTTCTGAAGCTACTCCTGTGAAGGATCTTGCTAAGGCTGGTCAGATTACTGTTTTGGATCTTAGCGCTTATGCTGTTATGCCTAATGGTTGGCGTATCAAGCATCTTGTTATGGGTATAATTTGTATGAAATTGTTTATTGAGCGTATGAAGGCTAGAAAGGATGAGGAGTATGCTTCTGTTCATCAGGCTATTCATTATCTTGTTGAGGAGCATGATGAGCCTAAAGAGTCTGAGATGCCTATTTGTTGGCTTCTTATTGATGAGGCTCACGAGTTCATGCCGAGTGTTGGCAGGACTGCTAGTACTGATGCTTTGGTCACTCTTCTTAGGGAGGGTCGTCAGCCGGGTATTGCTCTTGTGCTTGCTACCCAGCAGCCTGGCAAGATTCATACTGATGCTATGACTCAGTCTGATATTATTCTGGCTCATCGTTTGACTGCAAAGATTGATACTGATGCTCTTGGTTCTTTGTTGCAGAGTTATTTGAGGACGGGTCTTGATAAGGAGTTGGATAATTTGCCTCGTGTTGCTGGCGCCTGTATTGCTTTGGATGATGTTAATGAGCGTATGTACCCTATGCGCATCCGTCCGAGATTCAGCTGGCATGGTGGCGGTGCTCCTGGTGTTATTATGGAGAAGAAGGAAGCGTTTAAGTTTTAATTAAAAGAAAAAATAAAAATTTTAGTCGCAGGGTGCGTTGAAGTCGTCGTCTTTTAAATTGTTGAATTTCAGGTCGTTGAATTGGTATTTTATCACATTTCCGCTGCCGTCTGTTGTTATAATCCTGTGTGGGACTCCGTAGGT
>Ga0105099_10000866_pt1 | contig 20091 bp, 19 predicted proteins | sample PPLLak3cmMay2015_2_FD_79138 | JGI IMG/M metagenome (GOLD analysis project Ga0105099, IMG submission 79138) | Freshwater sediment microbial communities from Prairie Pothole Lake near Jamestown, North Dakota, USA - PPLs Lake P8 Core (1) Depth... | ecosystem: Environmental > Aquatic > Freshwater >... | reverse complement strand
TGGCCAGGTAGACCGTTGCCATCACCAGAAATATTTCCCCTTCAGGCGAACCCAGGGCCTCGAAGGCCAGCTTGCACTCCAAACACAAAGAGAGTGCTTGGGGGTCGGCCAGGCCAATATCCTCAGCGCAAATCCGGATTAAACGGCGCAGCAGATAAACAGGGTCCTCACCCCCGACCAACATACGGGCCAGCCAATAAAGGGCCGCATCACAGTCCGAGTTGCGGATGCTTTTATGCAGTGCCGATATCAGTTGGTAACGGTCATCACCATTGCGGTCGTAACCCAAAATCGGTTTTTCAAGAAAAGTTTTAAGAGCTGATTCATCAATATTTTTATTCTTGCTGGTTGATAGGGATTCAATGAGATTAAGCAAACGCCTGCCGTCTCCGCAAGCGAATTCGAGACAGATTTTTTGAGCCTCTTGGGTGAGTCTTGGGCGGTTCTCCTCACTCATCAGGTTCATGGCTTTTTGATAAAGGCATTCCAGCTGGGCTTGTTCCAAAGGACGAAACTCAAACACCTGAATACGGGACAAGAGGGCCCGGTTGATTTTGAAGGAAGGGTTTTCCGTGGTGGTGCCGAGAAGCAGGATGATTCCCCGTTCGACGTAGGGCAGAAAGGCGTCTTGGGCATTTTTGTTGAAGTGATGAATCTCGTCGATGAAAAGGATTAATGGTTTGCCGTGTGTACTGTGTTGAACCTCAGCCTCTTTTAATGTTTTTTTTACCTCGGCGATTCCGGAAACGGTTGCTGAAAACTCCTCATATGGAGAGTTCATCTCCTTGGCCAGCAGTCGGGATAGAGAGGTTTTTCCACATCCGGGAGGTCCCCAGAAAATGAGAGATGGCATCTTCTGCAGTGGTTTGCCATCCCGTATCAGTTTTGCCGTGATATGTTCCTGGCCGATAAAATCAACCAATAAATGCGGGCGTAAGCGCTCGGCAAGGGGGGCATTAACAGTCATTAGCGAAAATAGTCAACACCGGCAGCAAAAAGGGTGTTGTCCTTTGGGCCAGGGATGTTTTGCAATGTATGGTCGGTGTAGCGTTCATTATGACCCATTTTTCCGAAAATGCGTCCATCCGGACTTGATATTCCTTCCACAGCCCATGTTGATCCGTTGGGGTTGTGGCGATAAAGCTTGTCGGGCTGTCCTTTTTCATTGCAGTACTGGGTGGCGATCTGGCCTGAGGCGGCCAGCTGCCGAAGCAATAATTCGGCAGCCAATAAACGGCCTTCGCCATGGGCAATAGCCAGCTGGTGAGTTTCTCCCGGTTTATGGCCCCATAACCAGGGAGAGAGGGTGGAGATTACCCGGGTATGAACAATGCGTGAAATATAACGGCCTGCCGAATTAAAGGTCAGTGTCGGGCTTTCAGATGTAGGTGTTCGCAGTTCACCGTAGGGCAGTAGGCCGGTTTTTATCAAAGCCTGAAAGCCGTTGCAGACCCCCAAAATCAGCCCATCCCGATCCAGAAGGTTTCGGATGGCTTCATAAATGTGGGGGTTGCGTAAAACGGCTGCGATAAACTTGCCAGACCCATCCGGTTCGTCACCGGCGCTGAAGCCTCCTGGAATCATCAGTATTTGAGCTTGTTCTATTTCAGAGGCCAACGTAGAGATGGATTGGGTGATAGCCGATGCGCTTTGGTTGCAAAACACCCATATCTGTGCCTTGCCTCCGGCTCTGGAGAAGGCCTCTCGGCAGTCATACTCACAATTGCTGCCTGGAAAGGCTGGGATAATAATTCGTGGTTTGGCTAGCTTAGAGATGGTTTTTTTTGTTTTTGTTTCTGTATGGGACGGGATTTCAGGGGCTTTGTTTGTTGGGTCCTTGCCTTGGGGGAAAACGTGACTGAGGGGGGTTTGCCAGGTGATGAGTGCCTCCTCAAGAGGAATTGTGTCGAAAGAATTTTTTCCATTTGTCCTTTTGATTCTGATTTCCGGAGCACGAATGGTTTTCCCGATTTTTCTTAGCCCACACCCGTTGAAAAATGATTCTGCTGAGGTTTTACCTTGCCATTCGATAAGGATAGATCCGATCAGAGGAGTGAAGAATTTGCCCTGACTGTTTTCTGGTGCCAGTTCAAACCCAATTCCATTGCCAAAAGCCATTTTGCTAAGTGCTGCAGCCACGCCACCTCGGGTTACTGCGTGTGCTGAGGCGATTAAGCCTTGCTTGATGGCTTGATGCAAACGATCGAAGTGGGTGCTGATCTGTTCCAAATCTGGCATGCCATTCGGCCCAATGGTGGCTTCAAGTAAAAAAAGCTGGGCATCGGGCATTTTAAATTCTGGGCTGACAACGGTTCTGACATCGAGCGTTGTGACGGCGAAGGCAATCAGGGTCGGGGGCACATCAATTTTATTGAAACTGCCGGACATGCTGTCTTTGCCGCCAATGGATGCCAGGCCTAATTGAGTAAGAATGTGGTTGGCACCGAGAATGGCTGCGAATGGTTTGCCCCAGCGCTCGGGGTCCTGATGCAGTTTTTCAAAGTATTCTTGCAAAGAGAACCGGACACTGCGATAGTCTCCTCCTGATGCAACCATTTTGCATAATGCTTCCAAAATAGCGAATAAACCGCCATGGAACGGGCTCCAGTGGCAGAGCTGTGGGTCAAATCCATAAGACATCGCGCTGGCGGTATAGGTTTCCGCCCCCAGGACCGGAATTTTGGCAATCATGGTTTCTATGGGCGTCTGTTGATAGCGACCGCCGTAGGGCATATGAACGGTTGCGGCTCCGACAGTGTTGTCAAAACGTTCATTGAGGCCCTGTTGACTTGCCACATTGAGGTCTGACAAGACTCTGAGCCATTGCGACCTGATCTGGTCTTTTGGGATGTCTGCTTCCTTGAAGTAATAATTAACCGGGATGGGATGACTTACCCTCACAGAGGTTCTTTGCTGAACCCCACTGCTGTCGAGAAAACTGCGGGACAAGCTGACGATGGTGTCGTCTTGCCAGCTTATGGACAATCTTTTTTCGTTGTTGACTGTGGCAATAACGGAGGCTTCAAGGTTCTCCATCGAGGCCAGCTTTAGTACCGTTTCGACATCATTGGCGGATACCACGACAGCCATACGCTCCTGGGATTCAGAGACGGCCAGTTCGGTTCCATCCAGGCCTTCATATTTCTTGGGGACCTGGTCAAGATCAATGTACAGGCCCGGTGCCAGTTCGCCAATGGCAACTGAAACACCCCCAGCTCCGAAATCGTTACTCTTTTTGACCAGACGGGTGAAGTTTGGATTTCGGAATAAGCGCTGTAATTTTCTCTCTTCCAAAGGATTGCCTTTCTGCACCTCTGAACCGGCGCTCTCAATGGAACTTTCATTATGGGTCTTGGATGATCCGGTGGCGCCGCCGATGCCATCCCGTCCGGTTCGTCCTCCGATAAGAATGATTTTATCCCCTGCCAAAGGTTCTTCGCGGCGCACATGACTTTGCGGTGCCGCACCAATGACGGCGCCAACTTCCATTCGTTTTGCTACGTAGCCCGGGTGGTAATACTCGTGGACTAGGCCTGTTGCCAGACCGATCTGGTTGCCATAACTGCTGTAACCTGCCGCTGCTTCACGGGTGATTTTGAGCTGGGGTAACTTCCCAGGCAGGGTGTTTTCTATAGGCTCAGTCGGGTTAGCGGCACCACTGATCCTCATGGCCTGATAAACGTAGCTGCGACCGGAAAGGGGGTCGCGAATTGCGCCGCCAAGACAGGTTGCTGCGCCGCCAAAGGGCTCTATTTCCGTGGGGTGGTTATGGGTTTCGTTTTTAAACATGATCAACCAGGGCTCATCTCGGCCGTTAACATCAACATGTCTGATGATACTGCAGGCATTTATTTCTCCTGATTCTTCAAGATCAGGAAGTTGCCCCAGCTTTTTGGCCCGTTTCATGGAGAATGTGGCCAGCCGCATCAGTGTCAACTCCGTATCCGGGTTAAAAAAATCAGGGGCATTTTTTTTAAACGTTTCCCAAGCCTCGACAATGGGTTCGCTGAATATGCCGTAATCGATTGAGACATCGTCAATTGCGGCCATAAATGTGGTGTGGCGGCAGTGGTCAGACCAGTAGGTGTCAAGAAGTTTTAATTCGGTCAGCGTTGGGTCACGTTTTTCAGTATTACGAAAATGTTGCTGGCAAAATGCGAGGTCCTCGGCAGACATGGCCAGGCCAAGTTCATGGGCCAGTTTTTCCAGCTCATGAATGTTTTTTTGACGAAAGCCAGTCAGGATGGGGACCTTATTGGGGGATGGAATCGATGACACAAGTGTCTCTGGAATGTGTTCTGTTGCCCTGCGTGAATCTACGGGGTTGATTAAGTATTTTGCAATATCCTGTTGATCCTGATCAGATAATTCGCCTGAAAAAACATAGGTTTTTCCGGTTCGTATCCGGATACGCTTGTCTGCGCTGAGCAGCTGGAGGCATTGGGCGGCTGAATCCGCCCGCTGGTCATATTGACCGGGTAGGAGTTCAACTGTCATGACGAAGTCCTTGTTTTCCTGGGGGAATTCATAGAGGTAGAGGTGATCAACCGGGGGTTCTGAGAAGATTGTTGGCAGGGCGGTTTGTTCAATTTCAGGGGGCAGACGTTCAATGTCGTAACGGTTGATAATACGGACGCGACTCAGGCTTTGCTTGGCAAGGTTATGTTGTAGGTCACTTAGTAAAGTGCGGGCTTCATCGGCAAAGGCTTCTTTTTTTTCTACATATATCCGGGTTACCCCACCATTTTGTTCCATCTGTTAACCTGCCTGTACATACATGTGCCTCTATGGTAAGGCATCATATTCGGATTGAAATTTGGCGAATATTTTCCGGACACCACCAACAAGTGCCCTGGGATCAAACAAGGGTTCCAAATCAGTTTTGGGGGCCCAGGATGTTATTTTGGCGTCTTGAAGAATGAGGCCTTTGAAGGGGCGCTTTTCTTGCCAGGACCTCAAAGCGCAGGATTGAACGGCTTCGTACACTTCCTGCCTTGGAAGGCCCTTGTCAAGAAGGAAGGTAAGAACCTTTTGTGAGAAGTAGACTCCCTGAGTGATATCAAGGTTTCGTTGCATGTGCTCCGGATAAACATTGAGTCCGGCAATAACTGTCTGCATGTCGCGGGTGGCAAACAGTGCGGCGTGGAATGCATCCGGAAATAGGACCCGTTCGGCTGATGAGTGGGAGATATCCCGTTCGTGCCAGAGGATGTTGTTTTCCAAAGCCGGAGACAGGTATCCCCTAAGTAAACGGGCCATTCCAGAAATGCGTTCGCATTTTACCGGATTGCGTTTATGAGGCATGGAAGAGGATCCTTTCTGACCTGAGGTGAACGGCTCTTCAGCTTCCAAAACTTCTGTGCGCTGTAGATGGCGGATCTCAACCGCCATCTTTTCCAGCACTGAGCCCAGAGTTACCAAGGAATAAATGACCTCGGCGTGGCGGTCTCGTTGAATGATTTGTGAGGAGATTTTACAGGGAGTCAGGTTCAGTTTTGCCAAAGCCATTTCTTCTCCCTCGGGAGGAAAATGGATATAGGTGCCGACTGATCCGGATATTTTCCCTACAGAAATCATTTCTCTGGCGGCTTGCAGTCGATTTGTTGTGCGCTTGAGCTCTTCATGCCAGATGAGAAACTTGCAACCAAAAGTGATGGGTTCTGCATGTATCCCGTGGGTGCGTCCGATGGTCATCAGGTCCTTGTATCTGAAGGCCGATTTCAGGACGGTATTGCTAAGTTTTTTTACATCTGAAATGACCAGGTCTAATGATTCTCGTATCAGAAGGGAAAGTGCTGTGTCCACAATATCGTAAGAGGTAATTCCTTTATGTATATACGCTGAATCGGCGCCAACAAACTCTTCAACACAAGTGAGGAAAGCAATGACATCATGTTTTACTTTGAGTTCAATCTCATTAATGCGATTCACGTCAAAGGATGCGTTGTCGCGAATGTTTTTCATGCTGGAGTCTGGAACCTGGCCCCAGTGGTGCCACACTTCTGCAATGGCAATTTCAACGTCCAACCATTTGCGAAAACGGTTCTGGGCATCCCATATTGAGGTAATCTCTTTTACTTCATACCGATCGATCATGTAAGGGCTCCTGTTTGGTGAAGGGCTTTTTTGACCAATTCATCGTAGCGCTCCACACTGTAATTGTTTTGACAAAATTGAGCCGCAGCGGCTGCTGTCTTTTGGCCTTTTGGGCTGATGGCCAGAAGTATTCCTTGAGCCATGTCCTGGGCTTTGGGTTTGACCAGTATGGCAATATCGGCCGTCAGCGTTTGGGTATGGGAGAGAATATCTGTGGCCACCAGCGGTTTTCCGCTTTTGAGGTAGCTGTATACTTTTAACGGTATGTTGGTGCCACAGCTTCGGGGGGAGACCAGCACATCGGCATTTTTTATCAGAGGGGGAAGCTGCTCTGGAGCCAGTTGCCCGAAAAAGTGGATTCGTTCAGTTACTTTCAATTTTTGGCTGATCTCTTTCAGCGTGTCTATTTGTTCCGCTTGCCCACCAACCAGCCATAATTGCACTTCATTAGGAAGATGGCTTAACGCTTCAAGGAGTAGGGGAATGCCCTGATATGTCTCCAGAGTTCCAGTATATAAAATGATTTTGTCTTTTTTCGATAGTCGTGATGGCATGGGTACGGGTAAGGCGTTACCTGTTACGCCACTGGTGTCATCAGCGAAGTTTTCGATAATGGTTAATTTCTCCGCACCACACAGTTCTGCGGCATGAGTATGCAGGGTTTTACATATGACAATAACCGAGGCGGCATCTTTAAGCACTTTTCGTTCAAACCAGTGAAAAAAACAAAGTATCGCAGAAGACTTGGTGGTTTGAAAGTTGTCCATCTGCTGGACCAGAGAGGAGTGCATGTCGTATAGATGAGGAATGCGTTTGAATTTGCGCAATATAACGGCGAAGAGAGCGGCCTCTTCGTGGGTGTGGATAAGATCGTATCGCTTAAACAGGAAGTGACGGGTGGCTGTCATAAAGAGGAAAAAATCCAGAATCAGTTTGGTTATGGATGGCCCTGTCCTAACTTTTTTAAAGCCAAATGGATTCAGGCAGCGGTAAATAGTCAGCCCCTCTATGTCAATATTTTGGCCGATGGGGTAGGTGATCAAATCGACTTGGTGCCCCTGACGGCAGAGAGATTTTATGCGGTGAAATTCAGAGAACGGGGTTCCGCGTGGAGAAAAGAAGGGTTGGGGGGCCAGCATTAAAATCTTCATGAGTCATATTTATCTGACGACCGGATTGGGTCGCTCAAGCCGAGAGTGCTTCTCACTGAATAAACATTCTTGTTCAGGCCTTCATGATAGATTTTGGCCAGCATTTCAGCCATTAGTCCCAAAGTGATCATTTGAAAGCCCAGAAAAAGGGTAAGTACGGTTAAAAAAAGCAATGGTCTGCCGCTGATTCCATGCTTAAGAATGAATTTTTCATAACTGAGGTAAGTTCCGCTAAATAAACCGGCCAGAATCATAAAAAAACCAAAGCCCCCGAATATTTGCAGCGGACGGTGAGAGAAGCTGAGAAGATACTTGATAGAGATCAGATCCAGAACAACCCGAAAGGTGCGTCCGATCCCGTACTTGGATTTTCCGAATTGCCTATGGCGGTGATTGACTGGAATCTCAATAGACCGGATACCGAATTTTGATGCGATTGCCGGAATATAGCGATGCATCTCTCCATACAGTTTCAGGTTTTTAACGACTTCAAGCCGGAAACCGCGTAAGGTGCAACCGTAGTCGTGCAGTCGGACCTTGGTGATGAATGAGATGAGTTTATTGCCCAGATATGAGGGTATTCTTCGGCTGAACAACTTGTCTTTGCGGTCTTTACGCCAACCGTTGACGATATCGTAACCATTTTCAATGGTGTGGATGATGGTGGGAATATCGGCTGGATCATTTTGAAGATCGGCGTCCAGGGTGATCACATAATGGCCACTACAATAATCGAAACCAGCTGAAATCGCCGAGCTTTGACCGAAGTTGCGGCGAAAATTGACAACCTTTACCCGAGGGTTCTGCTTGTGCAGTGTTTCGAGTACTGAAAGGGTTTGATCGCTGCTTCCGTCGTTGACAAAGATGATTTCATAGTCGGGATAGTGAGGGGTCAGAACGGCTTGCAATTCCTGATGAAGCAGCGGCAGGCTGTCTTCTTCGTTGTAAACCGGGATGACAACGGAAACAGTAGGTTGATCTGCATTTTTTATGGTCATGGTTTGCCTTCAGGATCATGGTTAAGTGGGATTATACCGTTCCTGTAGCAAAAGATCAACAAAGTGATGTGGGGTGTTATCTGTAAGGCCCTTGTTTTTTTTTTATTGGCGTATTACCATGTCCTAAATTGTGTTTGGAGGGATCAGTACAATGCGAGATTTGGGTGCGTTAATCGCAAAACTGGAAGCTGACATCGTCGGAGAAAGCCAGGATAATATTTTACCAATCGTGTTAAACGATATTGCTACCTACTTCTATGAAAACATGAAGCTGGACGAGAACGAAGTTGCGATTTTGTTGGCCAATGATGAAAAAACCATCCTTTCTTTTGCTTATCCTGAGTACCTTATTAACGCGGGGATGATTCCGATAAATTCAACCGAAGCCATTGCCGCAAATGTATTTCGCACTGGTCGTGGGTTTATCGAAAATAATCTCCAGCAGCAGAAGCATCTGTCTATTTTTCAAATTATCAAAACGCCCGATCAGAAAATTAAGCTGATTTGGAAAATGGCGGGATGTCTTATCTCAGTCGGCCAGGAAAAGTTGGGGGTTTTGGAAATATCGAGACGTGCGGTCAACTTCTCAGAAGCAGGCCCCGATTTTGGGTTCAATGACCTGGAATTTATGGAAAAAGGGATATCCAGCCTGGCACCATTGCTTAGAAGGGTATTGCCTGGTAATTTCAGAGGGAAACTACGCTAAGTTCTGAATAGTTTTTGATCAGATCGACTATCTTGGCGTGTATTGAGGGGGTTGCGGCAATGATTCCATGGTTAGCTGCCAGCGTTTTACCCCGGGTGAAATCCAGTGGTTTACCACTGATATCAGTTACAAAGCCACCTGCCTGTTCTACCAAAAGGGCACCAGCCGCATGGTCCCAGATTTTTTCCCTGTATTCCGGACGTTTGGGGTTGGGAATACGCACGTAAACCTCTGCCTGACCGCAGGCGACTATGCTGTATTTTACCTGACTGTCCATTTGAACCGGTTTTTTCAGAAAACCGAGATCTTCAGCGATACGGAGTTGCAGCGGAAGATTGCCATGAGCTGATTCATAGCTTTGAACAAAACGCATGGCAGCTATGTTTTTCTGTTCGGATACATGTGCGATAGTGGAATGATCTGTTTGCAGATTGATTCTTGTGCTCAGTCTGTTTTTTTGGCTCAGAAAAAGATAGCCTTTTGTGCTTGGGTCATCGTCAATAAACAGACGTGGGCAACCGATAACAGCCAACTTGACAGAACCTTTCTCGATTAATGCCAGGGCGATGGCGAATTGTTCTCCCCTGAGAAAGCCTTTAGTACCGTCAATGGGATCCAGAGTCCAAAACAGGTCACTTGGCTCCTGTCCCCCAAGATCAATGCTTGAGAAGAGATCATCTTGGTTAGTAAAGCAAGAGTTATACCCATCATCCTGCAGTATGGATAGGATTTTTTTTACTGAGCGTTGATTGCTGGGCTCTTTAAGAACTGATGATGTCTCTTCGGCAACGATCGGAATTGTGGGGGTGTCTCGGTTGAGCAGACGGCAAATGAGTGCTTGTGCGGCGAAATCAGCTATGGTCACAGGACTTAGGTCATCTTTTATAATTGAATCGGCCAGTCGCACATACTCTTGTATTTTGCGAGTAACGCGAACGGCTTCCTTTATTGCCGTTTCACCGGCAGCTAACAACTTTTGGGTATTCAATGTAGACTCCGGAGGATCTGAGTGAAGAGGCTATTTTATGCGTTTTTTGCTTTACTGTCAATTCTGATAAGGCTATTTATGATAGGGGTGATGATGAATAATGGTCAGGGCACGATAAAGCTGTTCCAGAAATATGATTCGAAATAGGTCGTGGGGGAATGTCATGTCTGAAAAGGAGAGACTAAAGCTGCTTTTTTGGATGAGAGAACTGGGGAGGCCTGATGCTCCACCGATGGCAAAAACGAGGGAGTTGCGATTGTGACTGAAATGAGTTGACAGCCATGAGGACAGTTGCTCAGAAGTCATTTTTTTTCCGAAAATATCCAAAGTAACCAGGTAGTCTTTGGCGTTTATTTGCCGGTTGAATTGCTCTGATACAGATTGATCTTCTGCGTTATCGCGATTCCCTTTGGGCTCTTTCAACTCTGTTACACTGAATGGAAGAAAACCGCAGATGCGTTTGATGTACTCCTCTGACAATGACTCCAAAGCTGAATCTTTTATTCGGCCGACACAGATCAGCCTAATCTTTTCCATATTCTTTTAGTTTGTTGTAGAGGGTTTTGCGGGTTATACCCAAAATACGGGCGACTTGAGCCTTGTTTTTATGGCGTTGTAAAAGATGTTTAATGTATCGGGTTTCAAGCTCACTCAAACTCAATTCCTGTGATTTGATCATGGTGATAAATGAAGTCTGTCTGAGCATTGACAGGATGACGTGATCGCTTAATTGCCCCTCGCTTAGGATACAGCGATGGACGAGATTTTCCAGTTCTCTAATGTTGCCAATCCATGGATGACATAACAAAGTGTCTATGGTTTTTGAAGTCAAGGAAACAGAAACACCTGAATGGGATGCGAAGTGGGTTAAAAGAGGAAGAATGTCGTCTTTCCTTTCTCTTAGCGGGGGGATACGAATTGAGAAAGCAGATATGCGATAGTAAAGGTCTGTTCTGAATTGACCGGCTTCGACTTGTTCGAGAATATTTTCATCTGTTGAAAAAACGAACTGGGCATCGATTGAGATTTCTTCGTTTGAGTTGAGCGGGAAAAAGCGCTTACGTTCAATGACACGTAATAGCTTGCTTTGAATGTCAGTCTTCAGAAGATCTATACGGTTGAGATAAAGCACTCCGTTTTTCGCATTCAGCCAAAGACCTGAATGATCCGTTGTTGCGCCGGTGAAAGCCCCTTTTTTATATCCAAACCATTGGCTTTCTATCAAGGTGTCTGGAATATCTGCACAGTGGATGCTGATAAAAGGGCCCTCTTTTTTTTTTGAATGCAGATAAGAAGCCCATACATCCTTCCCCGTGCCTGTTTCTCCGTAAAGCAAAACGGGTAAATCATTGGCTGCTGCCTGGTCCAACTGAAGACGGATCTCTCTGGCGCAGGTAGAGCGTAAAAGATCAATCAATGAAGAAATCGTATCGTTTGGCATCCATCCACATTTTTTCTAAGGCATAGCGATCTCTGACCTCAGGTAAGAAGACATGAACGATGAAGTCTATATAATCAATAAGTATCCACTCCCCACTTTGTATTCCTTCCACATTGAATGGTTTATTCTTCAGTTCCTTAACCAGTCGGGTGGTGATCTCCTCTGAAATAGCTTGATTCTGTCGGTTTGACAGCCCGGTACAGAGGATAAGGTAGTCGCTGATATCGCAGAGTCCGACGAGCTTCAATACAGAAATGCGTTCGGCTTTTTTGTCAAGCATAGCCTGAATGGCAAATTTGACGGCAGTCGGTAATTTACGCTTTTTCAAGTCCTCCAGAACCGTGGCCATTGGGTTGTTGGGATCAGGCATACAAGCGTTTCTCCTTGATCGCATTGGCGATCGTTTCGGGCAATAGATGTTCAAAATGTTGACCTTGACGAATTCGATTTCTAATATCCGTTGAGGAAATGGCGATGGTTTCACTGGGCGCTTCAAAAAGAGTGATTTCTCTTTTAGCAGGCAAAGTGGGTGGATCAAAGTGAAGGGTGATCGATTCATCCTCACTTAATTGCATTATGGCTTGATAGTGCTCTGGTGCTCTTAAATAGACCAGGAAGCCGATCATGTTGAGCAGCGCCTGATATTTATGCCAAGTTTGCAGTGCCATAAACGCTTCACTTCCGCAGATAAAGAAAAAAGAGTCAGTCGGCTGGGCCTTTTGGAATTGTTCGATAGTAAGGATCGTCCAAGAGGTGGTTGGGCGGTCCAATTCGGATCTGTCGGCTATAAGGTTTGGGTAAGGCCTTAGAGCTGTCTCCAATATTGAAAAACGCAGTGCAGGTTCAACTATTTGCTGCCCTGATTTATGTGGTGGCTTGGCTGAAAGAACGAATTTTATTGAACTTATCGGAAAATTTTTCAAGACATAGCACCCAAGACTGATATGTCCGAGGTGGGGTGGATTAAAGGTGCCCCCTAGAATGCCTATGTTTTTTGTTGAGTTCGTTTTGGACATGCTCGAAACATCATTTCAATCAACTGGGTGACATTGTAACCTGTCGCCGCTGAGATGGCAATAAATTCCAGTTGAAGTTCTTCACTTTTTTTCTTCAATGCGTCCAGTGCCGGTGAGTTGTCCTTTTCCGGGAATAGGTCGATTTTATTGGCGACGATGATTTTTTTCTTTCTTAAAAGAGTAAAACTGTATTCTTCAAGCTCCTTTTGGAGGATACTCAATTGTTTGACGGGATCAATGCCCGTGTTTGGCCAGGAATCGATAATGATGGCCAGCAGTTCAGTTCTTTCTATATGCTTCAGGAAGGTTGTGCCCATTCCCACACCTTCATGTGCCCCTTCGATCAGGCCTGGGATGTCGGCAACGACAAGACTCTGGTTGTTATAGTCCACAACACCGAGGTTTGGTCTGAGTGTCGTGAATGGGTAGTCGGCAATTTTGGGTCTGGCATTACTGATTTTAGAGATCAAAGTTGATTTTCCGGCATTGGGAAGCCCTACAAGTCCTACGCTGGCAACGAGTTTTAATTCCAAAACAACATGTATGGTTTGACCAAGTTCTCCGGGTTGTGCGAAACGGGGTGTCTGATTGGTTGAGCTTTTAAACCGGGCATTCCCCTGGCCCCCACGTCCCCCTGGTAAAAAGGTGTACTCTAAGTCTGGTTTAGCCAGATCTACAATGAGTTCGGAAGTCTCTGCGTCTCTGACCAGGGTTCCGACTGGAAGAATAAGTGTCAAATCGTTTCCGTCGGCCCCGCTTTTATTGCCGCCAGAGCCATTTTGTCCATTTCCAGCCGAGAGATGCTTCAGATGACGATAATCCACCAAAGAATAACAGCTGGTGGCTGTTTTAAGAATAATGTGTCCCCCACGTCCCCCGTCTCCACCATCTGGCCCCCCACGGGGTACATACTTTTCTCTCCGAAAGCTGACCGACCCATTACCCCCTTTTCCAGATTTCAAAAGCAGATTGACATGATCGATAAACATGCGTTAGGCCAAGCAAGCGCAAATACTTGTTACAAAAAAAGATTTTGTCAAGCTGGACAGGCCACAAACACAACCAGACATCAGACAAAGCAGATGCTTTTTAATTGGCTACGACCTCAACCACTTTGCGTTTGTTTTTTTCGCAGAAGGAAACGGTGCCCGAAATCAAGGCAAAAAGGGTGTCATCCTTACCAAGGCCGACATTCTTCCCTGGCTTGATTCGAGTCCCTCGTTGACGAACGATGATTGAGCCTGCGGTTATTTGTTCTCCACCGAATTTTTTGACACCCAGTCTTTTTGATTTACTATCCCGACCATTTTTAGCGCTACCGCCAGATTTTTTTGTTGACATGTGTGGACTCCTCCAGGAATTAAGCCAGGTTCAATTCAAAGCGATTTTATCAATGCGAACCCGATGGTGCTGTTGACGGTGTCCTTTGGTTCGTCTGTATTGTTTCTTTGATTTTTTTTTGAAGATAATGACTTTGTCGTCTTTGACTTCTTCCAGCACTGTGGCGTGGATAGATGCACCGTCTACATATGGAGTTCCGATATGTACGGAGTCGTTTTGAAGGAGCAGTACTTTGTCGAATACATGATTTTCATCGGGAGTGGCATCCTGTAGTAACTCAACTTCGAGGACATCTCCCTCTTCGACTCTGTATTGCTTACCGCCGGTTTCGATTATCGCAAACATGGACCTGTCTCCTTATTTCTTTATTGACTGAGCATCTATACCATATCGTCAGCAAGAAGTCAACGAAATTAAGCCGTTACAAATATCCCGTTTATACAAATTACCGAATATGGATAACAGGTCAACGGCGTGTGTAAATAGGTTAAAGCGATGTCCATTCTTTTTTGTCTGGATTTGAGGAAATGTATATAAGTGATAAATATCTAAAGTTGGTTTGTGGGTTAAAACCATTTTAGTGTTGTTGGAAATTATATGATCTTTCGTTAACAGCAGTCCAAATGTTTTCTGATATTTCGCACTGACACTGACAGTTTGCCAAGCCAAGAATGTAAAAAGATGAAAAATTCGACTAAAAAAAGTTTTTTTTATTAGACACGATATGTAGAGTGTCTGTAGGTAGGCCTGTGTATATGCAGTGTTTGTGCACAAGTTGATATTAACAGAGCCGATATATCTATAAAAAGGAATGTTTTTTTTGCTTGACATTTGAAAAATCCTATGCTAATTAATTTTTGAAATGTATCAACAAAAAGGATGGAGATGCGAATGGCCTTTCTCGAATTTCTAAAAATAGGACCCAAGAAATGTGTCGGTTTGGACATGGGCTCTTTTGCGTTAAAGCTCGTGGAGCTGAAACCAAAAAAGCGAGGAAAACAGATCGTTTATGAATTGGTTTCTCTGGGGTATGAGCCTGTTCCCTACCAATCCATAGTTGAAGGCAGCATTATGGATTCGACGGCCGTGTCCGATGCGCTTCAGCATGTATTTTATGAGAGCAAGGCCCAAACATCAAACCTTTCCATGGGGGTTTCCGGTAGTTCGGTCATTGTCAAACGAATTGAGGTTCAGCGACTCAGTTCTGCTGAAATGCACGAGCACATATTGTGGGAGGCCCGCCCACATATCCCCTTTACTCCGGAAGAGGTCAATATTGATTATGACATCATTGAATCTCCTGATGTTCATCCAGATAAAGTGGCCGTTATTCTGGCTGCAGCAAAAAAGGAAAAACTGAATGACTATCTAAACGTGGTCAATATGGCCAACAAGAATGCATTGTTGGTAGACCTCGAATCCTTCGCTTTATTGAACAGCGTTATGGTCAATTATGAAATGTACAGAGATCGGACCATCGCTATAATCAACATAGGATCTTCGATCACCAATGTGGTTATTGCCAGGGGCGGTTACCCCATTTTTGTGCGGGATATCGCATTTGGGGGCAATCAATTTACGGACCTGATACAGAAGGAACTGAATCTGAAGTATGAAAAGGCTGAATCTGTCAAGAAGGGTCGACAAATTGATGGGGTGTCGCCAGGAGCTGTAAAGCCTGTGATTAATCTGATATTCAGTGAGCTCCGCAATGAGATTAAAAAGACGTTGGAGTTCTTTCGCTCTACTGCCGGCGAAGGGCGTATTGACAACATCATGTTGAGCGGAGGGACAGCTAACATGGATTCTATCATTGATTTCTTTTCGCAGGAGTTCGACATACCTGTGGAAATTGTCAATCCCTTCAACGCTATCGAAGTCAAGGACCGATTTGACAAGAACTTTATCAATGAAATGGCCCCTGTGTTCACGGTTGCTGTGGGTTTAGCCTTGCGGGCTGTTGGAGATGATAAATGATAAAAGTCAACTTATTAAGCCCAGAAAGAAAAGAGAGTGCGGCGTCGGAAGGGCCTGTAGGGCTTTCCAAATCTGAGACGAGCTCTGCATCACTCAACGTCCCTGCGATAGTTTCTGCAGTAGTGCTTGTGCTTGGTGCCGTAGCTGCGATTTGGTGGCTTCAGAGCCAAAAAATTGATCGTTTGCAGAGCGATGTGGCGAGATTGAAAACCGAGATGACTCGATATACGGAAACGCTGAAAACCATTGATGAGCTGGAAAACACCCGCAACCAGTTGAAGATGAAGATTGAAGTCATCAACGAACTGAAGGGGCGGCAGCAGGAAGTTGTCAAAATGATGGACAAGATGTCCGAGGCTTTGCCGGACTGGGCGTGGATTACGGAATTGACATTCAATTCCGGGGCTGTAACGATTGCGGGGAAGGCATTGACCAATAACCTGGTTGCTGACTTTATATCCCGGCTGAAAGATTCGAATTATTTTCCCAATGTTGAGTACAAAGGCAGCCAGCTCAAGGTCATGCAGGGAATAGAGCTGTATGAGTTCAGGCTATCCTGTACTTATAAAGAACCGGGCAAAACCAAAGAGGTGATGTAAATGGAAAACATGCCATGGTGGGGACAGTTTCTGATGATATTTCTGATTTTCGGGCTTGTGGCGGGAGGGCTTTTTTATTACACGTATTTAAACGATTCGTTCAACCAGATAGGAAAGCTCGACAAAGAGATCGAAGGCCTGAACCTGGAAATACGCAGGGCCCAACTGAAGGTCAAGGATTTGGATAAAATAAAGGCCGAAGTGGAGGCAATTAAGAGCCAGCTCAATCTTTTGAAGAATATCCTGCCCGAAGAAAAGGATATTTCCAGCATTCTTAAGCAGGTCCAGGCCATCATTGCCGGTACGCGGCTTAAAAATACCAAGTTTGAGCAAAAGCCCAACCAGAAAAAGCAGGTGTACACTGAGATACCGCTTGACATTGTTGTTGAGGCCAATTATCACAATCTGGGTATCTTTTTTGATCAGCTATCGAAAATTACCAAACTCTTTACTGTGAACAACCTTAAATTGGTTCCCAGGAAGCAGATGTCAACAGAGTATACAGTTGATGCGACATTTACTGCAACGACCTACACCTATGTGGATGAACCCATTCAAATGGAGGCAGAGGACTCAAAAGCAAAGGGTCGGCGCAGAACATCGAGAGGGGTCAAAAAGTGAAAAATAAAAAATCAGTGATTATGTGTACTTGCCTGATTATTGGCCTGACCTGTATCTGGGTTTGTGATCTGACTGCACAGGAAACGCAAACTGACCCTGCCAGTGGTAATAACATAGACGTTCAGGCCTCAGATCAGGAAAGCTTTACATCGGATACATTCATTTATTTACCCAGAGGGCGAAGGGACCCGTTCTGGGATCTTCTTGGCAATGCCAAAGCCGGTAAGGATGCCAAAGGCCGTGAGGCGATTGCTGGCATAGCCGGTTTGATGATTGATGAGCTCGAATTGGAAGGGATCATCTTCAAGGAAGGCAAATACTATGCTGCTTTACGAGGACCCGACAGTCAACCGTACCTGGTTGTGGTCGGTGATAGTGTTTATGATGGAGAAGTGGTAAAAATTGACAGCCACTCAGTTATTTTTAAGAAGATATTGACAATTGCGATAGGTGGGGCCACAGAACGTTTGATACCCAAGCGTCTGAACCCTGAGGAGGAGCAGGAAAAATGAGGCGAATGACTATTCTAATACTCTGTCTGGCACTTACGGTACTTTTGGGCGCCCAAAGCGTCAATGTCAGGGGGATTGAGCTACTCGAAGGGGACCATGTTATTCAGGTCCGTTTTGTAACCAGTGAAGCGATCCCGCCGATTCCTGATGTCACTGAAAAAGAAGGAAACCGGTTGCTTTTGGTTAGTCCGGAACTAACCTTTCAGCTTAATCAATCCCAGTTTCAATTTGATTCTCTCCTTGTCAAAGCCGTCAATGTCAGTGGGGCAGGAGTGGAGATACAACTTCATGCCCATTCGCAGTACCGGTTATTCAGCAATAACGAGGGCCTTTTTATTGAATTTCCAAAGCCAACGGCTGCTCCGGCCAGACAGGCAGAGTTGGTGGTGGCTAATGAATCGGGTGGTGTAAATATTGGAGCAGAGGGTCTGAATGTTAAAGTCCAGGCCGTAACTGAGGACTCAGTTGCATTACTTCTTACCGTTCCCAGTGAAACACCGTATGAAATTATACCCATCGAAAAGGAGCCATACCGCTTGGCCATTGATCTTCAGGGTGTTAAAGGCAGGGCAGTAAAAACGGATATCGATAAGTTCAATGTTCGTAAGGTTCGTGGTGGGCCCAATACTCCAGATGTTTATCGGGTTGTTTTTGATTTAAACTACTTGAGCAATTACCGTGTCGAAGCAGTTGCCGACGGCCTGCTGGTCCATTTTTTTGGCCATGCAGTTCCGCCTGAACCGGTGACCGTTGTTGCTCAACGTCAGCAGCCTCAGGCGGCTTCGACTGAAGAACTCGTAACGCAGCAAGTCTTGCCAATAACCGAAGCGGTTGAAGGCCCCTTTTTCAAAGAAGAGGCAGCCATGGCTCAACCATTCCCACAGGAAAGTGGAACTGTTAAGGACAATGAAGAGTCTGCTCAGCAGATTCCGATGAATAAGGTCATTGAAGAAGGGGCCACCCTTTACACTGGCGCCCCGTACGATTTTGTCTTCAAAAATTCTGATTTGGTGAATGTTCTTAAGATCATTGCCAAACTGGCTGATCTTAATTTGGTTGTCGACCCCGGAGTTTCGGGTCGGGTGACTTCTGAACTGGTACAAGTTCCCTGGGATCAGGCTCTGGATATTTTCCTCAAGATCAACAAGTTGGACAAGGTTCGTGAGGGTAATATTCTCCGTATCGGCAATGTTGAGGATTTGTCCAAGGAGGCGGAACAACGCCGGAAATTGAAGGAAGCCCGAGAGATGGACGGCAAACTTGAAGTGATTATCCGTCCATTGAGTTACGCCAAGGCTGGTGAAGTTGCCAAAATTTTGGAAAAACAGCTGTCCAAGCGTGGTGATATGCAGATTGATGGGCGCTCCAACAGCTTAATCATTTCGGAAGTGCCGGATCGGGTAAAAATTTTGGATCGTTTAATTGAAAGCCTTGATTCTGCGGTTCAACAGGTGTCTATTGAAGCCAGAATAGTTGAGAGCAAAAAAGGGTATTCCAAGGCCTTTGGAATTATGTGGGGCTTGTCGGGAATAATGTCACCACGTTATGGGAACCAGACGACATTGAAGTTTCCCAATTCAATTAGTGTGGGTGGTGCATTACAATCCGGCTATGCCGTTAATCTGCCTTTGAATAACACCAAGGGCCCCAATACGGCGCTTGGAATCAGTTTTGGCAATGTTGCGGGTACTTTTAATCTTGACGCAGCCATATCGGCCATGGAGTCAAAAGGTGCGGCAAAAGTGCTGTCATCCCCTCGTATAACCACCCAAAACAACATGCAGGCTGAAATCATTAGTGGATCAAAGGTTCCGGTCCAAACCCAACAGCCCAATGGGACCTATTCAACTCGATATATTAATGCTGCCCTTGAGTTGACCGTTACGCCGCAAATTACGGCTGAGGGGACAATTATTACTGATGTTGAAATTCGTAACGATGCGCCGGATTGGGACCCAAGCCGAAGAATTATGGGTAACCCCCCCATTGATACTCAAAGCAGTAAAAATACAGTCATGGTGACCGATGGAGGAACCATAGTCATTGGCGGACTCTACCGGATCGAAACCAATCAAGGCACAGACCGTGTTCCTCTACTTGGAAATATTCCACTTTTGGGCAGCCTTTTTCGTAACAAAAACGATTCCTATGACAAGAAGGAATTGCTGATCTTTATAACGCCTCGCATTGTGAAATAGGAGGTGATGAGGTGAATGCCATGAAAAAGATATTAAGCGCAGTGATATTGGTTGTACTGTTGGTCCTGACTGGGTGCAATGCGATTGAAAACCTCAGCAACTCGGGGACTCGTTTGATAATTAATGCGATATCAGGAGCTGATGATGCGATTATAAAAAGCGACGTTGTGAGCGATGATGGCGGTGTTTTTGAAGACATAGCCACGTTGACTCTCAATGCAGTCTTAATCAATTCCGGCACATGCCCTGATACCGTCACTCATTACAACGATGTAATGATAGATCGGATTGATGTCCGCTTTACCCGGACCGATGGCCGCAATCAACCACTGGTGGATGTGCCCCTCGCTTTTTCAGTTCCTGTAACCCTATATGTGTCGGCGTGTACAATGGTTGAATATCCGTTCATTCTGATCCGTCATTCGGCCAAACTGGAGCCGCCACTCC
>Ga0105099_10000865_pt1 | contig 20096 bp, 22 predicted proteins | sample PPLLak3cmMay2015_2_FD_79138 | JGI IMG/M metagenome (GOLD analysis project Ga0105099, IMG submission 79138) | Freshwater sediment microbial communities from Prairie Pothole Lake near Jamestown, North Dakota, USA - PPLs Lake P8 Core (1) Depth... | ecosystem: Environmental > Aquatic > Freshwater >... | reverse complement strand
AGTGGAACGAGCCGGACAAACCATCGAACAACTACGAAAGCACTTCTCCAGCTGGGAAGAGACTATAGATTACTACAACTTCAAACGTCCTCATAGTAGCCTTGAAAATGGGCATCGTAGAACGCCCTATCAGGCGTTCCATGATAAAATGCGAGAAAAAGAGAAAAATTTAAGGTGAGTTGATGGTTTTGAAAAATCAGGAGAAAGTTAATTCAGGAAATCACATTTACACAACATTTTTTTAAAATCATCATACTTTCCAGCGTTATCTGCATTAATAAGACCAATAACGTTTCTAATCTCAGATTCAGAATTAGTTTCATGAATAATTTTAAGTTTTTCCAAGTCTAAAATCTTATTACATCTTGTACACTTGCTAGTTTTAAAAGAAAGTAGAACCACTTTAGGATTTTTACATTTAGGACAAACAACTACTCCATATTTCATTTTTACACTTAAAAGAGAAATAACCTTAACAAATAAATATACCTATCGTTATTGCCATTTTGAATTTTTAAACCCCCGCCTTAGCTCAGTCTGGCTGGAGCGGCCGGCTGTAGACCCTATGGCCGTTACCGGCAGGTCCCCGGTTCAAATCCGGGAGGCGGGACTATCTTATTTTTTATGTTACCAATATATACCTATTAAAAAACTTACCCAAAAACTTAGGAGACAATATGAAAAAATCATACGCAATAAAAGTACCTATAAAATATGCACAAGAAATTAAATTAATAATTAACAAAAATAATTTAATAAATAAAAGTTTTAAGTTAAAAAAAGATAATAACTTTATATATTATCCTATTAAAGAGTTAGAAAATAATAATATATTAAATAATATTAGATTAAAAGTAAAAAGTATTAATATTATATTAGATGATTTTGAAGAATGCGAAAAAAAAATAAAATCTTACAAAGAAAACTTAACTTTACCAGATGATCTAAAAAAATATTTACCAACATCATATGATATTATAGGCAACATAGCACTTATTAAAATACCAACTCAAATTATAAAATATAAAAAAGATATCGGCGAATCAATTTTAAAATCAAAAAAAAATATTCAAACCGTATGTCTAGTAAAACCAGTAGAAGGCGAACTACGAACAAGAGATATAAAAATAATTGCAGGTAAAAAACAAACTAAAACAATTCATAAAGAATATGGGCTATCTTTTTTTGTAGACGTAAAAGATACATATTTTTCACCAAGGCTTGCAAATGAACGAAAAAGAATATCTCAACTTGTCAAACCTGGTGAAACTGTGGTAGACATGTTTACAGGCGTCGCACCATTTGCAATTATGATTGCTAAATACTCCAAAGCAAAAATAATATATGCGGTTGACAAAAACAAAAAAGCAATATCATTAGCAGACTATAACGTTAGAATAAACAAACTTGTTCACAAAATAAGTCTTTTTAATGAAGACTCAAAAAATATAAGTAAAATTTTAGAAAAAGAAAAAGTTTATGCAGATAGAATAATTATGAATCTACCTTTCTCATCACATGATTTTTTCAAATATGCACTTGATATAATTTCAGAAAACTGTGTTATACATTATTATACCATAATAAAAAATGATGAAATTGAAAACACAATTAAAGACCTTAAAAAAATAGCAAAAATAAAAAACATAATTATAACTAACTATAATACTAATAAAATTAAATCCTACTCACCAAGAGAGTTTTATATGGGAATTGATATTACGGTCAAAAAAAAGTAAATTGCCGATGTAGCTTAGCCCGGTTGAGCGGCTGATTTGTAATCAGCAGGTCGAGGGTTCAACTCCCTTCATCGGCTTTAATCTTTTTTATTATGTTTTTTGTTAATTAATAATATTGCTAATAACGCTATAACTATCAAAGTTAACTCAAAACCTGGTGTTTCATCTGAAACAGATTTTGTAATCGTTATAGCCACACTTTGTGTTATATCATAGGATACTAAGTCATATACAGTCAAAGTTACAAAATATGTACCTGCTGATTGATAGCTATGCGTTGGATTCTTTTCTGTTGAATTTGTATCATCTCCAAAATTCCAGAAATAAGATAAATTATCTCCATCATGATCTATTGTGCCTTCACTACTAAAAGGGATACTTTCACCAGCATTACCAGCTGAAGGAACTATAGCATTTGCAACAGGAATATCATTTTCTCCAAATGATATGAAAACTGTGGCAGTATCAGAAGCACTAGAACCATTATTATCTATAACTGTTAAAGTAACAGAATAAGCGCCCTCTTCTGAATAAGCATGAGTTGGACTTTGTTTTATAATTTCACTTGAATCATCCCCGAAGTTCCATCTATAAAAATCAATTTTTCCGTCAGCATCTGTACTGCCAGTGGAATTAAATTGTATTATTTGATTTGTTTCACCAGAATAAGGCCCTCCGGCCTCAGCAGTAGGAAAAATGTTATCAGGAGGAGTTGCCCTTGTATAAAAAATAAAAGGATCAGATTGATTCTCAAGTATACTATCGTTTACAACAGCATACCACGCAAAAGTAGTATTAAATCCCAATGTAAACCTGCATGTTACCGTACTATCATTACTTGCTCTTTTAACAGGATTCTGCGTTTCACTATCTATAAGTGTACCATCTTCTTTATAAAAATATACAGTTAGTTCATCACTATCAGGATCCTCAACATGAATCTGCAATGTAATTCTTAATCCAACACCTGTAGCATAGTCCTTAGGGCTAGGTTCAGATGGTTTATTAGGTGGTTTTAAAAAATAACCCAATGGATAGTTATCGGAAACACCGTTTTTAGAATAAATTCTATCTCCTATACCATCAAAATCTCTATCAACAAAACCATAATCATCCCAGTAATTTCCCTGATTTTCAAAATCCCATAAATTTGAACCAAAATCATTTGCAGAAATTGCGTTTCCCATAAAATCGTTTAAATATATTTTGTTGTTTTTACTACCATGTTGAACATAAATACCTGTTGCAGACGAATTATAAAAAATGTTATTTTTTATTAAACAATTAGAAGAAACAAGCGTCATCCCTCGTCTATTAAATTCAAATGTGTTATTCAAGATTATACAATAGTCCGACTGCATGTAAACACCGTCACCTATATTATTATAAAAATGATTATCTTTTAATATACTTTCATCACTATTATAAAGATTTATTCCATAAGAAGTAATATTAGATAAAGTATTATTTGTAATATTTATATTATCACAATTTTTAATATAAATACCAGTCCTACTAAGATTAATGTAATTACCATATAATCTAGTATTTTCAGAAGCTGACTCAACATGTATTCCATACTCTGAACAATTAGAAATTTTATTATTTGCAATATCATTAGTAGAAGAGGAATAAATATAGATACCTTCTCTTGTGTTATTTATAACATTATTACTAATTATGTTATCTTTAGAGGTAGAATCTACATAAATACCATAACTATCTGTGGTATTTACAAAATTACTTATAATTCTGTTGTTGTTAGATTTTAAACAAATAAGAGCACCAATAGGTGATGATGTTTTATCATCTACATCACTTACAGTCAGACCCTCAAGTGTTACCTCATCAGCCGTAATTTCTATAATATACCTACAGTCAAATCTTGAGTCAATAATAGTTTCTATTTCATCTATCCCGCCAATTATTTTTAATTTTTTATCAACTATAAGGTTTTCCTGATAAAGACCTCCAAAAATATAAATTGTATCTCCTTCACTTGCTATGTCTATTGCTTCTTGAATTGTTTTATAGGGTCTATCTGCAGAACCATCACTAGAACCAAAATAATCTTCTTTCACATAAATTTCCCGGTAATCAGCTTTTGCATAAAAACTATAATTTACAAAAAACAAGCTTATAACTAACATAAAAACTAGAATAACAAACGATATTTTAGGTTTCATATTCCCATCCTCTTAACCAAATGCCAAATATTATAATTGAATTTATAGTTTTCTCATAAAAAAAGACCAATCACAATATTTTAAAAACTTATTATAGATTATATTAATATGAAAGTTTGCATAGGCGGCACATTTGATAAACTACATAAAGGACATAAAACTCTTATAAAAAAAGCATTTGAAAAAGCAGGAGATAAAGGAAGTGTTTTTATCGGTGTTACAACAGATGATTTTGCTAAAGATAAAAAAAATGTTAAACCATTAAAAGAAAGAATAAATAATGTCCAAGCCTATCTAAATAAAAAAAAATATTATAACAAATATGTTATAAAACCTATATCTGACAGATATGGACCATCTATAAATAACGACTTTGACGCAATAGTTGTATCAACTGAAACAATTAAAACTGCAAAAGAAATAAATAACAAACGAACAAAAATAGGTAAAAAACCTTTAGAAATCGTTGAAATAAAACCAGTCCTTGCAGAAGATGGTCTTCGTATTAGTTCAACACGCATTAGAAATAATGAAATTGACGAAAACGGTAAAATAATCAAATAAATGCCATGTAATTAGTTTTATATAGTTTATTTTGTTTTCCTCGAAAAGATTTAAGGATGAATAATTATGGTATGCGTTATCTTTGAAATAAAAACTGAAGATGCTGGAAAAATAAACAAAGTCTTAAGTGAAGATATTGTCAGTCGCCAAAGTATACTTACCCGTGATTCTAATTCCCTTGGGTTAAAAGGTAATTTTCTTTATCTAAAAATCGAAGGCAGCGAACAAGGCGTTAAAAAAGCAGAGGAACTTGCAAAAGAACAAGGATTCAAAAAACTTGATGCTAAAAAAACAAAAGAAATAAATGTAAAAATTGCTGAACAAGAAGACTCTGCTGCATCAGGCATGGGAATGATTTTTGATTAGATATTCCAATATTTACCTACTTCATCTTTTATTTTTACAAGTGTTTGACTAATATTTTCATCTTCTTTTGCTGTATCTTTAATTTTTATTGAGTTACCAGAAAGTTGCGCTATCTGAGATACAAGACATTTCCCAATCCAATTCAAGTTATACCCACCTTCGGGTGTACATACTATTTTTGGTTGTATCTCCTGATATTTTTTAATTATCGTTCCATAAAAATCTGCAGTGAGCCTAAGACCACCCAGCGGATCCTCGTGATGCGAATCATAACCTGCTGAAAATATTATCATATCTGGCTTGAATTGTTTTGCAACAGGTAAAAAAATTTCATCCAATATTTTTGTTACTGCTTTATCACCATGCCCATATGAAAGTGGCGCATTTACTGTATAACCTTCACCCGCACCTTCACCTATTTCCAAAATATCGCCTGTACCAGGGTAATGTGGAAAAAGATGAAAAGACTGATACAAAACGTCTTTTCTATCATAAAATATATCTTGTGTTCCATTACCATGATGAACATCAAAATCCATAATTAATACTTTTTTTTTCTGTTTTGCAATTTCATGCGCGGCAATAGCAGCATTATTAAACAAACAAAAACCCATTGATCTTTCACGTGTTGCATGATGACCAGGTGGTCTTACAAGCGCATAAGCGTTTTCTATTTCCCCTGAAAGAACTTGTTTACATGCCCCAAGTACTGCACCAGCAGCAAGCCTAGCAGCCTCATAATCATTTGGACAAACATAAGTATCTAAATCTATCCAAGATGACTCATCAGTACTACTTATATCTTTTATCTGATCTATCATTCTTTGACAATGCACTTCAGACAGTATTTTCTCTGAAAGTATCTGTGGTTTAACTATTTCTAATTCATTATAAAAAGGTGCTTCTTGTAGCTCCTGCATCATCGTATTTAACCTTGATGCATTTTCTGGATGACCGGGATTATTATGATTATTAAAATCTTTTGTAAAAATTATATTTGTTGTCATAATCTTTTTCTAAAAACATAATGTTTTTCTTTCATATAAGGATTATTTACCAGGTTTTAAAAAAGGTTAATGTATTTGGGGCTATTGAAAAATTTAGGGGAGTAGAAAATATCAATGAGTGACATGTTACTTGGAATTTCATCAGAATACTTGTATGTTCATGACAAACAACCTAGACTTGTTTCTGATTTACATAAACCTTATTTTTTAGTTTTTAACCCTATTGATAAAGATATAAATTCTGCTAGAAAAAATCTTATAAACAAAGTTGAGGAAAACTCATCTGAAAACAATCCTCTTTCAAAAATCGATGAAATAGGACCTATCGAAAACTATCGTAGTTTTTCTAATTTTAACAAAGAACGAAAAGTCTTTAAAGTTTTTACAAAAAAATCGTATTTTGTACCAGAAATTAGCGACTATCTTTTTTTTAATCTTGGTCTTTACACTGCAGAGCACGATATACCATATCATCAACGTGCTCTTGTAGACCTTGCAGCAACTGGAAAAACATGGCTGTATGATACAAGTGGCGAAAAAAAGAAAATTAAAGTTTTAGTTTACGATATTGAGACCTCTGAATTTGTATCTGGTAAAGAAGAAGTTCCTATTGATATCATAGGTTATTCTACGTTTGATATAGGTTTTAAATCAAGTAAAAATCTACAGACCGAAGATTTTAGCTTTGATATACTTGATTGCCCTAGTACCTGGGAAGGTATCGAAGTTACTCAGATGATTTCGCGTAATACTGATGAAGAGCTTGATAATCTTTGCAATTTTTGTAAAATTGTTATGAATAATGATATAATTTCAGGTCATAACATAGTTGGTTTTGATAATTTTCAAATTTATAATCGCATAGCATGGTTTTTGAAAAAAGATAATGATAGTATTTCTCCTGAGAAAAAAAAGATTTTACAGTTGTTTGTAAGCAAATATAGTCATCCTGATAAATCTTTTCATTTTGGTATAAGTTCAGATGCAGTTCAGTTTTACCCATCTTGCCTTGACACATATCTTGGTGTCCGCAAGTTTTATTCTTTTTTAAATGATTTTAGTCTTAAATCTGTTGCACCATTTCTAGGTATAGAAGTAAAAGATCGCATTATTCTTACACCAGGTCAAATAAAAATTGATGATAGAACCCTTAAATATAACAAACAGGACGTTCAGGAGCAGCTGGGTGTTACATTAAATCTTGTGCAACAATCTTTACCTCTAGCATTTACCACTTGTATGCCTTTTGATATGCTTCTTTCATCTGGCGCGGTCAATATGTGGGATCATATGTCTATGATTCGTAGTAATATACAAAAAAAGATTATGCCACCAATATGTCGTGTTTTATCTATAGCAGAGGTTTTAACAAGGGATTTTAAAGATTGCAAAACACGTGAAGAAATCGTTAAAAAATCAAAAAATAGAAAAGAACAACTTTCAAAAGATTTTGTTCGTGTAATAAAATACGGAGATGAGATGCCTTCTTGGATGGAAGATCCATATGTTGTCTTTAATGAAAATTCTAAGGATCCTGAGGATACCCTAAGTTATCACATGCCTGGTGGTATGACAATAAAACCTGACAAAGAAGCAAATTCTCATTTTGTACCATGGTGGTATGTAGTAGTTGCTGATGTTGGTGCAATGTATCCGACAATTCTAAAGGCTATGAATGTGGGTTCAGATACTGTTAGACTTGCAAAAAAAGGTGAAACACCTGATGATTATATCTGGCTTAAAAAAATTCCTAAACGTTTTCTTGATGAAAGAGATATTGTTTATAGGGAAGTAAACAAAAATGATTCTTTTGCAGATAAAGGATTTATAATTGGAATTAAAATCGATGATAAACCAGGTGTCGTAAATTGCGCGATGACAGGCATTATGAGCATGATTGCAAAAACTAAAAAAGAACTTAAAGAAGCAAGTAAAAAAAATGATAAATCAGAGCTTCAAAGATTAAAAATGATGTATCAGAGTGTTAAGGGCGCGCGTAATGCTGGGAGTCATGGCATCCTTTCAGCACCAGGTGTTTCCGGCAGACAATTTAATTTATGGGGTGCCGCAGCAATTACTACTAAAGGACAAGCAATTTTAGATGATACTCTTCAACATTTAAAAAATAAAGGTATAAGAGTTGTTTATGGAGACACAGATGGAATTTATATGGGGTGTTCTCGCTCGGTTGGAAATATTCCTAGTTTATCTAAAGCATTAGAACTAAATGTTTCTGAAGAAGAAAAAAACTGGATTACAAAACCTGATGATGCAATAAAAGCAATAGAAGAATGCAATAATAAGTGGCAAGAAAAATTAAAATATCCTGATTTTGAGCTTGAACCTGAAACTCATGATGCTATGATTTTTGTCAAACACAAAAATTATCTGATATTTGATGAAAAAAATGGTAAAATTGAGCTTGTCACAAAAGGTAATAATTTTAAGGGCTCTGATAAAGCAGATATCGCTCGTAAAATCTTAAATCAGATTATGATAGAAGTTTTACATGATAATCCTTCTTGGGATGATGAAGAAGTGGCAAGGGAGAATGTAAAAAAAAGTATTATTGAAAAAACCGGTGAAATTGTTTCAAAATTAGATTTAAAAAAGGTTGATATTAATAATCTTACTCTTGTCCAATCAGTTCAACCTGCTAAGCGTTATAAAAATAATCAGGATGGTTCTATGTCTACTTTTGGTAAACGCGCTCAAGCCTTGGAAAAACTCATTGGTGAGCGTATAAACAGTCGTATTAAACTTAAGTTTGTTGTAACTAAAAAGCCAATTCCAGGTATTACTAATCCCTCCAAAAGTGGTGTTAAACCTATAGATTATATGTATCCTGTTGAACTTTTAAAAAATACTGATGATATTGATCTTGATTGGTATAAAAAAATGATTGAAAATTATATACATGGTGCTTTTGGTATTTCAGGTGTTGCTGCCACTAAACAGACAGGGCTTGATGCATGGATGTAAAAAAATTGTTTTAAATTTATAAAAATATTTAAACGAAAATATTATAAAGTGTTTTTAATTAAACAGTATTAACGACTGTTAATATAATGTTTTTAAAGGGGAGAAAAAATGAAAGAAATAGCGAAAAAAAATAACAAAATTCTAAGTTTTATAGTTGTAATATTTTTGATAGGAGTTGTATTTACTTCAGCCCAAGCAACTAAAAACGATAATTTTAAACTAGAAAAAACATGTAATTTGATATCTTTTGACCAGAATTTCTCAGAACCCACCTTTGAAACTGTCGGTGAAAACCTTATAAGTGTATCTGTAAAAGAAGCAGAATATAATACTGCTATTCAAGGTCGACCTGTATTACCTGCTTTTGTTAAAACTTTTGAACTACCCTGGGGCGCACATGTTACAAACATTGTTTTTAATTATTCTGAACCTGAAGAGATAGAAATAAGCAAACAAATTAAAAGGGCGCCAGTTTTTAATACTGTCTCAAATGGACAAATTATAGTAGATAATACTTTTATAACAAGTGATGACCTAATTTATTATCCAAAAGAATGGTACAGCATACAAAAAGGAGTAGGTATAAATAAAAACAGTGAACATGTACTATTTTTAACTTTTACAGTTTATCCTGCTAGATACAATAGTTCTGAAAACAAAATACTTTTTGTTGACTATGCTAAGTTTTCAGTTGAATATGAAATAACTACTGAATCACCATTTCCTATAAAAAATGTTTATGATCTTGTAATAATCACGCCTTTAACATTTGAAAAAAACTTAACAAAACTTGTAGAACATAAAAACAACCATGGAACTAAAACAAACTTAACATTTTTAGAAGAAATATATCAGATTTACCCTGGAGCAGATCATGCTGAACAAATTAAATACTTTATTAAAAAAGCAATTGAAGATTGGGGAATAAAATATGTACTACTGGTAGGAGACATAAGAAAACTTCCCATTAGACAAACAGATGCATACCCGTGGGGAGAATACCATGGAAATGGGATACTTACTGATCTTTATTATTCTGATATTTATAATGAAAACTATAGTTTTGCAAGTTGGGATACCAATAATAACGGCACATATGGAGAAATAGATTTCAAAGGCCACTCCCTGAGTTTAGATAGTGCTGTAGTAGTTGATGATCTTGATCTTTATGCAGATGTACACATTGGTAGGTTGGCCTGTAGAAATGAAGATGAAGTGGATTTACTTGTTAAAAAAATAATAAACTATGAAACTAAAACCTATGGCCAAGAATGGTTCAAAAAAATAGTTCTTGCAGGCGGGGATACTTTTCCACCTCTTAAAGGATCTCTTCCTTTTGTTTATGAAGGAGAAATAACAAATCAAATTGTTGCAGATGAAATGCCTGATTTTGAACATATTAAACTTTGGGCTTCAAAAAGAACATTGCGGCCTATAACATTTAACTGGGCGATTAACAAAGGTGCTGGTTTTGTTGTATATGCAGGCCATGGCTTTGAGCACGGCTGGGGTACTTTTAAACCAAATGCACTAAGACAAAAAGTAATATATCCTTTTGACCCTATTTATTACACACCCTATCTACAGTTTTTGAAAAACCAGGATAAACTACCAATAATGTTTTTTGATGCTTGTCTTACAGCAAAACTTGATTTTAACCTTAGCGATTTAGCAAGTTATTATAAAACAGTAAATTTTGCTTTAAAACTAATGGGCGTAAAATATGATACTTCTAACTATATGCCATGTTTTGCATGGTGCTGTTTAATACAAGACGATGGCGGTGGAATAGGTGCAATTGGTGCAACACGACCCGCTTATTCCATGGTTGACGAAAGAGGCGTTTATGCCGGAGCAGGATATCTTGATTGGATGTTTTTCAAATCCTACTCTGAAGATGTACATCTAGGTGAAATGCTTACACAAGCACAAATGTTGTATATGACAACAAACTTCAAAGATTACTTTACAATAGAGGAATATATTCTTCTTGGTGACCCTAGTCTTAAGGTTGGAGGATACCCTTCAATCTAATCTTTTTTATAAGGAGAATTATAGGAGAAAAAATCACAGTAAACTATTTATTCGAAGAATTTATTTATAACTGGGGGACTTGGTTAAATAATCTAAAGAATTGGGGAGGTATACTGTACCTGCTTTCCGCTTATAGGCGCATTCCTCCTATCAATGCATCCCGTCCCCCACTTTTACTAACTATTAAAATTTAAAAATATTGTTTTTTAAATTGTAAAAAAAAGTAATCATTGTGTTTCAACAGAGAACAAAATAAGGCAAAGAATCCTTTTATAGACTCATCGCCTTCTCTGTCGAAACGACAAAGATATTTGTTTATCCGAATAACGCGCCAAGTCCTGCTGCTGCTTCTTCTTCAGATACTTCTTCTTTTTTCTCTTCTTTCTTTTTGCCTTCTTTTTTATCTCCGGAAGCTTTTTCTGCAGGTGCTGCGGCTGGTGCGGCAACTGGTACTGCTGCATTCTTGATTGTTTCTTCGATGTTTACGCCATCTAGACTTGCAGTAAGTGCTTTTATTTTACCAGCATCTGATTTTACACCGGCTGCCTCTAGTACTTTTTTTACGTTTGCTTCGTTGATCTCTTTTCCTGCGGAGTGAAGAAGCATTGCGCTATATATGTATTCCATTTTCTTTTTTCCTCCTTAACTACTTGTTTTATTTTTTAAAGCAAGCATTTGACTGTTTGCTTTTGAAATTAGATTTTTAACTGTTTCTTTATTAACAATGCCTTTTTCTACTGCTACAATAAACGCATTGTTATAAGCCTTCATAATAAGTGGTTGAATTGTTTGTTTATTTGTCCATCCTAATTCTAATGCCACGATTAATGCATTTCCTGATGCTTGACCAATCTTTAATATGAATTCTTCAATATTTATATCAAGTACATCTGGTTTGAATATAGTTTCATTTTCAAATACGCCATTTAGACCCATTCCTATTTCTATTGGGAATATCTCAAGACGTGTGAGCATTTGTGCGACATCAGGTTTTATCTTTTCTCCTGCTGCAACTAACACTTTATCAGTTTTTATTACCACTTTTCCTTCTTGTATTGCGGCAGGTATTCCTGCTTTTTGTAATTCTCCTACTATTGGCCCAGGTTTAAAAGGTGTATCCCCTGCTTTTATCTCTATATCGTGATCAACTTTTTCTCCACCTTTTGCTGGAGCATTTGTTCTTGATTGTTTTATCTTTGCAAAAAGTTTAAACGGATTCATATCAGTTGCAATTATTGCTGCTTGGCCGTTTACTAGTCCTTTTAATTCAGATATTCCTTTTATCTGTTTTTCAGCTTCATCTAAAGCAAGATTTAAAAGACTGTTTTTTGCGGAACGAATGGTTGCAACACCCTGCAAACTTTTTCGCATTTGTTGCATTTGAGGTGCTGGAATGCCACCTACATCAACTATTCCTATAACCTTGTTTTTTGTTATAATATCTGCAATTTGTTTTACCTCATCAAACTTCCATTCAGCAACATGCGCAGTCATAAAATTAAGCCTCCCTTAGATTAACCTCTCAGATGGACCCATAGTTGTTTTAACGTATGCTGATCCAATATTCAATCTACCACGCTCAAGAATACCTTCTAAACGCTTAACGATTGTATCAATATTTTCTGCGATATGTTCTTTTGGCATATCAGCAGTACCTGCGATTGTATGAAAAGTCTTAGTGTTCTTTGAACGTACTTTTACAGTTTTACGAAGATTACTAACCATAATCGATACATCAGCATTTGGTGGAACTGGCTTTGGCATTTTACCCCTTGGACCAAGTACTGTACCAAGGCTTTTACCAATTGTTGGCATTAATGGTGCCTCTGCTATAAAGAATTCATGCTCATCAGCGATTTTTTTGAATTTTTTCTTATTGCCTGAAAGTTCTTCAATTTCCTCAGGTTTTATAAGAAGATCAACATGTTTTTTTGATTTAATTGCAAGTTCACCACTAGCAAAAATAGCGACTTTTGCCTCTTTACCACGGCCATGAGGTAAAATAACTTCTTGATCAATACGATTCTTTGGAAGATTCATATCAATATTTTTTAGATTAAAAACTAAATCAACATTTTCTTTGAATTTACGATCAAGCTTCTTAGATTCCTCTAAAGCCTTCTCTACAATATCAATTGTTTTTTTAGCAGTCATAGATCATCATCGAGTGTTTATTTATATGCACATTTTCTCCAATAAAATGGAAAAATGTAGTCTTCGGGAATAACAACCTTATTTATAAAAGTTTGGTTAATTAATTAATTATTTACTTTTTTTGTATAGTCTTTCAAGGATAAGTTCAAGTATTTCTTCAGGCCCACGCGCTTTTTTAAGCTCCTTTTTAACAATCAGCGGAGTTCCACCTATATTTTTCTTTGAAACATCTTTATCAGATATAATTACTGCGTGTTTTTCGGTTATATTTGAAATGCTACTAATGATTCTTGCTTTCTTTATAAGTTTTTCATCATATCTATCAACACAAGTGAGAAGAATCTTCTTTTTTTCTTGACTTATTGCCTCAAAAGGTGCTTTTTCTATAGGTATAACCTTATAACCTATTTTTTCAAGCATTGTAAATATTTCACGTTGAAATTCATCTATTGTTTCTTGTCTTTTTGTAACTTGTTTAAAATCATCGTTTTTAATGTTATGTTGTAATATATCAATTGGAACTGTTATATTTTCTCCTAGCACGTCCTCTATTCTAATTGCCACCTCAATTGTAGCATTCATTCCTTCTTCATACATTTGTATTGTTCTACGCGATACCTTTATTTCTCTTGCAAACGAACCAAGGGATAGATTCTGTTCTCTTCTCAAGGTTTTTATTTTTTCTCGGTCAAGATTAACATATAATCCACCAGGTGCTGCATATACCTCTAGGGGCATTCCTTCAAGTAAATGGTTCTTAAGTGTATCATTAGTTATTGCTTGTATCCCAAATCTATCGTACAATACATCGTGCTCTAAGTTTCTAAAACCTGTTTTTTCACCGATTAGCAGAGGACATCCCTTAAGAAGTATTGCAAGTGTTCTTAGTTCACTTGCTACATCCTCTGTCATTGCATCGATATTTGTTAAAACTTTAATTATAAGTAGTGAATTATCCCTTCTTGCGACTAAGTCAAATCCTACTTGTCGCATTGAATATAGTTCAGATATGTAAAACCCTGCATTAGTAAGGATTTCTCTGACTTGAATTATAATCTCTTCACGTTGCATTGTATATAAAAGAATAAAACCTTACTATATATAAGAATATCGGGAGTGAAAAATTATCTGGATAGGCATTGATGATACAGATTCGTGCAAGGGGGGTTGTACTACCTATACTGCTTGTGTACTCTTAAATAGATTATCTGAAAAAGGTTTTGATCTTGTTGGTTTTCCAAGGTTGGTTAGACTTAACCCAAATATTCCCTGGAAAACACGTGGAAATGGTGCTATTTGTTTTAAAGTTGAAAAAGGTAAAGGCAAAAAAACAAAAATTGGCAAAATTAATAATAAAGATGTTTTTTGTTACAGCGATTTTTCAGAGATTAAAAATACCGATGAAATAGAAAAAATTATTGAGGATACAATTAATGAATTTGCCTGGTTTGAAGATGATAATACCAACTCAGGTTTTGTTTTACTTAAAAAACAACCTGATCATAAGTTATATGATAAAGCAGTAAAAGATATATTAACTATTGATAAAATCAAAAGTTTTTTAAAAGAAGAAAAAGCAGTTTTTAAAGGTTATAAAAACTGTAGAGGTCTTATTGGTGCGACTTGTTCTATAGCATGGAATCCTACTAAAGATAAAACTTTTGAGCTTATTGCATATAGGAAAAAAGATAAGTGGGGAAGTAAAAGAGCTGTTGAACCTGAATCTGTAAAAAAGATGGATGAAAGTATTATTTCTACTTTTGATAATTTTGATTATTCAAATAATCATAATCGATTGGTTCCTAGTTCACCTTGTCCTATCCTTTTTGGTATACGTGGTGAAAATGTAGATGATCTAGTTGATGCAAAAAAAATGATTAAATCAGAAGAAATTGATAGTTGGATCATTTTTGAAAGTAACCAAGGAACTGATGAACATCTTCAAAGAAAAAAAATTATTGATGTTAAATCTTTTGAATCGACAATTTTAGAAGGCATTGTTTGTAAAGAGCCAAAAACTATTCAAGGTGGTCATGTAATCTTTAAAATAAAAGATGAAACAGGAGAAATTGATTGTGCAGCATATGAACCCACAAAAGAATTTAGACATGTTGTAAGAGATTTAATTGTTGGTGATTTGCTTGTTGTTTATGGTGGTGTCAGAAAAAAGCCATCAACAGTTAATCTTGAGAAAATATATGTTAAAAATCTTAAAGAGAAAAATGTAAAAGTTGAAAACCCAATTTGTCCAAAATGTGGTAAACATATGAAATCAAAAGGTGAAAATCAAGGTTTCAAATGTGTTAGATGTAAAACTAAAAGTGATAAACCAATTATTGAAAAACAAGAAAGGATGATCCATACTGGTTTTTATGAAGTGCCGGTTTGTGCAAGAAGACATCTTGCCAAACCCTTGAAGAGAATGCATGATTAGAACCATAACGCTTTTTAAGGGATTGCTGCTTCATGATTTCTGAAATACCCATATTGCGGGTGTAGTGTAGTCTGGTATCACTTAAGCTTGCCAAGCTTATAACTCGGGTTCAAATCCCGGCGCCCGCACTCATTTATTTTTCCGTTTTTTTTTGTATGAGTTTCCTTAGACTAATTTCTTAGATAGTTCACTAGTTGAAATGCCATATCCAATATCAAATAATCTTGATTCATAAGTCCAAACTTTACACTTTTTCATTACGCATAGATTTTTTAACTTTTTCAGATAATTCTTCTGCATCCTTCTCTGTAAACTTTGATTTTAAAACAAGTTTTTTAACTTTTGCCAATGCTTTCTCTTCCTCTAATTTCTGTTGTATTTCTTCCCGAGCTATCTCTGACCAATTCACCCATTGTAATTTATCGATAAGTGCTTTGAAATCATTTGATATTTTTAGTGTTACACTAACCATTTAAGTATCACCTTGTTTTCGCATTTGTTCAAATTTTTCTAACTTTTCTGCCCTTTTTTTTAACCTGATTTTTATTGCTTCCTGCCAATTAACCTCAGGAAATTCATCCATTCTTTTCTTCAACTCTTTTGGGATTGATACGGTTAACGTCGCCATTTAATCAACATCCAAATAAACATTAATATATATACAATTTATAGTATATATACATTATGTTGTTAATTTACATTTTGTAGTATTTACAACTATTTTTAACTCGAAGTATTCTATACTAAAGATATTATGCTTTTTCCAGCATTATTCGCTAAGCTTACAACTTGATTTAAAATACCAAGCCCGCACTTTATTTTTTTAACGTAAGTTTCTAATACCATTTCTTCCTACTCAATGACAAATAGTGGAGTTTATACATGTTAAAACTTGATTTACATATTCACTCACAATATTCAGAAGATGGCACAGGAACACCTTTAGAGATTGCTAAAATACTAAAGAAAAAAGGCCTTAACGGCATGGCAATAACTGACCATAACACAATAGAAGGCGGACTATCTGCTCTAAAAGCTGCTTCAAAAGATTTTGTTGTAATACCAGGAATTGAAATTTCTACAAAAGATGGCCATATCATAGCATTAAACGTTAAAGAAAATATACCTCGTGGCTTAACTGTTGAAGAAACAGTTGAAAAAATAACAGCTCTTGGGGGCACACCAATTGTTCCTCATCTATATAGATCAATGTCAGGCATTAAAGAAAAAAAACTTAAAAGCATAGTAAAAAAAGTTCCTGCAATAGAAGTATTTAATTCATGCAGTGTCATGCAAACCAATCTTAAAACCATGAAAATTGCAAAAAAATACCTTCTTGGCGGGACAGGTGGCAGTGACTCACATATACCAAGTTTTGCAGGGGAAGCATACACTACAATTGACGCAAATGATCTAAATATTGATTCAATTATTTCTTTAGTTGAAAAGAAAAAAACATGGGGAGAAGGCAAAACCCTAGAAATAGATTATCGACGAGACAGAATGATTAAATCAGTGAAACAATTTTTTGAAAGAGGCTTTAAAAGAATATAGCAAAAAACGTTTAAAACAATAAAGTATTCATATTTTTATGGATGAGGAGACACTCAGCAAATTAATTGAAGAAATCAGAGAAATTAAAGAAAGACTTGCTGCAATTGAAAAAGAACAAAGATGGATGCGCGAAGATATACTAGCAGGTAACCCTCGTGAAAGACTGCATAGAAGAATACTAAATACAAAGTCTGAAAATATTATAGAAAAAAATGAGAAAAGTGACGACGATATTACGATTGAAATTTAGAATCAAACTCGCCTTCATCAATCCTTTTCTGTATATCCTTTGGTTTTTTACCTTCAACAGTAACACCCATAGATGTACAAGTACCAATTATTTCCTTGGTTTTCTGTTTAAGTGATTTACCAAGTAAATTGTTTTGTTTCATCTTAGCAACTTTTACTGCTTGATCAACTGTAAGATTACCAACTTTATGAGTGGCTGCTGACCCTGATCCTTTCTCAACGCCTAATTCATTTAAAATCAAAGATGATGCAGGCGGTGTACCTACTTCTATCTCAAAATTTTTGGTTTTAGGATCAACTTTTATTTTTACAGGAACTTTCATTCCTTGGAATTGTTTAGTCTTATCATTAATTGCGTTTATTATCTGCATTATGTTTACGCCTAGTGGACCTAGCGCAGGACCAAGTGGTGGACCTGCAGATGCTTTTCCTCCATCAACTAATGCTTTAATGGTTTCTGCCATATGTCATTTCACTCCTTTTTTTCTTCTTTCTTTTTTTCATCTTCTTTTCTTTTGATAACCCTAACTTGCTCACCACGAACAGTTATTGGTATAGGTACAACTGACTCAAAGAGTTCAACTGTGATTTCCTCTTTTGTATCATCAATATGTGTAACCTTTGCTGTTTCGCCTCTGAAAGGCCCTGATACCATTTCTACTACGTCTCCCTCAGCAATTTTTGCAACAGCAGAGGCAGGCACTAAAAAATGTTTAATCTGCTCAATTGGAATATCGCCTTCAAGAATGTTACGAGCATAAGAAATAGTTTTTATCATTTCTTTAACTCTTTCCTTATCATATGCCTCAATAAATAAGTATCCACGCAACTCCGGTGTTACAAGAATAGATGGAATTTTTATTTTTGATTTTGCGGCACGACTATTTATCATATCTGCTGCGCTTTGCTCTTTTCCAACCTGCGTTTTAATTGTAAAAATCTTTGTTTTTTCTTCATCTGCCGAAATAAAATCAGGATTATTCATAGTTATTACACACCTTTTTTAGCTCAAACCTAAAAGACCTGCAATCCAAGGAGCACCCTCGGTTATAATATAAAAAATTGCGAAACCTAAACCCCCTATTATTAACATTCCTGCACCTGTAATCTTTGAAGTTTTATTAAATTCATCATTTGTAGGTTTACGAGCCATTTTTAGAACACGCCCGTATTTACCTTTACCAATTCTATCTCTTTTTGCCTCTAAATTGTTTTGCAAATCACGAGCACGTTCAATTATACTTTTATCACTCTGAGCGGTTTTTTCACGATTAAAGAGTTTCAAACTTATAACACCTCTAAAACCTAATGGGCAAAATAAATAGTTATATATAAAGAATTTGGCTTAAATTAAGAAAAAAAGAGGGTTTAGATTTATTTATGCTACAAAATCTATACCATATTCCTTGTTTTCAAAGTTTCTCTGAACAGGCCCAAGTATCTGTTTGGATTTAACACCAGTTATCACAAGCATCGCACGAATGTTTCTCTTAAGAGTTGGGTCAACTGTTGTACCCCAAATTATTCTTGCGTTAGGAGCAATTCGTGAGTATATTTCTTCTACAACACGTTCTGCTTCAGATATCGTCATGTCTTCTCCACCAGTAACATTTACAAGTGCACCAGTTGCTTCTGATATATCAACCTCAAGTAATGGTGAGTTAAGGGCTTCAACAACAGCATTTACTGCTTTGTTTTCTCCTTCTGCTTCACCTAAACCTATCATTGCAACACCGCCACGTTTCATAATGGTTTTAAGATCAGCAAAATCTAGGTTCACAAGACCTGGCTTTGTAATCATTTCAGTAATACCTTTAATGGAGCGCATTAGTACTTCATCTGCGACTTTAAATGCAGCATTAAGTGCAAGATTTGGAACGATTTCAAGTAGTTTATCATTTGGAACAACAATTACTGTATCACAGATATCTCTAAGACGTTTCAAACCTGATTCTGCATTCTCCATACGAACAAGACCTTCAACACTAAAAGGAAGTGTTACTACACCAATTGTGAGAGCACCTGCTTCTTTTGCAAGCTGTGCTACTACTGGTGCTGAACCAGTACCTGTACCACCACCAAGACCACATGTAACAAAAACCATATCTGAGCGACCAATTGCATTGCGTAGATCTTGCTCACTTTCTTTTGCAGCTTCTTCTCCAATTTGAGGTAGAGAACCAGCACCAAGACCGCGTGTTAGATGACGACCAATCAACACTTTACGAGGTGATTCTGCAAGAAGTAAATGCTGAGCATCTGTATTTACCGAAATTAACTCTGCCCCAGTAATAGCACTTGCAACACAGCGAGAAATAGTATTTGTTCCTGCACCACCGCAACCAACAACTTTTATAGTTGTTGTAAGGCTAGATAAAACCTCCTCCAACTCTTTGTCAACCAGACTTCTATTAATAGTACTGTGGGTCAAAGAAGGATTTAAAGTTTTATCTTTCTTTTTTCTGCTCTTAGTTTTTTTTGGTTTTATATTTGTAGAAACATTCTTTTTTTCATCATTCTTTTTTTCATTTTCATTAGCTACTACTTCTTCTATAATCTTTTCCATCATCAATCACCAAATCCTACCAACAATAAGCCCCCTCATTTGTGTGAATTTTATATTATTGTCAATATTGTAAAGCGATTTTAATTATTAAATATTTCCTAAAAAATCTAAAATCTCGAGAGAAAAATCAATATTTTTTACAGAGTGTGTAATACATCCAAGCGATATTCTATCCGCAAAAGATGCATATCTTTGAATATTTTCTTTTGTAATTCCTCCAGATATTTCTATTAGTGTTTTATTATTTATTTTTCTTATTTT
>Ga0105099_10000863_pt1 | contig 20100 bp, 16 predicted proteins | sample PPLLak3cmMay2015_2_FD_79138 | JGI IMG/M metagenome (GOLD analysis project Ga0105099, IMG submission 79138) | Freshwater sediment microbial communities from Prairie Pothole Lake near Jamestown, North Dakota, USA - PPLs Lake P8 Core (1) Depth... | ecosystem: Environmental > Aquatic > Freshwater >... | reverse complement strand
TGCACGCCTGGCTTTTACCACTTCTCTTCTTCGGCTCCCTGATAGCAGTTCACCAATAGAAATATTATACCTTTCGGATATTTTCTCTGCAAGCGCTTTAATATCTATTCGCTGTCCGGACAGCCTTAAGTTCTTTTTAACCAGATCATCGAGTCCGGATATAACAGACTTAACAAAATCACCATCGCCCAGTATCCGTTGATCAGCAACTTCTCTTCCACCGCGTCTTCGGCTGGCAAGAACCGCCGACCAGCCGCCCATGCTCCGGATTAATCCTCCTCCGACCAATTCCGCTCTCCGGCCCTGATCAATACCTTCATTAATATATTGTGAATAATTCTTTTTTGCATTGTTGGAGCCGCCGAAATAAGACAACACATACCCGGTGTTCTGCCATTTCCTCTTAATTTTACCGACAAGAGCCGAATGACCGGACCATGGATTCCGGTCCAGCTCTTTAAGATCCTTGACCAGCCCGGCCCTTAAGAGATTCAGATGTATATATCGAACCAGCTCTTTCAGGTAAGCATCCTCCTGACAAACTATGGATTTATAACGGTTCTGAAATAAATGCCCGTATCTTCGATGACGCTTGTTATAATTTACAACATATCCGGTGAGAAGCTTTCGCATACTTGAAGCTAAAGGTAAGTTCTTTGTCTTACAAAGAATATGGAAATGATTCGGCATCAAAACCCAGGCATAGATTTCTATCGCACCTTTCTGGACCAGCGCCGATAGACGATCTATAAAATCGTTACGATCTTCATCACCCAGGAATATCTTTCTTCTCTCGATTCCCCTACCCATGACATGGTGCAGCACGCCAGGGGCATCTAATCTTCCTAATCTTGGCATATTCCGTAACTCTCATATTGAATATTAATCGTCAAGCACTTTCTGCACGAACGTCCCGTATACACGTTCTGCTCATAATCCAATGGCATCCGGATTCCCGCTTTAGCGGAAATGACGAAATGAATAACAATTTCCCGGCCAGCAAACCGCTGCATATAAGTAATGCGCCCGGTGGGTCGCATGGGAATTTTGATGAGAAAGTTGAATTGCGGATTTTTAAATCACACTGCATGTGATTTGTCAATGATTTTACATGGGTTAGAAAAATACGGTTTTCCCATAGTACTCTCAGCCAGTCATATTAATTCTCAAAACAACATTGACAGAGCATCTCTTGGAGAGTATATTCGTAATATGAAAACAAAGACCTCTGTCACACTATCAGAAGACCTGCTGGAAGCCATAGATCAGAGAGCCGGCCGGTTCAAAAACCGTTCTGATTTCATCGAGACTGCGGTGCGTGTTTTTCTTGCGCAGATGATTCGAGATGAGCAGAATGCCAGAGACCTTGCCATCATCAATCGTCGGGCGGATTACCTCAACCAGGAAGCCGCCGATGTTCTCGACTATCAGGTGTTTCCATGAAGCGCGGCGAATTATACCGTGTTGCACATCCTTCGGCCAAAGACCCCAAAAAGTATAGGGTGTTCGCGATCGTTAGCCGCCAAATCGCTATTGATTCACGTTTCTCCACAGTGATATACGCTCCGATCTATTCTGTTCACGATGGTTTGTCGACACAGATCCTGGTCGGCACAGAAGAAGGCCTTAAACACGACAGCAGTATTCACTGCGATGAACTGATCAGTTTGCCAAAGTCGGCCCTGACACAATATATAGGCATGTTGCCGCCGGCAAAGATGGTCGAACTCAATCAGGCCCTGCATATCGCTTTAGGCTTACCGGATTTATCTTAGCTCACCCAGCGCACATTCTAAGGAAGCCTTTTTCAGTTCATTTTAGATCAATCGCCGGATATATTTCATGATGAGAATGATAAACCGTTACTTTAAAATACTCTAGATAATAACCACCTTTGAAGTCTTATCGGTTCAATATCAAGGATTCGGAATTAATATTTTTAGATAGTTCACCACATGTAATGGGCCCGTAAAAAAGCATTCCCGCGTAAAGATCACGGGAACACAAAAAAACCTGAATGCTTTCAGCAGATAATTCTTTGTGCCCTGGTCTCTTCCTGGCAAAAACCGAATTTTTTTAATATTTATCTTGACACGAATATTTAAGGCTGTTACTAAAAGGCCAAAATTAAGGATTGAGCATATATTAAATGAAGAATTTATCCATTAACAACCTCGTCGTCATTATTATCCTCCTAGTGGGGATAATTATTCCCTTTGGAGGAAACGGGTTGGTAATGGATTAGTTTTTAACCTAATAAAATAATAAAAAAACCGTTATCAGCACGAAAAGCTGGTAACGGTTTTTTTTTGGAAAAAAATACCGATGAAAACGATCTTGTAAAAATGCAACATCGCCGGAAGGCGAAGAAGCGGTTACAAACAAAATCAGGGTGAAAACAGGGAAACTTATGGAAGATAATAACACAGAAAGAATGCTGACAGGCGCCCAGATCCTTATGGAAATATTGAAGGATGAAGGAGTCGATACGATCTTCGGATATCCCGGCGGCGCAGTTATAGATATTTATGACGAGCTTGCAAGAACGGATATACGGCACATCCTTGTCCGTCATGAACAGGGAGCGGTTCACGCGGCGGACGGATATGCCAGAGCAAAGGGGAAAACAGGCGTATGCCTTGTAACCTCCGGCCCCGGGGCAACCAATACGGTAACCGGAATAGCTTCGGCATACATGGATTCGATACCTGTCGTAATACTTACCGGACAGGTTCCTACCCACCTTATCGGAAACGATGCTTTCCAGGAAGTCGATATAGTGGGTATCACAAGACCGTGCACCAAGCACAATTACCTTGTAAAAACGGCAGGAGAGCTTGCAGGCGTTCTGAAGGAGGCTTTCTACCTTGCAAGATCGGGCCGTCCCGGTCCTGTTCTTGTCGATATTCCGAAAGACATCACGAAAGCAAAAGTCCCTTTCAGAATGCCGGAGGAGGTAAATTTAAAGTCGTATAAACCGACTTATAATCCGAACCAGAGACAGCTTCAGAAAATCGCAGGCCTTATAACCGAAAGCGACAGTCCGTTGATTTTTGCCGGAGGGGGTGTTGTTCTGTCAAAAGGCTCAAGCGAACTGACCGAACTTGCCAGAAAAGCAATGATCCCTGTCACGACATCACTTATGGGACTCGGAGCCTTCCCCGCATCAGATCCGCTGTGGCTCGGAATGATAGGAATGCACGGCACCTATCAGGCGAACATGTCGGTAGGCGCATGCGACCTCCTTATTGCAATCGGAGTCAGGTTTGACGACAGGGTTACGGGCAAGACTGATTCATTCGCGCCCAACGCAAAAATAATTCATATCGATATCGACCCGACATCGATACGTAAAACGATTTCAGTCTCGGTGCCGGTGGTGGGCGATTGCAGGATTTCACTCGATCATCTTAATCGGATGCTCGACCAGAACGAATTCATCAACATTCATCATAAAAGAGAAAAATGGCTGAACCGGATATCGGAATGGAAACGATCAAACCCCCTTTCATATCAGCAGGGTGAAATAATCAAGCCCCAGTACGTTATCGACAGCCTTTTCAAACTTACCAAAGGCCAGGCGGTAATAACTACCGAGGTAGGCCAAAACCAGATGTGGGCTGCCCAGTATTACCATTTCGACAGGCCCGGGCATTTTATTACTTCAGGCGGCCTCGGATGCATGGGATTCGGACTTCCTGCGGCCATCGGAGCCCAGGTAGCATGTCCCGATAAACTGGTAGTTGATATTGCCGGCGACGGGAGCATCCAGATGAACAGCCAGGAACTGGCAACTGCGGTTCAGTATTCTCTGCCGGTCAAGATAGTCATATTAAACAACAGATATCTAGGCATGGTAAGGCAATGGCAGGAACTATTTTACGACAAAAGGTACTCGTTCACTGAAATGGAACATGCTCCGGATTTCGTCAGGCTGGCTGAAGCTTACGGAGCGGTGGGTTTAAGAGCAACTAAACCTGAAGAGGTAATACCGGTGCTCACGGAAGGTCTTTCCTCGGATAAAACCGTTGTAATGGATTTTATGGTTGAAAGAGAAGAAAGCGTATATCCAATGGTTCCCGCCGGGGCGCCCATTACCGAAATGCTTCTTGTCTGATTGTAATAAAATAAAAGGACACGATAAGGAATATAATTATGGCGGAAGAAAAACATGTTCTTACAATGCTGGTTGACAACAAGCCTGGCGTCCTTTCACGGGTCGTCAGCCTGTTCAGCGGAAGAGGATTTAACATCGACAGCCTCTGTGTTGCTGAAACTATTGATCCGCTTATATCAAGAATCACTGTCGTTACCAGTGCTTCTGCGCTCGAAATGGAACAGATAGAAAAGCAGCTGAACAAGCTCATAAATGTTATAAAATTACGCACTGTTTCAGGGCCGAAATCAGTTCAGAGGGAAATGGCGCTGATATATGTAATGGCGAGAAACGGCCAGAGGTCGGAAATACTCAGAATCGTCGATATCTTCAGGGGGAAGATAATAGATGTCGGCCAGGAGCATTTTATAATTGAAGTTACCGGCACTGAAGAGAAAATATCCGCAATCATAAACCTCTTGAAACCCATGGGGATAAAGAAACTGGCAAGAACGGGGACGGTAGCCCTGTTCAGATGATTTTTAAATATCAAGGCATATAGGCTGTAGGCTTTTAGACTGTAGGAAAACACCTAACAGCCTTCAGGCTTCAGCCTAACCAACTATAATACAAGGAGATAATCATGGCATTAATTGATTTCGGTGGAATTAAGGAAGAGGTTATTACCGCACAGGAGTTTCCGGTTGAAAAAGCAAGAGAAGTTCTGAAGAACGAGGTTGTCGCTGTGCTCGGCTACGGAGTGCAGGGACCGGGGCAGGCTTTAAATCTGAAGGATAACGGCATAAACATCATTGTCGGCCAGCGTGAAGGCGGCAAATCGTGGGAACGCGCAAAATCGGACGGTTTCATGCCGGGGAAAACGCTTTTCCCCCTTGAGGAGGCTGCAAAAAAAGGCACGGTAATACAGTTCCTGCTTTCCGACGCGGGCCAGGTCGCAGCATGGCCGATGATAAAGAAGTGTCTTAACAAGGGCGATGCGCTCTGCTTCTCACACGGATTTTCGATTGTCTACAAAGATCAGACGGGTATTATTCCGCCCGGATATGTCGATGTGATTCTTGCCGCCCCCAAAGGTTCCGGCCGCACAGTACGCACAAATTTTGTTAACGGAAGCGGTATAAATGCAAGCTACGCCGTACACCAGGATTACACAGGTAAGGCTATGGAAAGAATTACAGCTCTGGGCATCGCAATCGGTTCGGGATATCTTTTTCCGACCACATTCGAAAAGGAGGTCTTCAGCGATCTGACAGGCGAACGAGGAGTCCTGATGGGATGCCTTGCAGGTGTCATGGAGGCCCAGTATGATCTTTTAAGAAAGCACGGACACAGCCCCAGTGAAGCTTTTAATGAAACCGTGGAAGAGCTGACACAGAGCCTTATAAGGCTTGTCGCTGAAAACGGAATGGACTGGATGTTTTCAAACTGCAGCACTACTGCTCAGCGGGGCGCTCTCGACTGGTCTCCAAGGTTCCGCGATGCCGTGGCTCCCGTTTTCAGAGACCTTTACGAAAGCGTAATCTCGGGAAAAGAAACAAGGAGAGTTCTCGAAGCGAACAGCTCTCCCGATTACCGGGAAAAACTGCAAAAGGAACTTGATGAAATAAAATATTCTGAGATGTGGAAAGCGGGAGCGGCAGTCCGGTCGCTCCGTCCCGAAAACAGGATAAAATAGCTTTAGTGATTGCTCAGAAGTTGCAATCCTGGAATCAGAAATCAGAAGTCAGAATCCAGAATAGAAGCTAAATAAGCCGATACGTCTCATTTTGTAGAAAAAGATTATATATTAAGCGTAGGCTATTTGATTGCAGGCAGTGATTAACAGTCTTCAGCCTTCAGCCTGATAACCTACAGTTAAAATAACCTGAGTAATGATATTACAAGAAATAATATCAGTGATGATCAGCGCAGATCCGCGGCTGATTAGTTACTAAATTTTATCTCCGGAGAATGTTATGGACCAAATCCTGTTGTACGATACCACATTAAGAGACGGAACCCAGGGAGAAAATATCAGTTTTACTTCTGATGAGAAGCTTAATATAGCCGAAATGCTTGACGACCTTGGAATCCATTATATTGAAGGAGGATGGCCCGGCTCCAACCCGAAGGACAAGCAGTTTTTTGATCTTGCGAAGAGGATTAAATTTAAAAATTCAAGGCTCTCCGCATTCGGTTCAACCAGGAGAGCCGGCCTTTTTCCTGAAGATGATCCGAACCTGAAAGCCCTTATCGAAAGCGGAACTCCCGTGTTAACCGTTTTCGGCAAGAGCTGGGACCTTCATATCGAACAGATAATGGGAAATACTCTCAGGGAAAATCTTGAGATGATAAGAGATACGGTTGAATACCTGAAGCATAATGGCCGCGAGGTCATTTATGATGCCGAACATTTTTTCGATGGATATAAGGCAAACGGAGACTATGCGCTTAAAACACTTCTTGCGGCCGCAGAGGCAGGCGCAGACATTATTACACTTTGCGATACAAACGGCGGCGCCCTCCCCTTTGAGATCAAAACAGCCATGACCGATGTGAATAATTCTCTCGGCAATTATCTTATGAAAAATCAGGGAAAGCCTGTCAGGATAGGAATCCATGCTCACAATGACTGCGGCCTTGCGGTTGCAAACTCTGTCACGGCAGTCAGGGCGGGAGCTGTAATGGTGCAGGGAACGGTAAACGGATACGGAGAAAGATGCGGAAATACGGATATGACTTCCGTCATACCTCTCCTTTGCCTCAAAATGAAAAAACCCTGTTTTCAGGATGATAATCTTGCAAAACTGACCAGACTCTCCCGTTTTGTCGATGAAACGGCAAACATGATCCCGCTAAACAACAGGCCGTTTGTGGGGAAAAGCGCTTTCGCGCACAAGGGAGGCGTGCATGTCAGCGCAATTATGAAAGAGCCGAGAGCCTACGAGCACATGAAGCCGGAGCTTGTCGGAAACACACGCCGTGTGCTTGTTTCGGACCTTTCAGGAAAAAGCAATGTTGAATACAAGGCAAAGGAACTCGGTATAGAGCTCGGAGGAAACGGTTTTGACAGCCGTAAAATTGTTTCCGAAATAAAGCGTCTGGAGCAGGAGGGATATCAGTTCGATACGGCTGACGGTTCATTCAGGATACTTATTGAAAAGTATACGAACCAGTTCAAACCTCTTTTTGATCTGGAATCATTCAGGGTTACGGTTGAAAAAGACAGGAACAAACCCTGTTCAGCCCATGCGACAATAAAGATATCCGTTAACGGAAAGGAAGAAATTACCGCAGCCGAAGGCCACGGCCCCGTAAGCGCTCTTGATAATGCCCTGCGGAAGGCTCTCGAAAAGTTTTATTCCGACCTTGATTCGATGCGACTTGTCGATTTCAAGGTGCGGGTTATGGACGGACGGGAGGGAACCGCTGCCAGAGTTAAAGTTTTCATTGAATCAAGGGATAAGAACGATATCTGGAGCACAATCGGTGTTTCAGAAGATATTATAGAAGCAAGCTGGCACGCACTGGCAGATAGTTTCCAGTATAAACTGGCAAAACATGCATGAACCGCTTGGGCCGGATTGTTATTTTAAAGACCATCGCCGGCACATTGAGTGATCATGCAAGTATATAATAATTTGGTTTGGGGCTTCCGGTTCACCAGCACCCTCGAATCCTTGAACCCTTTTTTTCATATTTTCATAAATGATAGATAAGTTAACATTTTATAGAGCATAAACACTATTACAAGGAGCGGATGAAAATGAGTAAACGAGTATATATCTTCGACACCACATTGAGAGACGGCGAACAATCTCCGGGGGCAAGCATGAATACAGCCGAAAAGTTAAGAATCGCGATGCAGCTCGAAAAGCTCGGTGTCGACATGATAGAAGCGGGGTTTCCGGCTGCCTCAGACGGAGATTTCGAGGCTGTTTCAAAAATATCCGAAAGAATAAAAAATGCCGGGATTGCCGCGCTGGCCCGCACCTCCAAATCTGATATTGACCGCGCGTGGGAAGCGATACGGACTGCGGCAAGGCCCAGAATTCATACCTTTATCGCTACTTCAGACATACATATGAAATACAAGCTGAACATGGACAGGAAGGAAGTAATAAACAAAGCCGTTGAAGCTGTGAAATACGCCGTCTCTCTTACAGGAGATGTCGAGTTTTCGGCTGAAGACGGGTCAAGAAGCGACCGCGACTTTTTATGCAAAGTATTTGAAGCTGTTATCGAAGCAGGCGCAACGACCGTCAATCTCCCTGACACGGTCGGTTACGCCATACCATCCGAGTTTTACGACCTTGTGAAATACGTGATTGATCATACTCCTAATATCGGCAAGGCGGTCCTCAGTATTCACTGCCATAATGACCTGGGGCTTGCAACCGCAAACACCCTTTCCGCCATAGCAGCCGGGGCAGGACAGGCTGAAGTCACTATTAACGGAATCGGTGAACGGGCCGGAAATGCCTCCCTTGAAGAAGTGGTGATGTCGCTTAACACAAGACCCAATTATCTTTTTGCATCAGCAAACATTAAAACCGAGTACATTTATCCGACAAGCAGGCTGGTCAGCATGATAACCGGAATAACAGTTCAGCCCAACAAGGCGATCGTGGGGGCAAACGCATTCCTCCACGAGGCCGGGATTCACCAGGACGGCGTCCTGAAAAACCCGATGACTTATGAAATAATGAAGCCGGAAACCATCGGTTTGAACGCAAGCAAACTCATTCTCGGAAAGCATTCCGGGCGGCATGCGCTTCGGTCCAGGTTAAAAGATCTCGGATATGATCTTTCGGACGACGAACTGAAGCTTGTATTCACAAAATTCAAGGAGCTGGCGGATAAAAAGAAAAATATTGTCGATGAAGACCTGGAGGTTCTCGTAACAGAAGGTATTCTTCGCACTGCGGATACGTTCAGGCTTGAATATCTTCATGTTATCAGCGGTACGACTATTCTCCCGATGGCAAGCGTCAAGCTCTCACTAAACGGTAGATCGGTGCAGGGCGCGGCTTACGGAAACGGCCCGATAGATTCCGCTTTCAAAACGATAGCTTCACTTACGGGAACAAACTCGGAATTGCTCAGGTTTTCCGTAAGCGCAATTACCGGTGGAACAGATGCACAGGGCGAGGTAACCGTTCGCCTCGGCGAAAACGGGCTTATCGCCCTTGGAAGGGGCGCCGATCCGGATATCATCACGGCAAGCGCCAAGGCATACATCAACGGCCTGAACAGGCTTGAATACCTCAAGAATCATCCTCAGACGACTCCGGATATTCTGTAGATAGGGAAAGGGGTCGAGGATTCATGGGATCAAGTTATTATCGCATCACTTGAACCCTTGCCCCCTCGACTCCTTGAATCCTTTTTTTTATTCCTTCTGAAGATCAGCAGCCAGTTTTACAACAGTCGCGACCTGATCGATAGGGACTTTCCCCTTGAAAATATATCTGCAAACACGGTTTTTATCCAGGAGAATAACATTTGAAGTATCTTTTCCGAGACCCCATGCTTTTCTTACAGACGCATCATAGTCGAAAAGGATAACCGTATTGTACTTCTTGGCTTTTCTTCCGGCTATGGCCCTGATTGCAACATTCGGCTTCCACGTGGCATCACAATCAGCAATGCCGATACCCTTGTAGGTTTCATCCTTGAGAATGCCGTCATCTTTAGCCTTCTTCATTGCATCAGTAAAATGTTCGTTAAGATCCGATTCGTCGGGGTCGACATAAGTTACAAGAAGCACCTTTCCCGCCCACGATTCCATGGTAAAGGCCTTGTCATCCGCATCTTTAAAAGACCAGTCCGAAGCTTTTGCCCCGACCTTCAGTTCATCAGCAAACGCAGCCCCTCCGGCAAGAAAAACAAATGCAACCACAAAAAATAAAATTCTTTTCATTAAAAACCTCCCTCTTAACTGTTAATGTTCAATTCTTTGTTTCAAGTGTCCCAATAACTTCATAAAGAGATGAAATATTCCTGTCCGCCAGATATTTTTCTATCCCTTCGATTATCTCAACAGTGGCCTTAGGGTTCACAAAATTGGCCGTACCTATTTGAACAGCCCTTGCGCCTGCCATAAAAAATTCAATCGCATCTTCAGCGGAGACGATTCCTCCTATGCCTATTACCGGCACATTAACCTTCTGCGTCACCTGCCACACCATCCGCAAGGCTATCGGCCTGATTGCCGGTCCTGAAAGCCCGCCTGTAATATTGGCAAGCCTGGAACGCCTTGTGTTGATATCAATAGACATACCTATTATAGTATTTATGAGAGAGAGGGAATCTGCCCCCGCATCCACTGCGCTGACAGCAATTTCCGAAATGTTGGTTACATTTGGGGAAAGTTTGACAATAAGGGTTTTGGATGTTTTTTCCCGCACCGCCTTCGTAACTTCATGGGCTGATTTCGGGTCAACTCCGAAGGCGATGCCTCCTTTCTTTACATTCGGACAGGATATATTAACTTCTATTCCGGATATTCCATCGACCTCTTCTATCCGTTCCGCCAGCTGCGAGTATTCATCTACGTTTTTGCCATATATATTTACAATTGTCGGTGTGGCAAGAGTTTTCAGGAAAGGAAGTTTTTTTTCAATAAAAGCATCGATTCCTATGTTTTCAAGACCTATGGCATTCAACATCCCGCAAGGTGTTTCGGCTATGCGCGGAGGCTTGTTCCCCTTTGAAGGTTTAAGGGACAGGCCTTTTACAATTATTGCACCAAGCCTGTTCAAATCGATAAAAGGAGTAAACTCCTTCCCGTAACCGAATGTTCCTGAAGCGGTCATAACAGGGTTTTTGAGTGAAAGCCCCCCAATATCTACTCTCAAATCGGGTTTTTTACCCATAAAATGCCGTTACCCGCCTACCGCTCCAGCCATCTTGAATATCGGCAGATACATGGCTACAACAAGTCCTCCGATTGTAACACCAAGAAAGACGAGCATGAAAGGTTCTATCAATGCTGTAAGGTTCGCAACAGATTGGTCGACCTCTTCATCATAAAAATCCGCTATCTTTCCAAGCATCGCATCGAGGGCGCCGGTTGATTCGCCTACAGAGATCATCTGGCACACCATCGAAGGGAAAACACCGCTTTCCAGAAGAGGATCGGCCATTGTGCGGCCTTCTGAAATACCTGAACGAACATCATACACTGCTTTCTCGATCGTTTTGTTGCCGGCTGTTTTTGCAACTATATCAAGCGCCTCAAGTATCGCGACCCCGCTTGAAAGCATGGTTCCCATAGTCCGCGTGAACTTGGCTACCGCAACTTTACGTAAAAGAGTCCCAAAAACAGGCAACCTGAGGAAAAGATCATCAAGTACTACACGACCTTTTTCAGTTTTGGAAAACCTTTTATAGGCAAAGGCAAAGAGGATTATTGCGCCTATGAGATAAATAATTTTGCTTTTAACAAACTCGCTCATATTAACTACTATCTGGGTTGGAGCAGGAAGCTCTCCTCCAAAATCCTTAAACATCTCCTGAAACACCGGAATAACGAAAACAAGAATTACTATAAGAACGATAATTGCTATAACCAGGGTGGCAATAGGATAAACCATTGCGCCCTTGACCTGCGACTTGAGTTTCGCCGCTTTCTCCATGTATGCTGAAAGACGCCTCAAAATCGTATCCAAAATGCCACCTGCTTCACCCGCAGCAATCATATTAACAAAAAGATCATCATAGTGCTCGGGATATTTCTTTAAAGCTTCAGCCAGGGTCGAACCGCTTTCAACCATCTCCTTTATCTTCTTTAACATTACTTTGAAAGTTTTGTTCTCCTGCTGGGACTGGAGAATATCGAGGCACTGTATAATCGGAAGACCGGCATCTATCATGGTGGAAAACTGTCTGCAAAAAAGGATGATATCCCCTTCTTTGACTTTGGGCTGGAGAAAAGCGACATTTTCGAAAATATCCTTCGGTTTCTCCTTGATTTTGATAGGCGTTATCTTCTGATTATTAAGCCTAGCCTTTACTGCCTCCTCATTGGAGACTTCCATCTCCCCTTTTTGGATATTGCCTTTCTTGTTCTTCCCCTTCCATTGATAAACAGGCATAACCGCCCTCCTTGCTCCTGAAACAAACAGTAATCAAACAATTCGATGGATCGAGCCGTCTTATCTATTCTATCTTGAAGTAGAACACTCCTCTTGGCATGATTTTTTTCTCAATTTCTCCCCTTTCAGAAAGAATATCGAGATACTTTCCCGCTTCTTCATAGGTAATATTTAATATATCCGAAACATCTCCGGCCGTACACGGCCTTCTCTTCACGGTAGCCGTTATAAATCCGGTTACATCACTGGTAAAAATTTTTCCCGTAGAATCCGGCCCGTCAATAAGCCGGGCGCCTTCAAGATATCCGGCGATATTCTTCATAACGGATTTTTCAACCGCTTCAACCCGGCTTTCCGTTCCGGGCCTGTCAAGAGTATTCAGATGAATTTTATCGGGTTTTATCAATTTAAGAAAATCTTTAATCTTTTTAAGCTCAGTTTCATTATCGTTAATACTCTTAACAAGAAAAACTTCAACCCACAACTCTTTCGAATAAATATTTCTGAAATTTATCAGGCCGTCTGTTATCTTTGAGAGTTCAAGAGCTTTATGAGGCCTGTTTATGCGGACAAAACTCTCAACAGATCCGGCATCCAGAGAAACCTTAACTAGATCCGCATCAAGAACCTGTTTTAAAACCTCCGGTTCATGCAAAAGGGTTCCGTTGGTCAGAAGAGCTACTCTGTAATGGGGATAATCGCATTTTAAAAATTTAATCAGATCTCCGATGCGACTGTGGAGAGTCGGCTCACCTGAACCTGAAAACGTAATATAATCGAGACCGGGGGTTCCTGTCAAATAATCCCTTATCTCGGATTCAACCTTAATAGAAGGAACATACTCTTTCCTGCAGGTTGTAAGCGTTTTTGTTTTCCCGCATTCACAGTATATACAGTCAAGGGTGCAGATTTTTTCCGGTAAAAGATCCACACCGAGTGACACACCAAGCCGTCTTGACGGTACAGGGCCGAAAATATACCGGTACCCGGAATTTATTTTATTCTTCATTTATACACTAATCCATCAAAATCTTTATATTTATAACACAATACGTAGTAAACGACAACAAATTTATATAATATCTTGAGCTTGATAAACTAACCTATATATGTATATGATAAAATTTAAAATATGATGTGATGGTTTTTTAAAAAATCATTCTGCTGTGTTGCACTTCATCTTTCGTTATTGCAGCATACTATTACGTACGCTTCATTCCTCAAGATTCGTGCGCCTTGCATAATGAGCTTTTTACTTTGCCGTCTAAAAATGATACGATTATAAAATATCAAAAACGACTTTTTACCTGGTTGGAAACCCGCTTTTTAGAAAATTCAATCAGTTATAATGATAAAGCTTGAAGCCGACTTGAATCAGTGGAAATTATGATAAAGGCAGAAGAACACTTGAATAATAAAGGGCTCACGATCATAACAACGCATATAAATGCGGATTTTGACGCTATAGCTTCCATGCTTGCGGCTCAAAAACTCTATCCCGGATCTCTTGTTGTTTTCCCAGGCTCACAGGAAAAAAACCTGAGAAATTTCTTTGTTGAGTCGATGGTATATCTTTTTAATATGGCCGATATGAAAAAGATCGATTTTGACGATGTCAGGCGTATAGTTATGGTTGATACGCGTCAGCCGGGCAGAATCGGCAAGCTCTCATCGCTTCTTGAACGCGATGACATCGATATTCACATCTATGACCACCACCCACCTGCCGCAAATGATATAAAAGGCAGTCTTGAAGTTTACCGTCAGACCGGTTCAACGGTTGCAATACTTGCAGGAATGCTGGAAGAAAAAGAAATTCATATCACGGCTGACGAAGCAACGATCATGTGCCTCGGGATATACGAGGATACCGGCTCTTTTACCTTTCCTTCAACCACACGGGATGATTTTAAAGCGGCGGCCTTTTTACTTTCAAAAGGAGCCAATCTGAACATAATATCCAACCTTATTTCACGGGAAATAAGTCCGAAACAGGTTTCTCTTTTAAATGAGATGCTCCAGGCATCGACCAGGCATAATATAAACGGCATTGAAGTCGTAGTGACAACCATATCGACGGATACATACATCCATGATTTTGCTTTCCTCGTCCACAAGATGGCGAGGATGGAAAACATGGATGCCATATTTGCTCTCGCTCTCATGGAAAACAAGATATACATGGTTGCAAGAAGCAGGGTAAATGAAGTGGACGCAGGTTCAATCGCAGCTCCTCTCGGCGGCGGCGGACATGCATTTGCCGCATCGGCGACAATAAAGGGAAAAACTCTAGCGCAGATTGAACAGAAACTTATAGAAATTCTGTACGAAAAAATCAGGGCAAGAAGAATGGCAAGGCATCTTATGTCTTCTCCCGCGATTTCTGTCAGCGGTGATATTTCATGCAGAGATGCAAGCGGGTTTCTTACCCGTTATAATGTAAATGCCCTTCTGGTCACGGAGAAAAACGAAGGTCGGGAAAATCTGCTCGGTTACATAACAAGACAGGTTATCGAAAAAGCGCTTTATCACCAGCTTGATAATGTTCAGATCAAGGAATATATGACAACCGAAATGGCCTCGGTCGGCCCTGATGCCGAACTTCAGGAAATTCAGAACAAAATAATAGAAAACAAGCAGCGCATCCTCCCTGTTATAGATAACGGCAATATAATCGGTGTGTTAACCCGGACAGATATTTTAAATATCCTTGTCAGGCAGTCCCAGCAAAATTATTCCGAACTTTCAGACCAGCCGAAGGAACAGCTTCACGCCAGAACAAGAAATATTGTAAAATTCATGGACGAGCGCCTTACAAAACGCATTATCGGCATTTTGAAAATCATAGGCAAGGTCGCAGATGAAGTAGGCTGCGGTGCCTATGTAATAGGCGGGTTTGTCCGCGATCTTCTTCTGTACAGAAATAATGAGGATGTAGATATCGTCATCGAAGGCGACGGCATCGCATTTGCGAAAAAATATGCTCCCATGGTGGGAGCAAGGGTGCATATTTATGGAAAATTCGGAACCGCCGTTGTCATATTCCCCGACGGGTTCAAGATTGACGTAGCTTCCGCAAGGATGGAATATTACAAGTTTCCGGCAGCTCTTCCCACGGTTGAAATGAGTTCCATCAAGCTTGACCTCTTCAGGAGGGATTTCACGATAAATACAATGGCAATCCAGTTAAATCCGGTAAGATTCGGAAATCTCATAGATTTTTTTGCAGCCCAGAAAGATATAAAGGAAAAAGCGATAAAAGTCCTGCATAACTTGAGCTTTGTGGAAGATCCGACCCGCGTTTTCCGTGCGATAAGATTTGAACAGCGGTTCGGTTTCACGATCGGGAAACTGACATCAGGACTTATAGAAAACGCCGTAAAAATGGATTTTTTCAAGCGCCTAAGCGGGAGAAGGGTTTTTTCGGAACTCCGGCAGATCCTTGAAGAGGATAATCCGTTATCAACAATTATAAGGCTGAATGATTATGATCTGCTCAAGATGATCGATCCTTCGGTGACATTAAACAAGGAGCTTGTTGCATCCCTCGACTCGGTCAGGCAGGTTCTTTCATGGCATGATTTGCTTTTTCTGGAAGAATCCTATATGAAGTGGGCCGTTTATTTTCTGGCGCTCTTCAGGCACAGTAATATGGGCGTTACGGAAGAGGCATGCGCCCGGTTTGAAATCGCTCCAAAACTTCAGAATATTTTCTGCAAGGAGCGGTTTGAGGCGGAGAGATGCCTGTACAGACTTGAAATGGATCATTTAATAACAAACGATATGCTGTATAAACTGCTTTCCGTATTCAGGATAGAGCTTATCCTGTATATGATGGCGGTTACAAAACAGGAAAGGGTAAAAAAAGCGATTTCATTTTTCGTAACACAGCTTAGGATGACAAAGTTATCCGTATCCGGGAGAGATTTGAATAAGCTGGGAATTGAACCGGGTCCTCTGTACAAGAACATATTACAGGAAGCCCTTGACGCCAAACTGAACGGACTGCTTAAAACGAAAAATGATGAGCTGAATTTTATAAAGAATCATGTTCCGGAATATTGATATATACAAAACAATTTTAATGCTGGTCCCCCTTATTTTTTCAGTGACCGCCCATGAAGTCGCTCATGGTTTTGCCGCGTACAGGTTGGGAGACTCTACCGCAAAGCTTGCAGGGAGATTGACATTAAACCCGTTAAAGCACCTCGATTTTGTGGGTTCTTTTTTACTGCCGGCAATTCTCAAGTTCACGGGCTCTCCGATAATCTTCGGTTACGCAAAACCGGTGCCGGTCAATTTTGCCGCTTTAAGGGATTACAAAAAAGGGACAATCATAGTCTCCGCTGCGGGAGTGATGGCCAATCTTGTCATAGCGGTTGCTTCAGGCCTTCTTTTTCAATTTCTAATGCAGTATGAAGAAAGCTTCCGTGATCCCCGGACTATCGCCGTAATCGGAGACGTAAACTATATGCTTTATTACAGCGTCATAATCAATTCCGTACTGGCGGTTTTTAATCTCATACCAATCCCGCCGCTTGACGGGAGCAGAATTCTCTCCATGTTTCTACCGGATCCGATGAGAATCCGGTATGCGCGGATAGAGCGTTACGGAATGATAATAATAATTGTTTTTCTGTTTACAGGCCTTATTGATACGATTATCAGGTTCTTTACGATACCTATCGTAAGCTTCCTTCTCGGGAGCTGACCGTATAAGTATATTTTAATATTTCATACAGGAGATCTAAATGACCGGGAAAAAAAGGATATTGAGCGGAATGAGACCTACCGGCCCGCTCCACCTGGGCAACCTTCACGGCGCGCTTTTAAACTGGATCCGGATGCAGGATGAATACGACTGCTTCTATTTTATTGCTGACTGGCATGCCCTGACAAGCGACTATGAAAATACATCCATGATCTCAGGATATACAAGGGAAATGATAATAGACTGGCTCAGCGCCGGGCTTTCACCCGAAAAAAGCACTTTGTTCATTCAGTCACATGTCAAAGAGCACGCCGAACTATTCCTGATTCTTTCCATGATAACGCCGGTTCCGTGGCTCGAAAGGAACCCCACATACAAGGATCAGATTGTTCAGTTAAGCAACAAGGACCTGTCGACTTTCGGGTTTTTAGGCTACCCCGTGCTTCAGGCTGCCGATATCATCATGTATAAGCCATCCGGAGTTCCTGTCGGCATCGACCAGGTTCCCCATGTTGAAATCACTCGGGAGATAGCAAGAAGATTCAATTTCCTCTACGGAGAAGTATTCCCCGAGCCGGAAGCGATCCTGACGAAAACGCCCAAGATACTCGGCCTTGACAGGCGCAAAATGAGCAAAAGCTACAATAACGCCATATTCCTTTCCGACAAGCCTGATGTAATATCGTCAAAAGTCTCCGTCATGATTACTGATCCGCAGAGAGCGAGAAAAAACGATCCTGGTGACCCGGATGTGTGCAATGTCTTTGAATTTCACCGGATTTACTCCGATGAGGCTACCTGCAGCGATATAAATCAGAAATGCCGGAAGGCTGAGATCGGATGCGTGGAATGCAAAAAAATCATGGCAAAAAACCTCTCTAAGGCTCTTGAGCCCATCAGGGAAAAGAGAGAGTACTATGAAGCCCGTCCGGAGATGGTTGACGATATAATTGCGGACGGTATAAAAAGGGCCGGAAAAGTCGCGTCAAAAACAATGGAAGAGGTGCGGACCTCCGTTAAAATATAAGGATTCGATTGGGCAAGGGCTCCGGGATTCCGGTTAAAGGAAATCCTGCCGGAACTTAAGAAGACAAACACTTGAACCCTTGAATCCTCGAACCCTTGAAACCTGTTTATAAATGGTATTCCATGACAGAAGAGACTGAAGAAATATATGAGGTGCATTTAAAAGACGTTTTTGAAGGTCCGATGGATCTTCTGATTCATCTCATAAAGAAAAACGAGGTTGATATTTATGACATCCCGATCTCCCTCGTAACGGATCAGTATCTTCAGTATATCGACTGGATGAAGTCGATGAACATAGATATTGCCGGCGATTTTCTTGTCATGGCCGCAACCCTTACACATATAAAATCAAAGATGCTTCTTCCGGCGCACGTAGATGATGAAGAGGATGACCCGCGGATTGAAATTACAAGGCCTCTTCTTGAATACCTACAGATGAAATCTGCTGCGGAAAGACTTTCGGAAAGGGATATACTCGGCGAAGACACATTCAGCCGGATTCTTGACAAAAAAGATCTTCAGATAGACAATGAAGAGAGAGTCATAAAAGTCGGCCTCTTTGAGCTGATGGATGCTTTTCAGAAACTGCTTGAAAGGATTCCGTCTTCACGGCAAATTGACCTGACAACAGACAGAATCTCTGTGAAGGAAAGAATCAACGAGCTTATAGATATATTCGAAAAGGAGGGAAGCGTCACATTCGATCAGCTTTTTGACGCCAATTTTACGAAAAGTGAACTTGTTGTGACTTTCCTTGCAATTCTTGAGATGGTAAAGATGGCCCTTGTCAGCATTGTACAGAATGTTCAGTCGGGCATCATAAGACTATTTTATTTATGACGGCTGAGCTTTCACTTTGCCGTCTGGAATTCGACTTTTTACTAGTACATTATATATAGCTATTCAGGAAGTCTTCAGCGTTTTTATTCTGAATTCTGACTCCTGAATTCTGACTCCTGAGCAGTTATTCTTATTTTTTTACGAAGCCATCAAAAATGATACCAGGAAAATATGACTATACCGACAGACCAGGAACTGAAATACATTATTGAAACACTGCTTTTTGTGGCTGACACCCCTCTTTCAGCAGACCGCATAAGAACCGTTGTTCCGGCGGATATAAAAGAGATCAAAGACGCTCTTTCCCGGCTGTCGGAAGAATACGAGGAGAGGAAAGGCGGCTTTGCTCTTATGGAGATAGCGGGCGGATATCAGATACGCACAAGGCCCGAATATGCCGAATGGATAAAAAAACTGGTTCAGCCGAACCCGTTAAGAATGAGCAAGGCCGCTCTCGAAACACTGACGATAATCGCTTACAAGCAGCCTATAATCAGGAGTGACATAGAGCATATAAGGGGTGTCGACAGCGGAGGGATTTTGAGAATGCTGCTCGAACTCAAGCTGATACGAGTTCTCGGAAGAAAAGAGATACCGGGCAGGCCCCTGATATATTCGACGACAAAGCGTTTCCTGGAGATATTCGGGCTAAAGGATTTAAAAGATCTTCCAACCCCTGATGAGATAAAAGGGCTGGTAAATCCTTCGTTTCCTGAAAGAGAGAGCCCGGATCAGCTTCCCCTTATAGTCACCGAAGATCCTGAGAGCGTTCCCAAAGACACTCTCATCGAAGAGAACGGAAAAAATATCTTGACTTAAAACCAGGGAAGCCGTTATTTTTAGGGAAAATCAGATTTTATAAAGTTCTCATACGGTAATAATACGCGACTTTTGAAGAATGCACAATTTTGGCCAGGTACAAGGAAGGCGAGAATTTTACCCGCAGGAATACATTGGAGTATTTCGAGGATTGAAATTTGAGTCTGACGAAGTAATCGGGCAAAAGGGGGCGTTATGCAAGAGTCGCGATAAGGGCGGTTAACTCAGCGGGAGAGTGCTACCTTCACACGGTAGAAGTCGCTGGTTCAAACCCAGCACCGCCTACCAGTAAAATCCAAAAGGGCTGCGATATTATATCACAGCCCTTTTTCTCTTTGGTTGCGACCGGATTATGCCGATCAGTTAATGCGATAAGCTTCTATTTGCTCCTTTTGGATTCCATTGCCAATCTGAGTTTTTCGGCCAGATCGCTGACAGGTGCGCGATTTGCCGTCTCTGCAAAATTTTTCCAGGCGCCCTCTTCTTTTGCATCGCCGGGGGCAAGG
>Ga0105099_10000862_pt1 | contig 20104 bp, 11 predicted proteins | sample PPLLak3cmMay2015_2_FD_79138 | JGI IMG/M metagenome (GOLD analysis project Ga0105099, IMG submission 79138) | Freshwater sediment microbial communities from Prairie Pothole Lake near Jamestown, North Dakota, USA - PPLs Lake P8 Core (1) Depth... | ecosystem: Environmental > Aquatic > Freshwater >... | reverse complement strand
CTGCATCACGGCATCCTGCGATTCATCCCGATCTTTAAGATATTTAAGGCAAACACCGTACACCAGGTGCATATATCCCGAGTAGAGCTCCCCGAGAGCTTCCAGATCGCCATCTGAGCTGAATTTGGCGATCAGCTCCTCATCTGTTGCAGATTTTGATTTTTTACCGGGGAACCAGAGGATCATATTTAGTTTTAGAGAATATTTTATTGTTTCACAGAGCTACACTGAGAAGACACAGAGTTCCACAGAGAGCTTACTCTGTGCCTCTCTGTGCTCCTCTGTGAATCTCTGTGTAAGTTCTTCATAAAGATAGTTTAAAAATAAAAAATCCGGTTTGTTTATGGAATCCGGTTATGTTATGCATCCTATAGTTAAACGTCAAACCAAAAACTTTATGTCATGAAAAACAGTTTAAAAATTTTCGCAATAGTGATCCTTGCAGCGATAATGATCGCATTTACCGGATCAGGGACTATTACCGGCACTGTTCTCGATGAACAGGGAATGCCTCTTGCCGGGGTGACCGTAGCTGTAAAAGGTGCAAAAACATACACCATAACCGACCTGAAGGGCAATTACCAGATCTCTGTTAATCCTGAGGATAAAGTCCTCGTATTCTCTTTTTTGGGTTATACGACCGTTGAGCAGAGAACAGGCGAGAGAACCATTATTAACGTAACAATGCAGCCTGAACTGTTACAGCTTCAGGAGAGAGTCGTCGTTGGTTATGGTAATAAGATGGATATGGCTTCAAGAGCTGCTCCCATGGTAGCCGGAGTAGCCTGTGAATCGGGACAATACTTCCGGAGGTATAATCCGGAATTCAATACCGAAGGATATGCATCAGTCAATGAGAATGGTTTCAGGAATGTAAAAAACAGTCCGCTTTCAACATTTTCGATAGATGTAGATAATGCATCATACTCAAACATACGGAGGTTTATTAATCAGGGTCAGCTGCCTCCCGCCGATGCAGTGAGGCTCGAAGAGATGATCAATTATTTCAGGTATGATTATCCTGAACCTCATGGAGAACATCCTTTCTCAGTTTATACAGAGGTGACTGTGTGCCCGTGGAATCCAAAGCATCAGCTTCTACTGACAGGGCTGCGCGGGAAGAGCATCGATAAAACTTCACTTCCGCCTTCAAACCTTGTATTCCTGATCGATGTTTCAGGTTCAATGAATTCACCCAATAAGCTCCCGCTCCTGAAATCTGCTTTCGCACTGCTGATCAATGAATTGCGTTCCCAGGACCATGTAGCGATAGTCGTCTATGCCGGAGCTGCCGGACTTGTGCTTGAATCGACTCCCGGTAACAGGAAAGAATTGATAATGAGTGCTATAGATAACCTTGAAGCAGGCGGTTCAACAGCAGGAGGTGCCGGTTTAAGGCTGGCTTATAAAGAAGCAGAAAAGAATTTCATCACGGGAGGCAACAACAGGATCATCCTTGCTACAGATGGTGACTTCAACGTAGGCGAGTCGAGCAATGGCGGAATGGAGAGGCTGGTTGAACAGCAGAGGGACCTGGGTATCTTCATAACCGTGCTGGGCTTTGGAATGGGCAACTACAAGGACGACAAGATGGAGATAATAGCCGATAAAGGGAATGGCAACTACTCATATATCGACAATCTCCAGGAAGCCCGCAGGGTGCTTGTCCGTGAGTTCGGCGGGACTCTTTTTACAATTGCAAAGGATGTGAAATTCCAGCTCGAGTTCAATCCTTCAAAAGTTGATTCATACAGGCTTATAGGATACGAAAACAGGTTGCTGAATGACGAGGATTTTAATGATGACACAAAAGATGCCGGTGAAATGGGATCAGGGCACATGGTTACTGCCTTATATGAGATTATCCCGGCCGGTTCAGGTGAAAGCATCCCTTCGGTGGATCCTCTTAAATACCAGGTATCGCGTAAAAATGAAGCACCTGATTTCTCCGGTGAGTTGCTCACCATCAAGGTGCGTTACAAGAGACCTGACGGAATCACAAGTATGCTGCTTGAAAAACCTGTAAAGGATTTTTGGGAGGAGATTGAAGATGCCTCCGCCAACCTGAAGTTTGCAGCTGCAGTCGCCGAATTCGGGATGATACTCCGTGAATCTGAATTCAGGGGTAGTGCAACTCTTGATGGTGCTGCCATGCTTGCTTATTCGGCAAAAGGAGAAGATGAGGATGGTTACAGGTCAGAGATGATAAGGCTGATTAATACTGTCAGGGATATGAGGCTGCCGGGTGATAACGATAAGTAATTGGTTATTGGTTATTAGTGAAAAGTATGAGGGACCCGGTGATTTCAGCCGGGTCTTTTTTTATTTGTGTGCAACTTCTTTGTTTATTTTACGTCTTTATTCAGAAAACCTAACCGAAGAATTACACTATGTTTAAAAATTTCTTTATCAGTGCTATCCGGAACCTCAGGAAGCAAAGCGGATCTGTCATTCTTAATGTAACAGGCTTAGCAGTAGGACTGACAGTCTTCCTTTTCATAACGTTATATGTCATAAATGAGCTCAGTTATGACAGGTTTCATAAGAATTATGAGAATATCTACAGACCTGTTGTTGTAGGAAGAATGGCAGGCGGAGAACTTAACCAGGCGATTACCGCAGCTCCAATGGCGCAGGCAATACTCAATGATTATCCTGAAGTTATTCATGCCACACGAGTCACCAGGATGGGAGCGTGGCTTATAAAGTTTGGTGATAAGAGGTTCAATGAGGATGGAGTATTGTTTGCTGATTCCACATTCTTTGATGTATTTGATTTCAAACTGCTGAAAGGTGATCCGGGTACTGCTCTTGTTCGCCCTCGCTCCATGGTACTTACAGAAGAATATGCCAGAAAGTATTTTGGTAACCAGGATCCCCTGGGGAAAATGGTAAGTGTTGAAGAGGATACAATACTATATACGGTTACTGGCATCATGCAGGATGTCCCTGACAATTCACACATCAGGTTCGACATTCTTGCTTCCATGAGCACTTATCCCGGGAGAGCCAATGATCAGATCTGGGTAAGCCATAATTTTTATACATATATTCTTGTAAATGAAGGTACCGGCAAGGAGATGCTTGAAGAAAAATTCCAGGGTATGGTCATAAAATATGTCGGACCTCAGCTTCAGCAGATACTCGGCATGACAGTTGATGATTTCCGGAAAGCCGGCAATGATTTCAGTTATGTTCTGGAACCGCTAAAAGATATTCATCTGAAGGGAGCTCCTCAATATAATCTTGAACCACCCGGATCGGTTGCTACAGTGTATATTTTTTCTGTGATCGCTGTTTTGATCCTGGTGATCGCGGTTATCAATTTTATTAACCTCTCCACTGCGAAATCTGCGGGCAGGGCGAAAGAAGTCGGAGTAAAGAAGGTTGCCGGTGTAAATAAATCAGGTCTCATATTCCAGTTCCTCGGAGAGTCACTGGTGATAGTTACCATTGCGACAATCCTTGCTGTACTGATGGTGTATGCACTCACTCCATCTTTTAACAATCTCATAGGGAAAGAAATTTCTGCAGGTATTCTGGATAAACCATCAAATTTGTTGTACCTGGTTGTGCTGATTCTTGTGGTTGGGGTATCGGCAGGTTCTTATCCCGCATTTGTCCTGGCATCATTTAATCCGGTTGAAGTATTGAAAGGCACAATGAATCCGGGATCCATGTCCAGGACATTGCGGGGGATACTTGTTGTCTTCCAGTTCACGGTATCAATAATCATAATAATAGGTTCAATTATCGTATACGATCAGTTGAATTTTATGACAAAAAAGGATATTGGATTTAACAAAGAGAACCTGATAGTTATTCGCAGGCCCGATGCTTTCTGGAGGCAGATGGAATCGTTCAGGACCCAGCTGCTTACGCTTCCCGGAGTAGATAAAGTTGGCTTCTCCTGGGCGCTGCCGGGGCCGGGATCAACTTTCAGCAATAATGCATTTTTTAATGATGATGATCCTGATAAAAATACATATCTCATTAACCAGGCAGGCGTAAGCCTGGATTTCCCGCAAGCCCTGGGTGTTCAACTTGTCGACGGCCGTTTTTTTTCGAGGGAGTATGGCAGTGATTCATCGGCGATACTTATAAACGAGGCTGCAGTAAAATCGTTGGGTCTCAAAGATCCTGTCGGGAAATATATCTTACAACCGAGAGGTCCTAATGAATTTCAGAGGTGTGAAATTATCGGAGTTATGAAAGACTTTAACATTGAATCGATTCATCAAGCCATAACCCCCGTTTGCTTTACTGTAATGGGTCCCGGAGGCGGTGACAAATTTGCCACAGTGCGGTTGACCGGTAAGGATGTTCCCGGTACTATCAGGTCGATTGAGCAGACATGGCAGACATTTACAACAAAGCAGCCTTTTCAGTATGATTTTTTTGGCGACACATGGAATAACCTTTATACTGCTGAAGCCAAAACAGGAAAGATATTCATCATTTTCTCAGTACTGGCAATATTTATTGCATGCCTTGGTTTGATAGGGCTTATCACTTACATCACAAATAAAAGGACCCGGGAAATAGGCATAAGGAAAACATATGGCGCTTCAACCGGGGTGGTTCTGAATCTCTTATCGAAGGAAGTTATTTACCTGATACTGATCTCTTCCCTGATAGCATATCCGGTTGCCTGGTTCGGATCAAGGTACTGGCTGGAAGGATTCGCTGATAAGGTAAATATTAATCCATTGATTTATTTACTGGCAACCGTTATTACTCTATTTGTGGGTTGGTTATCAATAGGTTACAGGACATTCAGGGCTGCTGATGCCAATCCTGCGGAATCACTCAGGACGATATAACCGGTACCAGGATCTTATGTTGATCTCAGGTACCTGTCGATTTCTTTTGCTGACATTCTGCCGGAAGCGATTGCATTGACAACCAGACTGGCTCCGCTGACAGAATCGCCTGCAGCAAAAACCTTTGGTACATTGGTAGACAGGCAGCTGTCGACCTTAATATTTTTGCGGCTGTCAACTTCAACCTCCATCTCTGTCAGCAGCCCTTCCAGCACCGGGTGTTCAAATCCCAGGGCCAGCAAAACCATGTCGGTTTCAATAACCCTTCTTGTACCGGGTACCGGGTTCATTGTGTGTTTTCCCCCGATGGTTTCCCATGAGACCTCTTCAACTTCAGCCCCTTTTGTAGACCTGCCGTCTCCAACAAATCTCAACGTTGAAATGTTCCATAATCTTTCACAACCCTCTTCGTGCGATGTTGATGTTTTGAGTGTTTTGCTGAAATAAGGCCATGGATTGCTTTGGAGCCTTGTTTCCGGCGGCCTGGGAAGGATCTCGATTTGTGTGACGCTTAATGCCTTCTGACGGATCGCAGTTCCGACACAATCAGAGCCAGTATCTCCTCCTCCTATGACAAGCACCCTCTTTCCATCAGCATTTACCTGATTATTTGAAGCCTGAAGGGTGCCGGCATTTACCCTGTTCTGAGCCGCGAGAAAATCCATTGCAAAGTGTATTCCTTCAAATTCACTTCCTTCCACCTTAAGCGGTCTTGGGTGACCTGAACCTATGGCAATGCAAATTGCATCAAAATTTTCCGTCAGCTCTTTGCCGGAAATATCGTTACCGACAGTTACGCCGGTCCTTATGATAAGTCCTTCCTTCATCATAAGGTCAAGCCTGCGGTCAATTGTTACCTTACTCAGTTTAAAATCAGGTATGCCGAACCGCAGGAGCCCCCCTGCCTTTTCGTCCTTCTCAAAAAGAGTCACCAGGTGACCGGTTTTGTTCAGGAGGTCAGCAGCAGCCATGCCTGCAGGGCCGCTGCCGATTATGGCAACGGTTTTGCCTGTTCGCTTTTTCGGAGGCACAGGTTTTATGTAACCTTCGGAAAAGGCTTTCTCGGTAATGGCAACTTCATTTTCCCGGATCGTAACAGGTTCATTATGAATATTAAGCACACATGCGTGCTCGCATGGTGCCGGGCATATCCTGCCGGTGAACTCCGGAAAATTATTCGTGGCGCTCAGCCTTTCATAGGCTCCTCTCCAGTTTCCCGAGAAGAGAAGATCGTTCCACTCAGGTATCAGGTTATCAACCGGGCAGCTCCAGTGACAGAAAGGAATGCCGCACTCCATACATCGTGATGCCTGGAGCATCCTGTCCTCGCTGTTAAGGACCTGCTCCACCTCGCTGAAGTCGCATATCCTTTCATGAATTGGCCTGTTGCCTGCCTCCTTGTGTTTTATCTTCAGAAATCCTGTTATATCACCCATGTCTCAGATATATTTAATTTGCGGCGCCGAATTCAACATCCATCTCCACTCCGGCAATTTTCTTTTTCAGCTCTTCCAGTTTCTGTTCCTGGAGAACCTTTTTGTAATCGTAGGGGATCACCTTGATGAACATCGGGATGAACTTGCCGGGATCATCAAGAATCATTTTAGCCTTTATGCTTGAAGTAAATTTATGGTGACGGGAGATGAGACCTGTCAGCTCGCTGATGTCGTTCAGGTCTTCCACAAGCGAAAGCTCAACCATTCCCATGTTGCAGTAATAATCGAAATTCCCCGATTCATTGAATACATAAGCGATGCCGCCGCTCATTCCTGCAGCGAAATTACTGCCTGTCTTTCCCAGGACAACCACTCTTCCCCCTGTCATATACTCGCAGCAGTGGTTTCCGACTCCCTCAACAACAGCGGTGGCGCCGCTGTTCCTCACGCCGAATCTTTCACCCGCTATTCCGGAAATATATATCTCGCCACGGGTGGCGCCGTAAAGAACAGTATTGCCAATTATGATATTCTTGTCTGGCTGGAACGTTGAACCGGCAGGAGGGACAACAATGATCCTTCCTCCTGAAAGGCCTTTTGCCAGGTAGTCGTTGGCATCACCTTCCAGAAACATCTCAATACCCGGTGCCAGGAAGGCTCCGAAGCTCTGTCCGGCCGAACCGCTGAACCTGCATTTAACAGTATCTTCGGGAAGGCCTGCTGATCCGTAAATTGAAGTCACTTTGCCTGAGAGCATTGCTCCGGTGGTTCTGTCAGTATTCCTGATGGTTCTTCTGATCTCGACAGGCTCACCTTTTTCCAGTGCATTCTTTGCTTCAGCAATAAGTTCATTATCAAGGATATTGGATAATTTACTCTCTTGCTTTTCAGTACAATGCATGGCGTTCACCTTTGATTCAGCCGGGAGTATCAGCAATCCGTCAAGATCTATATTCCTGAGTTTCCAATGATCCACTTCCATGTTTCTCTCGAGCAGGTCGGAACGACCGACTATCTCATTCACCGTACGGAATCCAAGTTCAGCAAGGTACTCCCGCACATCCTCTGCAAGAAAGGTGAAATAGTTCACGAGGTAATCGGCTTTTCCAAGGAACCTTTTCCTGAGCTCGGGATTTTGGGTGGCGACACCGGCAGGACATGTATTAAGATGGCATTTGCGCATCATGACACATCCGAGAACCACCAGGGCGCTGGTTGAGAATCCAAACTCCTCAGCGCCGAGCAGGGCGGTCATTATTATATCGAGTCCTGTTTTAAGCTGGCCGTCAGCCTGGAGCATGACCTTGCGCCGCAGGTTATTCATTACAAGCGTCTGTTGTGTTTCAGCCAGACCAATTTCGAGAGGCACTCCGGCATGCCTGATCGAGGAGGCGGGACTTGCCCCTGTGCCTCCCTCGTAGCCGCTGATTGTTATCAGGTCGGCCCCTGCCTTTGTAACTCCTGCGGCAATGGTGCCTACTCCGCTTGCCGATACCAGCTTTACACTGATCTTTGCGGAGGGATTTACATTTTTAAGGTCAAATATAAGCTGTGAAAGGTCCTCTATAGAGTAAATGTCATGATGCGGAGGAGGCGATATCAGAGTGATGCCTGGAATCGAATATCTCGTTTTTGCGATTACCTTATCGACTTTATGGCCGGGGAGCTGTCCTCCTTCGCCCGGCTTTGCGCCCTGTGCTATCTTGATCTGTATTTCGTCGGCATTAACAAGATATTCCGTCGTGACGCCAAACCTCCCGCTTGCCACCTGCTTGATGGCACTCCTGGTTGATGTTCCGTCTTCCCTGGGTCTGAACCTTTCAGGCGCTTCGCCTCCTTCGCCTGTATTGCTGCGTCCTCCGATCCGGTTCATAGCTATCGCCAGGGTCTCATGGGCTTCAAGGCTGATTGCTCCGTATGACATTGCGCCTGTTACAAACCTTTTCATAATGTTCACGGCAGGCTCCACTTCGTCAAGAGGTATGGGATTCTTCCTGATCTTAAGCAATCCCCGGATAAACCCCGGAATGGCGTTTTCCTCGTTGACACGCCTGCTGAATTCCCTGAAAAGATTCCTGTCCCCGGTACGGGTGCTCCACTGAAGAAGGGAAATTGTTTCAGGATTCCAGGCATGATGTTCTCCGTTCTTTCTGAATGAATAGACACCTTCATTGAGGATCTCAGGCTGGTTCTCCTCGATGAAAGCCTTGCGGTGGGGAATAAGAACCTCCTCAGCTATCTCGGTCATCCCGATGCCGCCGATCCTTGAAACGGTAGAGGGGAAGTACCTGTTTATAACCTCTTCGCTTATGCCTGCTGCCTCGAATAACTGCGATGAGCGGTAGCTTCTGAGGGTGCTTATCCCCATCTTTGACATTATTTTCAGAATGCCCTTATTGATCGAATTGATGTAGTTCTCTTCAGCCTTCTGGTAATCAAGCTGTATCGCCTTATCCTTAACCAGCCTGTCGATTATCGCAAAGCTCATGTAAGGGTTGATGATGCTTGCTCCATAGCCGAAGAGAAGTGCAAAGTGCATCACTTCCCTCGGTTCTGCGCTCTCAACCACTATATCGATCTGCATCCGCTTCCGTTTCTGTATCAGATGATGATGGATTGACGAAACTGCAAGAAGCGAAGGAATGGGAGCTTTATTTTCAGTGATGCCCCTGTCGGATATGATTATGTAGTTCTTCCCTTCATCAACAGCCTTTTCGGCATCGAGGCACAGCTGATCGACAGCGCCCTGCAACCCTTCGGCGCCCTTGCCTGAATCAAAGTGTAGCGACAGGCTGGCGGCAGAGAATCCCTTGTATCTCAGGTTTTTAACGATCTGGAAATAAGTGTTGGTTATTACCGGGTTCCTGAACCGGACCATCTTGACATGATCAGGCGTCTCGTCAAGGAGATTCTGCTGAAGTGAGCCGATGTAACCCGAAAGGGTCATCACCAGCTCTTCCCTTATCGGGTCGATCGGAGGATTGGTTACCTGTGCAAACTGCTGCTTGAAATAGTTGAACAGCCTGTATGGTTTTCGGGAAAGGACTGCAAGGGGAACATCGTTACCCATTGAGCCAATCGGTTCTTTGCCTGTTGCAGCCATTTCCTTTATTATTTTTTCAATGTCCTCGCGTGAGTAGTTGAACGATGTGATATATCTGTTGTATTCATTTCCGATATCGGAACCCACCACCTGTCCTGACTCAATCTCCTCAAGATTTACCATATTCTGCCGGATCCATTTTCCGTAAGGGTATTCACCAGCCAGTTTTGCCTTGAGCTCATTATCGTAAAGTATCTTTCCTGTCTCGGTATCAACAAGCAGCATCTTGCCCGGTTTAAGTCTTCCTTTCTCCCTGATCTCTTCCGGCGGGAACGACTGGACTCCTGTTTCTGATCCCATGACGATAAGGTCATTCCTGGTTATTACATATCTGGAAGGGCGGAGCCCGTTCCTGTCGAGCATGCCCCCGATATAGCGGCCGTCGGAGAAGATAAGGGAAGCAGGGCCATCCCATGGTTCCATGAAAGTCGCATGGTAATGATAGAAGTCGCGCAGCTCAGGAGGTATGGGGTTTTTGGCATTTATCGATTCGGGTATCAGTACCGACATCGCATAAGGCAGCGATTTGCCGCTCATTACGAGGAACTCAAGCACATTGTCAAGCGATGCTGAATCGCTCATTCCGGGTTCTATAACAGGGTAGATTCTTGAGAGGTCCCCCAGCCTGTCAGATTTAAGGATCGATTCCCTGGCTTCCATCCAGAGCCTGTTGCCCTTGATCGTATTTATCTCACCATTGTGTCCGAGCATCCTGAATGGCTGGGCAAGATCCCAGCTGGGAAATGTGTTGGTGCTGAAGCGTGAATGAACCAGGGCCAATCCGCTCTGAAGACGCTCATCGGTAAGATCGGTGAAATAATCCGCTAACTGCAGAGATGTAAGCATGCCTTTATATACAAGGACTTTTGTTGAAAGACTGGGGATATAAAAGAAACTTTTATGGCTGATGTCTGAATCCCTGATTAATTTCTCAACTCTTTTCCTTATTATATATAGTCTTCTTTCAAGAGTCCCCTGTTCAATGTCGGCACCAAGAAGTATCTGTTTTATAAATGGTTCGGCTGCAAGCGAGATTTCTCCCAGAACGGAGCTGTTCCTCGGTACATCACGGAATCCTATTAAGCTGACATTCTCCTCCCTGATGATATTCAGAAGTATCTCCTCGCATTTTGCCCTGTCGCCACTCTCCCGGGGCAGAAACAAAAGTCCGGTGCCAAACTGTCCTGAAGGCGGAAGCGCAAAACCCTGGATCAGATAGAAATCCCTCGGCACCTGGATCATTATACCGGCGCCGTCACCCGTCCTGCTGTCGGCGCCTTCAGCTCCTCGGTGCGTCATGTTCCTCAGGATGTCGAGACCCTGGCTGATTATCGAATGTGATTTTCTGCCTTTCAGATGAGCTACGAATCCTATACCGCAGTTCTCATGCTCAAACTCCTGCCTGTATAATCCGGTTTTCTCAGGCCTTTTAGTTTTCATCTTACAGTTTTATTTGAAAATAGCAAAAATATTAACAATTATTAAGAAAATTGTTAAAAGGGTATAGCTTTATCAACAAAAACAGGAAACAGGGCATTATATCGAGACCTTGTAAAACCGGGACAACCCTGCTCAGATAATTGTCATCTGACCATGTAACCGGTATTTTAAATTGAATTAAAAAGCATTAACTTGACCAAAAATAAAGAGTTGAATATGCAGAATCCCGAAAGGCTTGTGCTGATAATTTTCGGAGCTTCCGGCGACCTGACGGCAAGGAAACTTATCCCTGCCCTTTTTTCCCTTAAAGTCCAGAAGCTGGTACCCGACAGGTTTATCATCCTTGGTACGGGAAGAACAGCTTTCTCTGATGATGATTTCAGGAAGAAAATGAAGGAGAGCATAAAACTCTATTCCGAGGAGAAAGTTGTAAATGACAGGGATATGGATGAGTTTGCGAACTCTTTATCCTACATTCAGATGAATAACACGAGCGAACCTGATTACGAAAAGCTTAAAGTACGGCTCTCAGGGATCGATGATGATTGTGATACATGCGGCAACTATATATTTTACATGGCTACTCCTCCGAGCATGTATCCGGTAATATCTGAAAACATTGCGCTGGCAGGGCTGTTGAAAGAGGGAAAAGGATTCAGGCGCTTCATAATCGAGAAACCATTCGGATACGACCTCGGGTCGGCGCGTGAACTTAACCGGAAGCTTCACTCTTTAATGAAGGAGGAACAGATCTACAGGATTGACCATTACCTGGGAAAGGAGACAGTGCAGAATGTGCTTGTCACCAGGTTTGCAAACGGGATATTTGAACCGCTATGGAACAGGAACTATATTCACCGCGTCGAGATCACATCGGCTGAGAGCATAGGGGTGGAGGAGAGAGGAGGCTATTATGACTCTTCGGGAGCATTGCGCGATATGGTTCAGAATCACCTGCTTCAGATGACCGGACTCACTGCCATGGAGCCTCCTTCATCGCTTGAACCTGATTCGATCAGGAATGAGATTCTCAAGGTTTTTCAGTCATTACAACCGTTAAGGGAGGCAGATGTCCCCAAACAGGTCATCAGGGGACAGTATACAGGCTCTACAATACGCGGTGAGTGTGTGAACGGATACAGGTTTGAAAAAGGTGTCGACCGCGAATCACGCACCGAGACATATGTGGCTGTAAAGTTTTATATCAATAACTGGAGATGGGGAGGAGTGCCTTTCTATATCAGGACAGGAAAGAAAATGCCGACAAGAGTAACCGAGATCGTTATTTATTTCAAGAAGACCCCGCATTACCTTTTTCAGCGGGCTGAAGGATCTCTCGTTTCCAATCAGCTGGTAATCAGGATTCAGCCTGATGAAGGCATCCTTCTGAGATTCGATATGAAGGAACCCGGTTCAGGGTTCAACGTGAAGAATGTAAACATGGATTTCCACTATAAAGATCTCGCTGACATAAGAGTTCCTTCGGCATACGAAAGGCTTCTCTATGATGTCATGGCAGGCGATCCGACACTATTTTCCCGCAATGATGAAGTAGAGACTGCCTGGAAATTCATTGAGCCGATTCAGGATGCATGGAAGAACAATCCGGAAATAAAGATTTATGGGTATCCTGCCGGAACCTGGGGACCGTCAAATGCAAATGACCTGATTGAAGGGTGCGGCCTCACGTGGCGGTACCCGTGCAAGAACCTGACTGACGACGGATTGTATTGTGAGTTGTAACTATTTAATCCCCTCCTCGCCTTGCTCCGCCGAAGCGGCTACGCGAAGGCGAAGGAGGGGTGGGGGTGGGTTATTATGAAACGTAAAGTAAAAATATTCCGGACACCTCATAATCTTGCTGAATATTTTGCGAAGGAGCTTTTTAAAAAAATAAATGCGGCTGCAAAGAATAAAGAACCAATAAACATTGCTCTTTCGGGCGGCTCTACTCCAAAGATTTTATTCTCGATAATGGCAGAAAAATATGGCAGCTCAACCAGCTGGAATTATGTTCACCTTTTCTGGGTCGATGAGCGCTGTGTCCCTCCGGGTGATGCTGAGAGCAACTTCGGAATGGCAAAAAAGCTTTTACTCGACAGGATAAACATTCCGCAGAAGCACATTCACCGGATGCGCGGGGAAGATGATCCCGTAAAGGAAGCTGAGAGATATTCCAGAGAGATCATGCAGAAGGTGACTGTAAAAAATTCTTTTCCGTCATTTGACATTATCATTCTGGGAATGGGTGATGATGGTCATACTGCATCAATATTTCCCGGGAATGAAAGATTGCTACACAGCGATAAATTATGTGAGACAGCAGTTCATCCCTCATCGCTGCAAAAAAGAATAACGCTCACCGGGAAAGTTATTAACAATTCGAAAGAGATTTTTTTCCTTGTAACAGGGATAAATAAATCTCCCGTGATTGAACAGATATTCAGCAACAATAAGAATTCTGCAATGTTTCCGTCATCATATATAAATTCGATAAATGGAAAGACGATGTGGCTGCTCGATGAGGAAGCCGCGAAGAATATCAAATGATGAATCAGACTGTTAAAAACTTAAGAGTTTGCTTTTATTGAATTGCCTAATTTTGATTGAGTTTAATTAAAAATATACAGCTATGGGAAAAGAAAAATCAAAAGCACAACCGAAAGTAAAAAAAGCGCCAAAGAAAACTCTGAAAGAAAAACGCGCTGAAAAGAAAACCAAAAAAGCCGCTAAGAAATAACAGAATTTTATAAAAGAATATAGACGGCTAAGTACGACTATTTACTTGCAGGTCCGCGTGTCCTGCAAGTTTTTTTGCAAATAAAAAAGCCGTCAGGTGCTGACGGCTTAAAACGATTCGCTTTAATTATTATTATGCAAGCTTTACATTGACTGCATTCAGTCCTTTTTTGCCTTCTGCAAGTTCGAATGTTACTTCATCATTATCCTTGATCTTGTCAATCAAACCTGATGCATGTACAAAATATTCATTGTCTGAATCTGCATCTTTAATGAAGCCAAATCTTTTTGACACATTGTAAAATTTTACTGTTCCTTTGTTCATGATGTTATGTTTTAAAAATTAAGGGCGCTAAAATAGTCATTTATTCTAATATTATCAAATACTAGCCTATAACAATCATAAAAGAAGATTTGTTCACGGATGACCCTTGATTATTTTTCTTTATTTTGCTTTAAATATTTCAACTGATGAAAAAACTTCTTGCATCCTTCATTACCCTGCTTATTTTCTGTCTGCTTACAACTGCCCAGGATCAGCTTCTTACAGTGGCGGAAAGCTCCGGCTTTAAATCAACCTCCGATTATGATGATGTGATGCAGTTTATCAGCCAGCTGCAGAAATCATCAAAAGATATCAGAGTCGAAACTATAGCGAAATCTGCAGAGGGCAGGGATGTGCCCCTGCTGGTAATCGGAAAGCCCTTGCCTAAAGATCCGCAGCAGATGATCAGCGACAAACGCATTGTAGTATATGTACAGGCAAATATTCATGCAGGAGAGGTTGAGGGAAAGGAAGCATCACTTATGTTTGCCAGGGACCTGCTTGCAGAAAAAGATCCAGAGCTTCTCAGGCATGCAGTCCTGCTGATCTGTCCCAATTTCAATCCTGACGGAAACGAACAGATTGACCCTGCTAACCGTACAAACCAGAATGGGCCTGTGAATGGTGTCGGGGTAAGGCACAATGGTCAGTTTCTCGATCTTAACAGGGACGCTATGAAAGCGGAATCACCGGAGGTAAGAGGTGTAATTTCAAATGTGTTCAATAAATGGGACCCGGCCGTATTCATGGATTGCCATACCACTAACGGCTCTTATCATGTCGAACCTGTAACCTTCACCTGGATGGTAAACCCGAACGGCGACAATTCCCTCATCCGTTACATGCGCGACAGGATGATGCCGCAGATGGCATCTGTGCTGCGTGACAGGTATAAGGTGGAAAATTGCTACTACGGCGAATTCAATAACATGATGAAGCCGGAGGAGGGATGGTTCTACGATGCATCAGATCCCCGATATATGAGCAACTACTACGGCCTGCGGAACAGGCTTGGCATCCTGAATGAAAACTATGTTCACGCCGATTACAAATCGAGGGTGCTGGGATGCTATTACCTGATAAAAACCCTTGCAGATTATGTATCAGCCAACAGCGATGAAATAAAGAAGATGCTCAGAGATGTTGATGACAAAACAGTACAGAGAGGATTGAATCCGGCTGTAACAGATTCATTTGCAATTGAATATGGTGTAAGACCGCTTCCGGAAAAAGTCACCATTAAAACTTTTGAGGTTGAACCGCTTAATGATCCGACCATTTGGCCACCCTTCAAAAAGACCGACCGGCAGACTGATGTGACAGTTCCGTACTATATCGACTTTTTCCCGAAAAAGAGTGTCAGGTTCCCGTTCGCATACTTATTGAAGATCAACGACATGAATGTGGTTGAGCTTCTGAAACTGCAGGGCATCAGGCTTGAAAGGCTTGCATCGGATGAAAACCTGGTGGCTGAAAGGTTTGAAATCAGCAGGCTTGAAGCGTCGCCGCGCCTTAACCAGGGACATTATACAAACAGGATCAGCGGCAAGTTTGTACGAGATACAATCAAATTTCCTGCAGGGATTATCGTGATAAGAACTGCACAGCCGCTGGCCAGCCTTGCAGCTTACCTGCTCGAGCCGCAGTCTAACGACGGACTGTTTACCTGGAATTTCCTTGATCGTTATCTTGTGCCTCAATGGGGAGCAGGATATTACCCTTACCCTGTTTACAGAATAATTGAGCCTGTGTCGCTGGAAACATCAGTCATAAAATAGGCAGGTTTCTGTCTGATCTTCGTGTTATTTTAATAACATTGCATAAAAATTCCTGTTTCCTGATCAAAAGATATGGTAATGAGAAAATGGCGGATTGAAGATTCAGCTGAACTTTACAACATCAACGGCTGGGGCGTTGACTATTTTTCGATAAATGACAAAGGCCATGTTATAGTGACGCCCAGGAAGGATTCAACATCTGTCGATCTCAGGGAGTTGATAGATGAGCTTACTCTCTCGGATGTCTCTACACCTGTACTGATCAGGTTTCCCGATATTCTCGATGACCGCATCATCAGTATCTCCAACTGTTTCAAGTCAGCCTCAGAGGAGTACGGGTACAAAGCCCAGAATTTCATTATATATCCGATAAAGGTAAACCAGATGCGTCCGGTGGTTGAGGAGATCGTCAGCCACGGGAAGAAGTTCAACATCGGTCTTGAGGCAGGTTCAAAACCCGAGCTTCATGCTGTTATTGCAATCAATACCGACCCTGAATCACTCATAATCTGCAACGGCTACAAGGATGAGGATTACATAGAGCTGGCCCTGCTTGCGCAGAAAATGGGGAAGCGGATTTTTCTTGTTGTTGAGAAGCCTAATGAATTGAAACTGATAGCCTCTATAGCAAAAAGGCTGAAGGTGAAGCCCAATCTTGGCATCCGCATCAAGCTTGCAAGCGTAGGCAGCGGCAAATGGGAAGACTCGGGAGGTGATAACAGCAAGTTCGGGCTTACATCAAGCGAGCTCCTTGAAGCTATTGATTTCCTTGAAAAGAACAAGATGAGGTCGTGCCTGCGTCTTATCCATTTTCATATAGGCAGCCAGGTCACGAAGATCAGAAGGATAAAGGTTGCGCTGCGCGAAGCCTCCCAGTTTTATGTGCAGCTTCGCAAGCTCGGTTTCAATGTTGAGTTCGTGGATATAGGAGGAGGACTGGGTGTTGATTACGACGGAACAGGTTCGTCGAACAGCGAGAGCAGCATGAACTATACCCTGCAGGAGTACGTGAACGACTCGGTGAGCACATTCGTTGATGCCAGCAACAAAAACAATATTCCGCATCCTAACGTGATCACCGAATCAGGCCGCTCGCTTGCAGCCCACCATTCGGTGCTTGTTTTTGAGGTGCTTGAGACAACCACGCTCTCATCATGGGATCCTGAGGAAGCGATCAGTGAAAATGACCATGAGCTCGTAAAGGAGCTCTTCGCTCTCTGGAACAATGTTACCCAGCCCAGGATGCTGGAGACCTGGCATGATGCACAGCAGATCAGGGAGGAGGCACTCGATAGGTTCAGCCTGGGATTGATCGATCTTAAAACAAGGGCCCAGACAGAGAGGTTATTCTGGTCGGTTGCCAGGAAAGTCTACACCATTGTCGCCAACATGAAGCATGTACCCGACGAACTGAAGCAGATTTCAAGGATATTGTCTGATAAATACTTCTGTAATTTCTCCCTGTTCCAGTCGCTGCCCGATGCCTGGGCAATCGACCAGATATTCCCGATTATGCCCATCCACCGGCTGAACGAGGAACCTGTTGTGGCAGCCACGATACAGGACATAACATGCGATTCGGACGGAAAGATCGATAATTTCATAGCGACACGTAATTCACACCACTATCTTCCGGTTCACCCGATGAAAGGCAGGGAACCTTATTATATGGGAGTTTTCCTGGTTGGAGCATACCAGGAGATACTTGGCGACCTTCATAATCTTTTCGGAGACACGAATGCCGTGCATGTTTCAGTGGATGAGGACGGGTACAGGATCGACCAGGTGATTGACGGCGAGTCGGTTGCTGAAGTCCTTGATTATGTGCAGTATAGTGCAAAGAAACTCGTGCGCACTGTTGAAACATGGGTGACATCCTCGGTGAAAAGCGGAATAATCACTCTTAAGGAAGGAAAAGAATTCCTTTCAAACTATCGCTCCGGTCTTTACGGCTATACCTATCTTGAGTAGGTTACAGTGACAGATACTTTCTTTTATTTCGGAAGAATTATTCTTCCGGATTATTTTTTATAAGTATCAGGAATCAATAACACAGATTCCGGGATCGCTTGAAAATCAATTTCTTTACCCCAGCCCCAAGGGGCGTAAATTGATTTTCTTCGCTCCCCGTGGGGTCGGGGTATACGAAGAAAATCAATGAAATATTGTACCTGATTCCTGATACTCAATTTTTTTTTATAACTTGGAGTTTTAATATCTGATCAAAACAGACATTTTTATCTAACCATTCTAATTTTAAGACTTATGAGCGAATCAAGTTTCAATTTCAATGCTTTTATCAGGGATTCAATTGATGTCCTTGTTAAACCAAAATCCTACTTCTCGACTATGAAGACAACGGGAGGTATTGCTGAGCCTTTGATCAAGGCCCTGATCTATGGCGTATTAGCCGGACTTATTGCCTTAATCTGGGGACTGCTGAAGATTGGCGGTTCAGTCGGCCTGCTCGGAGGAGCCGTTGGCGTCATGATGTTCGTCTGGTATGTAATAGGCGCTGTGATAGGGCTGTTCATCGGAGCTGTTGTCCTGCTTGTCATTTCAGCAATTTGCAAGGGCAGCACCGATTTTGAAGCCAATGCCAGGGTCACTGCTTCGCTGATGGTCGTTATGCCGATCAGCGCACTTCTGGGATTTGTTTCCGGGCTGAACCTAACAGCAGGTTCAATCATCTCACTGGCAATTAACCTTTTTTCCCTTTACCTGCTTTATCATGGGTTGGTTGAGGCTCTTAAGGCAAAACCGCAGACTGCAAAGATCCTGACAATAATCCTTGCCGCACTTATGGCGCTGTTCTTCCTTATCGGACTTGGAGCCAAAAAGACAGCATCAAAATTCCTTGAAGAGTATGATAACAAAGATCTCAAGGAGCTGCTGGAAGACATAGAGAAAGAAACAGACTAAACATTTTTTCTGATATACAACGCGCCAGGCCTGTTGAAAAAAGTTGAGATATGCCTGGCGCTTTTGTTTTACTTCTTGCCGTCATTCAATAGTTTTTATACTTTTATGCACTTGTCCCGGGAATCAATCTGCTGCCCCGGGTTAAATTATAATTTGTAATTCTTTTACCCTGTAATGAAAAACTGGTTCTTCTCCAGAAATATGCTCGTTGTCCTGTTTTACAGGATACTGCTCATAATGTTCCTTTTTTCGCTCAGCCGGATCGGCTTCTACCTGCTGAACCTTAAAATGTTCCCGGGAATAGCCGCCGGTGAATTCTTCACGATCCTTGGAGGGGGTCTTATGTTTGATATCTCTGCTGTCATTTATGTGAACAGCCTCTTTATCCTGCTTAGCGTATTACCTTTCGATATAAGATACAATGAGATTTACCAGAAAGTGTTGAAATACATTTTCTTCATCACCAATGGTCTCGCATTCGCGATCAATTCAGCAGATTTTGTCTATTACAGGTTTGTCTTCAAGCGCGCCACTGCCGATGTGTTCAGAACATTTGAAAATGAGACCAACCTGCCCGGCCTCTTCTTCAGGTTCCTGACAGATTACTGGTATGTGACTCTGTTCTGTATATTGATCTGGTTCTTAATGGTATACCTTTATAACAAGGTAAAGGCGGTAAAACCCGCACCATCAAATAAAATCACATATTACAGCATCAATCTGCTTGCAATACTGCTGGTCGCCGCCCTTGCAATCGGAGGGGTAAGAGGCGGATACAAGCATTCAACACGTCCCATAACAATCAGCAATGCAGCACGTTTCGTAGAAAATCCAAAGAATGTGGCGATAGTTCTCAATACGCCTTTCAGCCTCCTGCGGACATCAGGCAAGAAGGCGCTTGAAAAACATGATTTCTATGACAATGAGAGGCTGAAGGAGCTATATGACCCGCATTACATACCTTCGGGCGATAAACCGTTCAGCAGGGAAAATGTTGTTATAATTATACTTGAGAGCTTTGCCCGGGAGTACATTGGTTCACTTAACAGAGACCTGGAGGGGGGATCCTATACAGGATATACTCCATTCATAGATTCGCTTCTCACCGAAAGCCTCACCTTTGATGTATCGCTCTGCAACGGCAGGAAATCGATTGATGCGATGCCTTCAATTCTTGCTTCCCTGCCATCGCTCGAAACACCGTACATCATATCCCACTATGCAAATAACAGCATAAACGGGATCGCTTCGCTTCTGAAGGAGAAAGGATACTATACAACTTTCTTTCATGGCGCCCCGAACGGATCAATGGGCTTCGATTCGTTTGCACAGATGGCAGGATTTGATGATTATTTCGGACTCGACCAATACCCTGATAAGGATGATTTCGATGGCATCTGGGGCGTTTGGGATGAGCCTTTCTTCATGTTCTTTGCCGATCAGCTCAACAGCTTCAGAGAACCTTTTCTTGCTTCAATATTTTCCGTCTCATCGCACCATCCCTTTGAGGTACCGGAGCAATACAGGGATAAGTTCAG
>Ga0105099_10000860_pt1 | contig 20129 bp, 18 predicted proteins | sample PPLLak3cmMay2015_2_FD_79138 | JGI IMG/M metagenome (GOLD analysis project Ga0105099, IMG submission 79138) | Freshwater sediment microbial communities from Prairie Pothole Lake near Jamestown, North Dakota, USA - PPLs Lake P8 Core (1) Depth... | ecosystem: Environmental > Aquatic > Freshwater >... | reverse complement strand
TAAAAGGGTTGTGGGGACTAATAACAAACCATAGTTGCTGCAGATCGGTGAACTCAACCATGTAGTTGGCAATAGCCAGGTGGCCAATATGCACCGGGTTAAATGAACCGAAGAACAGACCGATCCTCATGATCCCTATGCTTGTGTTAAAAACTCTGCTACCATCTCCTCAGCTTCTTTAAATGCTTTGCCAAGATCATCATTGATGATGGTCTTGTCAAACCTGGAAACGAATTTCATTTCGTATCCGGCTTTATTGATCCTTTTCTGTATCTTTTCCGGCGAATCCGTACCACGCAGTTCAAGACGACGTTTTAATTCCTCCAGGGAAGGAGGCATAACAAAAACTGAAAGGGCCTGCCGGCCAAAGATCTGCTTCAGGTTAACACCACCTTCCACATCCACATCAAACAATATATGATTATCATTTTTCCAAATGCGGTCCACCTCACTTTTCAGCGTTCCGTAATAGGAATTTTTATATACTTCCTCCCATTCCAAAAACATATTTTCCTCGATCCTGCTTTTAAAATCATCTACCGTCATAAAATAGTAGTCCTTTCCGTGTATTTCACCTTCACGCATGGGCCTTGTGCAGGCAGATACGGAAAATTCAAGGCGCAGGTTCTTAAGGGTAAGCAGGTGTTTTACCATAGTTGTCTTACCTGAACCTGATGGGCCTGAAAAAATAATTACTTTACCGCTCATGATAAACAAAAGAATTATTATAAAACATTCATCAATTGCTCCTTGATCTTTTCAAGTTCATCTTTCATCAATACTACTATTTTCTGCATATTGGAATGATTTGCCTTTGACCCGATTGTATTGATCTCACGGCCAATTTCCTGCGCAACGAATGCCAGCTTTTTGCCAACGGCATCTTCTTCATCGGCCACTTCCCTGAAATAGGAGCAGTGGTTTTGCAGTCGTATTTTTTCTTCCGTAATATCAAACTTCTCAAGGTAAAAGATCATTTCCTGCTCCAGCCTGTTTTTATCATAGCCGTTGGATGGAAATAACTCCTGCAGGTTTGATGAGAGCTTGTTTTTCAGGTTATCCGTCCGTTCCTTTTCGAAGGGTATGATCTGCCTGAGATAACCCTCTATGGATGTAATATGGCTCAGCATGTCTTCCTTCAAAACATGGCCTTCCTGAACGCGGAACAAATCCAGTTCCCTTAGCGCCCGGTCCAGCGCCCCCATTAAATCGGCCCATTCTTTTTCATCAATCTGATCTTTATGGGCATTGAGCACATCAGGCAGGCGCATGACGGATGGCAGAAGAGGCTCATTTATGTCGTCCCCCAGTTCCCTGGCAATTTCTTTCAGTTGCCGGTAATAACTTTTTATGGCATGTGCATTCAGTTTCACCGCTTGTTCCTCTTCCTTATATTCGAGGGTGATGGCAAGTTCGATTTTCCCCCTTTTCAGCCGGTTTGCCAGTTCGTTCCGGATATCAAGATCTTTCTCGCGGTAAAGGTTGGGCAATCGTGTAAAAAGATCGAGTTGCTTGCTGTTCAACGCCCTGACTTCAATGTTAATGATTTTGTCGGCCCGTTCAGATGAGTCTTTCCCAAAGCCAGTCATGGATTTTATCATGAATTCAGAAATATGTGTAATACAAATATAGATTATTCAGCACAAATTACGCAATTCAGATCCGTATCAATTAGCAACTGCCCTGCCCGCTGAAAATGCAAAAAAACCAGTATATTTAATACGGAAAACAGAATTAATTTAAATTGCAGGCTGATTCAGTTACTTAAATATCAAAAATACATTTATGGTCAGGAACAAGGATTCCAAAACAAAAATAATCGCGACAATCGGGCCCGCATGTTCATCCAGGGAGGTATTAAAGGAGATGTTCAGGGCCGGGATTGATGTTTGCAGGCTTAATTTCTCTCACGGCACGCAAGAAAATAAAATTCCGGTTATTCAATTGATCCATGAATTAAATGCCGAGCTCAAGATGAAGGTAGCCATCCTGGGTGATCTGCAGGGGCCCAAACTTCGGATCGGGGAAGTAGAGAATAACCGGGTCGATCTGAATGACGGAGATGAAATTACCTTTGTCACCGAACCCTGCATCGGCAATAAAGAAAGGCTTTACATAAGCTACAAGGAATTTCCTGCCGATACGCAAAAGGGGGAATATATCCTGCTCGATGACGGCAAGATCAGGATGAAAGTGACCGATACTAATGGCAAGGATACGGTTTGGGCAACCGTGGTGAACGGGGGTCCGCTTTCCTCTAAAAAAGGAGTGAACCTGCCCGATACGAAGGTTTCATTGCCCAGCCTTACCGAAAAAGATAAAGAAGATGCTGAATTCATGCTGCAGCATGATTTCGACTGGATAGCGCTTTCGTTTGTAAGATCAGCAAATGATATTAAAGAGCTCCGGGCATTCATCAGGGCAAGGGGAAAAGAGACCGGCATTATTGCCAAGATCGAAAAGCCCGAAGCGCTTAACGAACTGGACGCCATCATTGCGGAAGCCGACGGAGTGATGGTGGCCAGGGGAGATCTGGGTGTGGAAGTGGCTTTTAACAAAGTACCCTATATACAAAAACAGATCGTGAGCAAGTGCATCCGGATGTCAAAGCCTGTCATTATTGCCACCCAGATGCTTGAAAGCATGATCACCAATTTCAGGCCCACACGGGCCGAAGCCAATGATATTGCCAATTCGGTCTTTGACGGTGCCGACACCCTGATGCTGAGCGGGGAGACCTCTGTCGGGAAGTACCCCCTAGAAGCGATCAAAAGCATGCAGCGGGTGATCAACTCATCCGAAGGATGTGATTTTGTTCAAAAGCACGAGTACGTTCCGGAATGTGACTCGCCTGATTTCCTGCCAGAATCGGTATGCTATAATGCCGTAAAAATGGCTAATCTCACAGGTGCCAGGGCCATCATCACCTATACACATTCGGGTGCCACTGCTCACAGGATTTCCAGTTACCGGCCCGCTGCCCATATATTTGCGTTCACATCCAACCACGCCATCGTCAAACGCCTGTCGCTCATATGGGGTGTCCGCACCTTCTACAAGGGAAAAATTGATCATATCAACGAAGCGGTAAGCAGAAGCATTGAGGTGCTGAAGAATGAAGGGCTGATCAAGCCCGGGGATATTGTTGTGCATGTGGGCAGTATCCCAATGATAGAACACGGAAAGACGAATATGATGAAGATCAGTTACGTCACTTGAAGAAGGTAAACGGTAAACGGTAATCGGTAATTGGTAATCGGTAAACAGTAAACGGTAATCATCAAATCATCAAATCATCAAATCATCAAATACTACTTCGCCAGGTGGAAAGCCGCTGGCTACAGAGGCTGTACGAATATGTGAAAGAGCAGTTCAGCCAAACCTGGCTTCCTTCCCACGATCATACACATCACCTGAGGGTGTGGACATTGGCTAAAAAACTTGTTACGATCCTTCAGCTGCAAGGAGATCATTTCAGCAAAAGAAAACTGGAGCAACTCATCATCGCTGTATTCTTTCATGACACGGGACTGACACGCACAATGGATGCTTCACACGGCATTGAAAGCCGTGAGCTATGCCGCAAATACCTGACCGGCCAGTCAACCCTTTCCGGCACCAGCCTTGATAAAATACTGGATGCGGTGGAAAAACACGATGACAAAACCTATGAAGATCCCGCATTGGTCGCAAAGAATACGCAGGATAACCTACTGACCTTGCTGGCGGTATGTGATGATCTTGATGCCTATGGCGCCATAGGTGTTTTCCGGTACCTTGAAATATATGTGCATCGGGGAATACCACTTCAGCAGATAGCGGTTAAAACAATAGAAAATCTCAGGAAAAGATTCCAATATCTTGTTCAGCAATATGGTGAAATGAAAGAATTTATGCAGGAACAGGAAAAGCGCTGGCAATATACCGTGGATTTTTATAATGAACTGGACCGGCAATGCTCTGCCCATGATTTTCATGCCAGTGAAGGCCCCCTTAAAGTTGCAGATCTGTTGATTAAGAAAGTGATCCGTGAAAGGATCCATATTGCTGAAATTGCATCTGTTGTTGAGGATCTTTCGCTGGATGCATTCAGCAGGGATTATTTGAGGCAATTGCATAGCGAACTTGAAAATCCCTGACAAGGTTTCAACATATCGGCAATGTTGTTTTGTGGTTACCGATTACCTCCTCACTCCCTGATCCCTCTCCACCCTGGAGAGGGGCGATACCTTGTGCATGGGTAATGACTCATCTCTCAAGATTCTAACGGAAGATGCAACTTGCCCCCTCTCCAGGGTGGAGAGGGGCGGCTCGAAGAGCCGGGGTGAGGAATTTACCGATTACCAATTACCTTTTTCTCCCCTTCATTTAACCCAAAAATCCAGCAGCACCTGTCCCTCAACCGAGGCTACCAGGTGATCGTCGATCTTTACAGGTCCGACACCGGCAGGCGTTCCGGTGAAAATCAGATCGCCCATTTTCAGGGTTGAAAACTTTGAAACGTAAGCTATGATGTCGTCAAAAGAAAATATCAGGTCTTTGGTATTGCCTTTCTGCACAGTTTGCCCGTTCAGGTCAAGCTGAAAGGTTATGGCATCGGGATGGGCAAGTTTTTCCTTTTTCACGAATTTACTAAGAACGGCAGAGCCATCAAATGCTTTGGCCATTTCCCAGGGTCTTCCTTCCTTTATACATTCACGCTGCAGGTCACGGGCAGTAAAATCAATGCCCACTCCGATTTCCTGATAATAACGATGCGCGAATTGCTTTTCAATATTCTTGCCAAGCCGTATTATCCTCAGTATAATTTCAGCCTCATAGTGGATCTCACTGGAAAAGTCGGGCAGGAAAAAAGGATTGTTGTTGATGATGATAGAAGATTCGGGTTTCATAAAAAAAACGGGGACCGCAGGCAGGGGATTGTTCATCTCCCTGGCATGGTCAGCATAGTTTCGTCCGATGCAGATAATTTTCATAAAGGTAATAGCTGTTTAGCGGTTTAGCGGTTTAGCGGTTTAGCGATTTAGGCATTTAGGCATTTAGGCATTTAGGCATTTAGGAGTTTATGAGTTTAGGAGTTTAGGAGTTTCATTATTAAACTTGAACTTTTAGTTTTTCGTTTTTCGTTTTTCGTTTTTCGTTTCACTTTTGACTTTTCATTGTCTGTTCATTCTTTCCCAAACGCCCCTCTCAATTTGATGGCTGTCAGCACTTTTTTCGTGTGCAGGGGGAAATTGCCGTTTATCATCCACCCATAATAGCCCGGGTCCTTTTTCAACACTTCTGTTACTTTTTGTCCTTTGTATTTTCCAAAGTTGAAGATCTCGCAATCATCGTCATCATATACGATCCTTCCCAGGAAATCCACATTCCGGTTATGGCTTGAATATTTTGAAAGGTCATCAATGTCGTTGGGCAGGTCAGGATACCGGTCAAGCTGTGCCTGCAGGATCTCATAGGTTGCCCGTGTATCAGCTTCAGCGCTGTGTGCATCCTCGAGATTCTTATCGCAATAGTACTTATAGGCAGCGCTTAATGTCCGTTGTTCCTTTTTATGAAAGATAACCTGAATATCAATAAATTTCCTCTTTTTCAGATCAAGGTCCGTGTCTGCTCTTAAAAATTCTTCTGCCAGCAGCGGCAGGTCAAACTTGTTGGAATTATAACCTGCAAAATCACATCCCTCGAATACTTTGGCAACACTTTTAGCAACTTCCTGAAATGTCGGAGCATCCCTGATATCTTCATCCGTAATGCCATGAATATTGGTTGCCTTTGGAGGGATAGGCATGCCGGGATTGATCTTCATCGTCTTTGATTCCTCATCGCCGTTGGGATAGATTTTCAGGTACGATATCTCAACAATCCGGTCAACGGCAACATCAATGCCTGTCGTTTCAAGATCAAAGAAAACAAGGGGATTTCTTAGCTGTAACTTCATGCTCCTATCATCATGGGCATTAAAAGCATCAGAATATCCTCGTTTTCATTGCCTTTCTGGAACGGTAAAAACAAGCCGGCCCTTGAGGCATCAGACAGCTCAATGGAAACATCAGATGAGGGCAGGTTATTTAAGATCTCAACGAGGAAAGTCGATTTGAAACCGATTTCGATATCATCGCCATTGTACTGGCATGCAAGGTCTTCATAGGCTGATGTCGAAAAATCGATATCCTGTGCAGAAACGGTAAGCTTATTGCCTTTCAGTTTGAGCCGAACCAGATTGCTGGCCTGGTTTGAGAATACCGACACCCTTTTGATGGTATTCAGGAACCTCATCCTGTCGATGATGAGTTTGTTGGTATTATTGGTGGGGATAACTGAATTATAGCTGGGATAATTGCCTTCTACCAGTCTGCAAACAAGCTTATAATCTGAAAAAGTAAAAAAGGCATTCTTGTCATCAAATTCAACCAGCAGCTGATCGTGTTCCTTAGCCAGGATGGCCTTCAGAACAGAAGCCGGTTTTTTGGGAAGAATAAATGACGCACCGGTGTCCTTGGTTTTGACATCTGAACGCTTGTAACGTACTAACTTATGAGCATCGGAGGCCACAAAAGTCAGGTCTTTATCCGAAAGTTCAAAAAAGACGCCGTTCATAACAGGCCTTAACTCATCGTCCGCGGTCGCAAAGAGCGTGCTGTTAATTCCGCTGGCAAGGGTCTCAGCCGCTATTTTGAAGGAGATCTTTCTTTCCTGCTTGATCTGTGGCAGCTGGGGGAAATCCTCGCCATTCTGCCCGACAACAGAAAATTGTCCGTTTTCCGAACTGATCACAATGCCAAAAGTGTCTGTATTGATATTAAAAGCCAGTGGCTGATCAGGAAATTCTTTTAACGAGTCGGTTAGCAACCGCGCAGGGATAGCAATACTGCCTTCATCAGAGACATTTTCCAGTTCCACTGTGGTGATCAGGGTTGTCTCCAGGTCCGAGGCAGTAATCTCAAGCTTATTCCCGGTAAGCTTAAAAAGAAAATTATCCAGAATGGGCAGGGTGTTTTTGGGACTTATTACCCGGCTTGCTGATTGGAGGTGATTCAACAGGTCAATACTTGATACAACAAATTTCATGTATGGATATTTTTAATTGATTTGAAAACAATCATTTGAAAAATCTGTATTATCAACAATACAGAAAGTCAATATTACAAAAAAAAAGGTTTCAGAAAGGGTGGATTTTTACTTTTTTAGAAAATCCCGGTATGCCTTCATAACAGGATCAGTATCAGTGTATTTCAATATTACAGGCAGAGAATCGATGTTAATAAACGCGAGATACCTGTTCATATCATAGTCTTGCCCCCCGGGGTCAGGTAATCTGAATGAGCGCATTTGAAATACGGTCTGGTTTTGATCGGTTACCGTCAGGATGGCAAAAGGGTCATTGAATCTGCCGGTATCATAACGCAATCCTTCCGCGACCGAATAGGGAACCGGGCTGAAAAAGGAAAGATAATCCGTTATTTCTTCCATATCGGCTTCCGCTGCGGGGGATGTTTTACCGGCTGCCATTAAGTAAGGTATCTTCTTATCGTCCCTGATGATACGGAAAGACTGTTCCTGCCGCTGTGGATATTCAATCTCAACAGCGGCAATATCAGCGGGACTGTATCCAAACAGGACATTGTCTTTCCAGCCAGCCTCCTCAGTGCTGAAAAGACTTTCAATATTGTCACCCGTGTATCCGGTCAGTCCGACCCGGTAGGGTTGTTTTTTGCGGTTACCCATCATATAGGTCCCGGGAATAAGTCCGTTTTCATAATACAGAACAAAAGACTTAAGCACTTTACTTCCCCGGTACAGTGCCAGACGGCTTCCTTTTTCCTCAAGATTGCTGACAATGCTGTCGCGGATGGATCTCGGGGCCGGTGCCACGACTTCAATCCGGCCCAAAGCCTTCAAAAACATCGTTACGGTTTCCTGCCTGGCCGTATATTTGCCGTTCAGCCGCCAGGTATGGTTATGTTTTTCAATCAGGATCCTGTTTGTCTTATTTTCAATGATGATCCGGTCGACCTTTGAAGGATCTTCAAGGGCAAAATCCATTTGCCTCTTCCCGATAGTGCTTTTTCTGTTGGTAAGAAGGGCAACGGCGGACAGTATTATCAAACCGGTAAAGGCGATAGCATATAAGATTTTTCGCTGCATGCAACAGTTACTTTGATTTTAAGGCAATCAGGCACTGAAACCGGTCAGGCCTTTGCATACTTTCTTTTCCGCAGGTAGTTGTAAAAGATCCCGGCAAGGATAATAACCACAACCGGTAAAACGGTATTCATCAGGACCCAGAAAGTACGGTCTTCCTTTATTTTAACCTTGTCGAGCAGTCTCAGCGTGATATCCCTCGACCGCAGGTTGACAAGTTCTTCATTACCGGCAAGATAATGCATGGCATTCATAACAAAATCCTTATTGCCGAAGGTTTGTTGTGTATACCGGTCAAGTCCCAATTGTAAACTCATGATTTCCTGTGGTGTAACCCTTACATCATTCCGGATCACATCGCCATCAGCAACGATCATCATGGCGGTCGGCCTGCTTTGAGACAGATATTCATGGGCCGGGCCCGGAATGATCTCACTGATCATCCGGTTCTGAAATACCGATTCAAAGGTTCCTTCGAGCATGATGGCGACGGCCAGGCCTGACCTGCCAAAATCACTGCGCTGTGGATTTGCCCTGATCTCATCCAGGCTCATCAGCAGGGGTGCTTCAACCACACGCGAAAATTCCGACGATTTAAGCAGCACGGTTTTAATGGCACCTTTGCGGGCTCCGATGGTATCAATGGTATTAACAAATTCGGTTTTGATCATGTTAAGGTTTTTGGTAACAGGGTGATCCCGGGGAGCAGACAAGAGCGGAAAATAATACCAGGGGGCAGGCCTGAAATCAGGATTGTTACCGGCCAGCGCAACATTGACCGGAATGATATTGCACTGCATATCCTGCAATAATACCGGATTGATCCTCACACCGTACCGAAACAACATGTCATCCAGGTTCAGATCATTGATCATGGCCAGTGCTGAACCCACGGCAAGGCTGTCGAGACTAATGTCAACCCTGTCAAGGAACCACATCACGCGTCCTCCCTTCATAATATACTGGTCAAGTACATATTTATCCTGTTCGCTGAACCGAATGCTTGGCTTTGCTATGATCACGGCCAGGTAATCATCCAGGATACCGGGCTGTCCTCCGATTCTGCCGCGATCAACCTGGTAATACCATGAAAACTCATTGGATATATCTTTGGTCTGGTATTCATCGAGTTCTCCATGACCTTCGATGAACGCTACTTTTTCAACTTTTTCCTTTGACCGCGAGCTGATCACTTTGATCAGTTCAAATTCCAGGGACTGGATCGAGTTATGGATGTTTTCCTCAGCGGAGATGCCGGGATTGTTCCTGAGCAGGTTAACGGGAACCTCAACACCTTTATAGTCAATCAGGGCACACGGGAAAACAATTTTTTCCGAACTCCCTCCTTCTTTGTCATTGGAAAGAATATTGGCCGGTTTCAGTCCCTTCTCATACAACTGGTTAAACATGTCTTCCCTGACTTTGGCATCGGTGCTTTCAAATGGATTAACAAAGGTATACTGGAGGTTATCTTTCCCGTAAACCCTGAATTCATCGAGTGTTTCCCGAAGGCTCTGCTGCATTTTACGGAACGGGATATTCAGTTCGCCGTCAAGATAAACCTTTACATAAACGATATCATTGAGGTTTTTCAGCACCTTTTTTGTAAAAGGCGAAAGGGTATATCGTTTTTCAGCGGTAAGGTCAATACGGAAAAAAAAGAAAGATAGCAGGATGGCCAGCAGGATGACCGACATCATCTGAATATCCAGCTTCAGATGCTGTCTGGTTTTGGCATTAATGGATTTCAGGCGTTTTACCATTTTCTCTTTTCAAGGTTATAACGGGTCAACAGGAAAAATATCGAAATCAGGGCCAGGAAATAAACGATGTCACGCGAATCAATAACGCCGCGGCTCATAGATTTGTAGTGCTCAACAATGCCCAGTTTCGTTAGTATTTCCCCCATGGTATTAAATGTACCCAGGTTACCGGCCTGTTCAAAACCAAAACAGATAAGCATACAGAGGGCAACCGTGAGCAGAAAGGAAACGATCACATTGTCAGTGAGGGATGAGCAGTATAGCCCGATCATGGCGTAACTGCCCGCCAGAAAAAAGAGCCCGATATACGATCCCCATGTTCCCCCGGTATCCAGGTTGCCGGTAGGGTTTCCCAGCAGGACCACCGAAACATAATACATGAATGTGGGGATTAGCGAAAGGACCACCAGTGCAAGGGCAGCAGCATACTTGGCCAGGATGATCCGGGTTTCACTCAGCGGTCGTGTCAGCAACAGGTCAAGCGTGCCGGTTTTCTTCTCTTCTGAAAATAACCGCATCGTAATGGCAGGGATCAGGATAAGAAATACCCAGGGAGCCAGGTAAAACAGAGAGTCGAGTGATGCATACCCGCCTTCCATAATGTTCAGGGGTCCTTCGAATACCCAAAGGAACAACCCGGTGATGGTGACAAAGGAGATCAGTACAATATAGCCTGTGATTGAGCTGAAAAAACCGGATATTTCTTTCCTGAACAAATAAATCATAACCTGTTTTGAATAGAAGACCAAAAATAGGATTTTTTTATTATGGTTGGTATGAATATGTGAATGTTGTCTGTTGTCTGTTGCTTTACCCTCCGAAGCCTTTCTCAATCACCGTAGCTTTAGCAAAGGTGATGGCGAAGGAGGGTGAAGGTTGTGAGGGTTGTGATTGCCTGCCGGCAAGGCAGGTTATGATTGTTATGATTGTTATGAGGGTTGTAATTGCTTTGCTCTTCCAGACTGCATGACAGCATGACCGCATGACCTGCCTGCCATAGCGCAGGCCAAAGTAAGGCAGGCAGGCTGCATGACTTTTCTATAAAATGCTTATCTTTATCCGGTACCCGGCAAAATGGCATCATCAACGCAACCACTTGCCTCACCGTTTCATCATATGACATACAAAACCAAATACGCAAATAACCCTGTGCCTATGAAAACAAAATTCCTGCTATCCGGTATAGCTGTATTTTTCCTTATAAGCTCACTCAGCGGACAGGAAGGGAAGCGCCCATTCTTATTCGTTGAAACCGGTATTGATTTTATCAGTTGCGAATCTCCTGAAAAGGATTACATCAGGGGGGATATCGACCCCTATAATTACGGTTATGTGACAGATCAGTTAAGAAGCCTGTTGCATATGGAATACCTGGGGGTAAAACTCGAATACCGTTTGCTCAATGATGTACTTGGTGCAGCAGGAGGTTTGCGGTATACCCGTATGATAAGCTCCATTGGGAGGACCGCATACTGGTCTGACACACCTGATTTCTTTTATGTCCTTTATAAACAGGATGGATTAACAACAGAATATGCGAAAGTCAGGGAGATCATGCAAAAAACGGATTATCTGGGGATCCCGCTTGAACTGCGTATTTATCCCAATAAAGACTGGGCCATTAATGTATATTATAAAGTGGGTGCTGCATTAAACGTAAAAATCAGGAACAGGAAGGAGGTTGTTTTTTATCAGGATGCCATGAAACCATATAGCCATGAGATCAGCCGGGTAACAGAGGATCCCGGGACCTTTCATGCATCACTATACCTTGGAGCAGGCCTTAAAATAGGGAAGCTGGCAAAACCAGGAGCCAACCTCGAGATTAGTGTCCCCGTCGGAATTCTCCCGTCAGGAGAGCCCGGATTTGTTACTCCTCAGGCAGGAGGCGGTTGTCAGCTAATGATTCGAATACCCCTTTAAAATTTATGATGCTATGAAAAACTACATTATACATATTGCATTTGGTGCATTGCTGTTAATGGCTGCCTGCAGCAAAGAAACTGAATTGAAAAAATCGGTTTTTATTCCGGACACGGATTTTCCGGACCTTCCGGCCTATTCGGAATGGGGCTACAACACCTTTGGCGCATACTATGACCGGGAGTTGTTCATCTATACTGAAAACGATGTGCCTGCCAAGATAATCAACAACGGGGGAAAGACTTCTTTCCTGCTGAAAGGACAAAAAAGAAGCGCACAATACAGTTATGATTATGATCCGGTTAATATGTCCATCAGTTTTGACCTGTATGGCTTTCAGCCAAACACATTTTCCGATCTGTTAGCCCTGCATGATACCACCATCGACCTTACCGGTCCGAACTTCAAAATGATCGTTACGATCGATACGGTAAAACATGAGGAACAAATTATGTCCGGAACCCTTAAATTTATAAGGGCTCAGCAATTAATGGTTGACAAGAACCAGGTAGAGGTCATCCTTTCGGGCGAATTTGGGTATACAGCCCTGGTGGATGAAGAACCTATCAGCATCACCCTCGGCAGGTTTGATGTAGGCATCGGCGAAGATAATTTCTTTAAGTATTGACGCCCCGGCAGGATAGGGACAAGAGAGGGACAAGCCTGCCTGCCGGCAAGGCAGGGGACAAGGTGTTTAGCGATTTAGTAATTTAGCGGTTTAGCATAAAACCAAAACACCTAAACTGCTAAGACACAGATTACCAATTACCAATTACCAATTACCGATTACTGATTACCGATTACTGATTACCGCTTACCGCTTACTGCTTACTGCCACTGCCTCCTGCCACTGCCCCTTATCTTATACCCGGTACCGGATTTTGATTTGTCACTTAGTTTTCGGAAATTTATCCAGTCTAACGATAAGTGAAAGGTTATGGCAGATTTTTATATCAATAAATTACCCACGTTCTCATTGCTGCCGAATGAGTCCACCCGCAGCATGGAAGAAAAGATACTGGAGGAATCCAGGAAAATACCGATCGGGGTTCTGATCCCTGCTCTTTACAGTGACTTGTCAGGGGCAGCTATGCGTTCCATAATCAGGCAGCTGGCAGGGATGGATTTTATTAAAAAGGTATATGTTTGTCTCGACCAGGCTTCGGAGCATGAGTACAGATCATCCATTGCCATCACCAGGCCGCTGGGCAAAAAAGGGGCACTGATCTGGAATGATGGTCCAAAAGTGCGCAAAGTACTGTCTGAAATTGAAAAAGAGCTTTTCGTTGGCCTTCGCGGCAAGGGCAATTCAGTGTGGACCGGGCTCGGATATGTAATTGCAAAAGGTGATGTTTCATCCCTGGCCTTTCATGATGCCGATATTATTACCTACGACAAGGACTTCCTGATCCGCTTGCTTTTCCCGATTGTCTATCTGAAGTACCAGTTCTCCAAAGGATATTACATACGTTATAACGAACGTTTTTACGGAAGGGTATCACGGCTTTTTTATTTTCCGTTTATCCGTGCCCTGAAAGACATATTCGGAGCTACCGAGTTCATTGATTATATGGGAGACTTCCGGTACCCTTTGTCGGGGGAGTTTGCCACCTTTGTCAGCCAGGCCAGAATGCTGCAGTTTCCATGTGACTGGGGCATTGAAGTAGGTATTCTGGGCGAAATATACCGGAATATGCGGATCAATCGCATTTGCCAGGTTGAGCTCACCCCACGGTATGATCATAAGCATCAGCGGGTGGGCACATCGCCCGAAAAGGGATTGTATAAAATGGCCTCTGATATAGCGCGTACCTTTTTTACCTTCCTTGCCAGCAATGGCAGGATTATTGGTTCTGATGCCTTCAACTCCATCCGGCTTGCCTACCTGAAAAATGCACGTGAGATCGTCGGCGTTTATGAATCCTATGCTGAGATGTACAGCGAACGTATCGCCTATGATCTTCATGATGAGCTGAAGACCGTTGAGTTATTTGCCCAGGGCATTGACCATGCCACGGAAATGTTTTACAATAATCCCATAGGTTCCCCGATGATCCCCGATTGGAAACGGGTGGAATCAGCCGTCCCCGGAGTGCTTAAGAAACTGTCCGATGCCGTCGAGAATCCGTTGTGATGGATTACTTCTTTTCCGGGATACTGTCAATTAATACATGGGTAAAATAAAAGTGCAGGATATCCACATAAACATATCCTTTCTTTGCCATTTCCATAGCGCCCTCCTGACACATTCCCGCTCCATGGCCATAACCTTTGCCATGAAGGACTACCTTTTCACCCTGGGATGTCACGGAGAACCAGGCTGATTTAAGGTTAAGGTCTTTTCTGATCTCCGTCATCTCCACCTTTTTTTCACCCAGGCTGAAAAACTTCTCTCTGACAATCGGGGTAAAATTGAGGGCAGCCGGCTGCAGCTGGTCCTTTTCAAATCCCTTGCTGATCAGATAGGACATCCATTCACTTCGGCTCATGACAGTTTCCCATTCCGCATTACGGGAATGAATGCAAAACGGATCAGAAACCGGCTGGAGGTGGGGCAAGGGTTCTTTCCAAACCCGAAAGGCATCGGATGTCATGCCTCCGCAATTGGAATGGTAGACAGGATTCACCAGATTGCCCTGTTTATCGGTTAACACCAGCTCTTTTGTGGCCAGTGTGGCAGTGAATATTTCAGGATTATTCCGGCTTTTCCCCTTGTATGCCTGGCAATGTTCGGTATCACATAGATTATAACCTTCCGTGCCATGCCGGTAAAAATTCCTGACTGCGAAGGTCCTTGCCAGGATCGCCTGTGCCTTATAAAACTCGGGGCTGGCAGTCCACCCTCCTTCGGCCTCCACGGTTCCGGCAATATATTTTTCCAGGTCCATTATGTTAATGATCCTTATGAAATTCAATTCCCGCTGGAGCAAAAGGTTGTCATCCGATTCCTTCGGCGGCAGTGACGGAAAAACCGGCCTTACGCTGAAAACATTGACACCGCTTACCCCCCTGAATTCTATACGGCTGAATGTACCCAGCACACTCAGGGTATCCTGGATTGTAAGGGCATTCCCGGAATTCTCGATGTGGTAAATAAAACCCTTGCGAGCAATGCCTACCTGACGGTAGTCGCCATAGATCATATATTCTCCCGCAGTCACTGAAAAAACCACGGTAGTGATTTCACTGCCAAAGAACAAGCCCAGTTTGATCTCCCTGGCCTGCACATGAAAGCAGGCAAGGAAAAATATCATCAGGGCAAAACTTTTGGGGACCTTAACTGATCTGAAGTAATGCATGGCATTAAAGGGTTATATATTTATGGATGGCTGGAGCAAGGATGACATGCGTTCCGCCACCCTTTCGGAAACACCCGGCAGGCCTACTTTTTCAATAAGCCTGTCATAATTGTCAAGCATCTGCTGCCGGTAATCCTTATCAAAAAGGATGTTGTCCAGTCCGGCTTTTATGTCGCGGGCAAGATTAAACTGCAGCAGTTCCCTGACAACTTCTTTGTCCATGATGAGATTCACCAGCGAAAAGAACTTTATGTCAACAAAGGGCCGGCCGACATAAAAGGTAAATGTGCTGGTTTTATAAATAACCACCTGGGGTATCCGGTGAAGGGCAGTTTCCAGGGTCGCCGTTCCGGAAGTCACCACCGCTGCAACAGCATGCCGCAAAATAGCATAGGTCTGACCGTGAATCAAACGCACAGATTTACCTGTGATATAGGGCTGATAGAATTCAGGGCTTAAAGACGGGGCTCCGGCGATCACAAACTGGTAAGCAGGATAATGATCAATAACGGACAGCATTTCAGGGAGGCACAGATGGATTTCCTGCTTGCGGCTTCCTGCCAGCAATGCGATAATGGGCTTTTCTTCAAGGGAATGCAGCCGTATAAAGGAGGTAAGATCTTCCTGAACCTTCATGCCGGCTGCAACACTATCGACGACCGGATTGCCATAATATTCGGCAGCAATGCCATGGTTCCTGTAAAAATCAACTTCGAAGGGCAGGTTAACGAACATGTTGTCGACATATTTTCTAACCTTTTTGACCCTCCATTTGCCCCAGGCCCAGAGCTTGGGTGAGATATAATAGAAAACCCTGAGATTTCGCTTTTTGGCAAATTTGGCTATGCGCAGGTTAAAGCCTGCATAGTCGACGAGTATCAAGGCATCAGGATGATAGCTTAAGATCTCCGCCTTACATTCTGCCAGGTTTTTCCTGATCTTCCCGTAATTCCGGATTACCTCCCATATTCCCATAAAAGCCATCTCACGGTAATGCTTTGCCAGTTTGCCGCCGGCTTCCTGCAGAAGATCCCCCCCATAGCACAGAAAATCAATATCAGGATGAAGTTTTTTTAAGCATTTCATCAGGTTGGAGGCGTGCATGTCGCCCGAGGCCTCTCCGGCTATGATAAATAACTTCATAGGATTCCGGTAATTATTTTTGTGACAAATACACCAACCGCCAGGATCACAGTGGATATAACCACTCCTTTTGCTGACAGCATACGGTCCATCGAATTGAGAATAAAAAACAGGATGAAATTAGGCAGTATGCAATGACTGATCAATACTGGCAGTATGGATGACAGGAGTGTATAGTCTGAAAACAGTATATCGCGTATATCGTTAACCCTGGCGAAGTATAATACCAGATAAACTAGGACGGGCAATAAAATGCCCGCTAATATCCCAAAACCTATGGTATTGAATTTTTTCATACGCTGAACCTGTTATCATAAATCCCATTGCCGCATATTATCCATCATGGCATAGGCAGTAAGATCAGTTTGCAGCGGGACCACTGAAACATAGTTATTGCGCAATGCCCATTCGTCGGTATCTCCGGCTTCAGGTTCACTGTTATGATAATAGCCGGTCAGCCAGAAATAATGCCTTCCTGCCGGGTCGACGCGTTTATCAAATTCCTCACGCCAGAATCCCCTGTTTTGTCTGCATATTTTTATTCCTTTTATTTCATCCGCTGTCCCTTTTGGAATATTGACATTCAAACAAACCGAACGCGGCAGTCCATTTTCCATCACTTTGAGGATGATCTTGCGCGCAATCGATTTCGCGGCCGTAAAATCAGCATTTGATTCAATGCTCAGCAATGAAAATCCGATGGAACTGATTTCGTTGATGCACCCTTCAAGCGTGGCCCCCAGTGTACCAGAATAAAATACGCTGGTGGAGGAATTGGAGCCATGATTGATCCCCGAGACCAGCAGCTCAGGCTTTTCTTTAAGCAATTGATTGCAGGCCAGCTTGACACAATCAACCGGAGTGCCGTTGCATTTATACATCAGGAGATCCGGTTCCTCATGCATCTTTTTCATGCGGAGTGGACTTTTAACCGTAATGGCATGTGACATTCCCGATTGGGCATCGGATGGGGCAACAACAACGATCCTGCCCAGGGGTTTTACAACCTCTACCAGCTCTTTCAGTCCCTTGGCTTCCAGCCCGTCATCGTTGGTAACCAGTATCAATGGTTTGTTGGTATCCACTGTATCTCATGTTATACCGGCAAAGATATAAAACAGGGGAGATTTTGGATGATGGTTGATTAACGTTTTTTTTTACTTTTGTAAATCACTATTGATTATATGATACTATTAGAAAACGGAATAAATGAACATTTCATACAACTGGCTCAGAGAATATCTCAACATTGACCTGACAGCAGAGGAATTGTCAGATATGCTGACAAGCATTGGCCTCGAGGTAGAGGCCGTTGAACATTATGAAAAGATAAAGGGAGGCCTTCAGGGGTTTGTAGTAGGCGAAGTAATGACCTGCGGGAAGCATCCCGATGCGGATAAACTAAGCGTTACCACGGTAGATGTCGGCTCAGGCACGCTGCTCAATATCGTATGCGGAGCTCCTAATGTGGCCGCAGGGCAGAAAGTGGTGGTAGCTACCATCGGTTCTACTATTTACAAAGGAGATGAAATCATTGAGATCAGGAAGGCCAGGCTAAGAGGCGTCGTTTCAGAAGGGATGATATGTGCTGAGGATGAAATCGGCCTGGGTGAAGGTCATGATGGTATCCTTGTGCTTCCCCCGGAATCAAAAACGGGGATGCCGGCAAAAGAGTATTTCAACCTGCAATCCGACACAGTCTTTGTCATCGGTCTTACTCCCAATCGCATTGACAGTGCATCGCATTATGGTGTGGCGCGCGACCTGGCTGCTTATCTGAGCAGGGATAAAGCAGTGAAAGCAGCCTTGCCTGATGTCAGTGCTTTTAAACCTGATAACACCCGTGATCATGTCGAAGTGATTATAGAAAATCCCGATGCCTGCAACCGATATACCGGAGTTTGCCTTTCCGGTGTCAGGATCGGGCCTTCTCCTGAATGGCTGCAGGAAAGGCTTCGTTCTGTCGGAATGAATCCGATCAACAACGTCGTGGATATCACCAATTTTGTTCTGCATGAGCTGGGCCAGCCATTGCATGCATTTGATGCTGACCAGGTCAATGGCCGCAAGATCATGGTCAGGAACCTTACCGCGGGAACTCCATTTGTTACCCTGGACGGAGCAGAACATAAGCTTGGGGCTGATGACCTTATGATTTGTGATGCTTCAGGACCCGTTGGGATCGCCGGTGTGTTTGGAGGTCTTTACTCCGGGATAACCGATAATACCACCAGCATATTCCTTGAAAGTGCTTATTTCAATCCTGGCTCGGTACGCAATACCTCCCGGCGCTTGGGGATCAACACCGATGCATCCTTCCGTTTTGAACGCGGAGTTGACCCCGATATGGTAGTAACGGCCCTTAAAAGGACAGCATTGCTGATAAAAGAGGTGGCAGGCGGCTTAATTTCATCGGATATTATTGATGTACATCCCCGCCCCGTTCTTCCTTTTAAGGTAACGATCGCCTATAAAAATGTTGACCGCCTGATCGGCATTAAAATGGAAAAGGAAACAATCAAAAGTATATTAAAAAGCCTGGAGATAAAAATACTGGATGAAACCCCCGGTGAACTGATGCTGGAAGTACCGCCCTACCGCGTTGATGTTACCCGTGAAGCCGATGTTATTGAAGAAATATTAAGGATCTATGGATACAATAATGTACCCTTCTCGGAGACACTGAAGGCCAGCCTTTCCTATACGATTAAGCCCGACCGGGAAAGCATGATCAATAAGGTCTCTGATTTGCTATGCGGAAGCGGTTTTACGGAGATCATGTCAAATTCCATTACCACTTCAGCCTATTATGAAAAACTTCAGCGTTACCCTGCAGACAAACTGGTAAAGATCTTAAATCCCCTGAGCAATGAATTGAATGTCATGCGCCAGACCCTTATCTTCGGTGGGCTTGAGGCCATCCTTCACAACATCAACCGTAAAAATCCCAATCTACGGTTATTTGAATACGGCAATTGCTATTGCTTTGATCCCGGCAACGAAAAGCAGGATCCCCTGGCATCCTATCATGAAGAATTTCATGTGGGGATCTTTCTAACCGGTCTGCAAAACGAACCCAACTGGACGTTGAAGGAAGAAAATACCACCTTCTTCCAGTTAAAAGGATATGTGGAAAATGTCTTCCTGCACCTGGGATTCAACCTCCTGTTGCTGCAATACGAACCGCTTTCCGGCAAAGCCGATATGTATGATCAGGCCGTGGTATTGAAGCATAACGGAATTCCGGTTGCTGAATTGGCCATTCTTGCTAAAGAGATTGTATCCGGCTTTGATATTAAGGCTGTTGTCTTTTATGCTGACTTGTTCTGGGAGAGCATTGTGCAGATTGCCGGGAGTTTCCGGTTACAGTATTCAGAATTACCGCGTTTCCCTGAGGTAAAGCGCGACCTTGCCTTGTTGCTCGGCAAACCGGTGACTTTTGAACAGGTGAAGGAGCTGGCATTCAAGACTGAAAAGCAACTCCTGAAGAAAGTAACCCTGTTTGACGTTTATGAGGATGAAAAGATAGGGAAAGATAAAAAATCATACGCTGTCAGTTTCATCCTGCAGGATAATGAAAAAACCCTTACCGACGAAAGGATCGAGAAGGTAATGAAAAATCTGATGGCTGCCTACATCCGTGATCTGCATGCGGAGATACGGTGATGGTTTATGAAGGAGAGGCAGCAGCAGGAGGCAGTAATCGGTAATCGGTAATCGGTAATCAGTAATCGGTAATCGGTAATCGGTAATTGCTAATTGTTAATTGTTAATTGTTAATTGTCTTGGTTCTAAAACGCACCTATGACGGCAATTGAATTGATAAAAGGCGATATTACCCGTTTAAAAACCGATG
>Ga0105099_10000859_pt1 | contig 20143 bp, 15 predicted proteins | sample PPLLak3cmMay2015_2_FD_79138 | JGI IMG/M metagenome (GOLD analysis project Ga0105099, IMG submission 79138) | Freshwater sediment microbial communities from Prairie Pothole Lake near Jamestown, North Dakota, USA - PPLs Lake P8 Core (1) Depth... | ecosystem: Environmental > Aquatic > Freshwater >... | reverse complement strand
GTAGTACTATGGGCTAAGATAATCCAGCGCTATATCAACTCCACGACGGTCAGGAACGGAGCGCCGAATGAACAGCCTGTTGACGGTCTGTCCGGTGTGTGGCGACAAGCTCGAAGTCAGGCGCCTGCACTGTCGGAGCTGCGACAGCGCGCTGGAGGGGCACTTCGACACCGGCCGGCTTGGCCGGCTCTCGCCGGAGCAGATGGCGTTTGTCGAGACCTTCCTGCGCTGTGAAGGCAAGCTCAACCGGATGGAGCGGGAGCTGGGTCTGTCGTACCCGACCCTGCGCTCGCGCCTGAGCGAGATCATTCGCCAGCTCGGGTTCCCGGTTGGCCCTGAGGCCAACGGCCTGTCGGCCGAGGAGCGGCAGCACTTGCTCGACGACCTGGCCGGTGGACGGATCAGCGCCGAGGATGCGATGCGCCTGCTGGAAGCCGAGTAACTGAGGGACGGGGGCAGCGATGCACACGGAACGCTTGCAGCTAGGAGCCGGTGACCGCCTGCGGGTGTCCCAGGTGAAGGGCGACCTGCGCCTGGCGGCATCGGAGGGCGCCGAACTGCGCCTCCAGGTCGGCGAGGCTGGCGCGCTAAGCGTGAGGCGGCAGGCAGACCTGGTTGAGGTCGAATGCCGCTCTGGCTGTCTGCTGTTCGTGCCGCGCAATTGCCCAACCTCGGTCGGTGAAGTGGGTGGAGATCTGCGCCTGTACGGCTTGCCGGCGGACCTGGAGGTCGAGCACGTTGGGGGAGACCTGAACCTGCGCGAAGCGGGCGCGGCGAACGTTGGCCGGGTAGGTGGAGATCTGGTCGCACGCAAGTTGAGCGGACGGCTGCAAGCGACGAGCGTCGGTGGAAATGCCCAGTTGGAGGACCTGCGCGCAGACGCTACGCTGCGCCAAGTCGGTGGGGATCTCCGCCTGCGTCACGTGACGGGATCGGTGGATTTGCAGGCCGGTGGCGACATCTGGCTGGAGCTCTCGCCAGCGGCGGGAACCCACAGCACGGTTCGCGCCGGTGGAGACCTGCGTTGCGTGCTGCCGGCCCAGGCTTCGGTCTGGATCGAGGCGCGCGCCGGCGGCGACCTGGCTTGGCCGGGTGGCGTCGAAGTGGCCCAGCAGGGGGACAGGACACGCCAGCGCCTCGGCGCAGGCGAAGCCGAACTTGCGCTTGAAGCAGCGAACGATCTGCGAGTGCGGCAGACGGGGGAGGGCGAGCGACGCGAGGAAATCGACCGCTTTGTCGAGGAGATCAAAGACTCGGTCCGTGCCCAGGTGGAGGGAGCCATGGCGGCTGCAGCCTCGGACCTGAAGTCCCTCGAATCGCTGCCGGATGGGGCAACGATTGCCCGGCAGGTTCAGGAATCGCTGCGCGCGGCGGGGATCGGGGGCCCGGCACCCCGGCCGGCGCCAGCGGGGCGCGGGCGCCCGGCAGGGCGCAGCGGCGGTCAGCCGGAGAACGCCGAACAGATGGCCATCCTCGACATGCTGCAGGCGGGGAAGATCAACAGCGGGGAAGCCGAGCTGCTGCTGCGGGCGTTGGAGACGGGATCGTGACTGCAGCCGCCCTGGTCGGCGTCCGGCGGGCAGCGCGCCCGAACCTGCGGCCGGTCAACCCGCGCTCGGACATGGCCCAGGTGGCAGACCTGATTGGCCTGGCATTTAGCGGGGAACTGGATGCCAGTGGACTGCAGATGATCCGCGAGATGCGCGCCTTCGGACGGGCGGGCTGGCTTGGCTATCAGCTGTCCCGGATGATGCTTCCCCCGGCGGCGCGGCCGCACGGCTTCGTCTGGCAGGAACAGGGGCGGATTGTCGGCAACGCCAGCTTGCTGCAGGTCGAGGGCTATCCTCAACGCTGGGTGCTGGCCAACGTGGCCGTCGATCCGGAATGGCGCCGGCGGGGCATTGCCCGCAGGCTGGTCGTGGCAAGCCTGGCCGAGGCGGCGCGCCTGGGTGCACGCTTGCTGATCCTACAGGTGGCGCAGTCAAAGCGTGAGGTGCAGGCCTTGTATGCCAACTTGGGATTCGCCACGACCAGCGTGCGCACGCACTGGAGTCGTCCGGCCCGCCTTCCCGCGCCGCAGGGGGAGCTGCCGGATGGACCGCAGCCGCGCCCGCCGACGGAATGGGAAGAGCAGTGGACCTTCCTGCGGCAGCTGCATCCTGAGGGCCTGATCTGGCCCTTCCCTCCGGAGGATGATCTGTTTCGCCCCTCCGGAATGAGCGCCTTCCTGAGCGCCGGACGGGTGCGGCACTGGCTGTGGCGCCAGGACGGTGAACTTGTGGCCAGCCTGACCGCTCAGGCGCGGGCCGCGTTCCAGGAGTGGCGGCTGGTCCTCAGCTGCGCGCCGGCCAGGCGGGGCAAGCTCGAAGGGGCGATGTTGGCGCACGCTCTGGCGGAGCTTCCCCCCGACCTGCCACTATCGCTCGAGTACCCCACCGGGACGGCCGATGCCGCCCTCGAGGCGCTCGGCTTCCGCGCGGGCAGGGCGCTGACCTGGATGGCGCTCGATCTGCCAGCCGAGGCGCAGGGAGTGCCAGGATGACGAACGAGCGCGATACCCTCTCCATTCTGCAGGCCGTGGAAGCCGGCGATATAGATGTTGAGCAGGCGATCCGGGCGATCGAGTCGGGTGAGCCGGCGAGCGCCAGCGGGACTCGGGCCGAGCCAACCACACCGACCGCATGGTTCGTGCTGCTGGCCACGGCCATCGCGCTGACCGCTGGCGGCGGCTACCTGGGATCACTCGGCGGCTGGTGGTGGCTGTTGGCGGGGCCGCTGCTGCTGGTGGGAGGTGCGTTACTCCTCGTGGCGCTGGCCTCCTACCGGTCGCCCTGGCTGAGGCTGCACATACGCTCGGCTGGGACCGACTGGCCGATCAACCTTGCGATTCCGCTTCCCCTAGGACTCGTCGCACGGCTGGTGCGAATGGTGAGTCCATGGGTGCCGGAGGCGCGCTGGCGGGGCATCGATCAGGTGCTGCTGGCGATGGAGGATGAGTTGCCTCCAGGTCACTCGCTGGTGGTTGACATATCGGATGAGGTGGATGGCGAGCGGGTGGACATCCATTGGGTTTGAGGCGGAGGCCGCCATGGCGACGACCGAAGAAAGAATGAAGATCCTGAAGATGGTGGAGGAAGGCAAGATCACTGCCGAGGAGGCGGCGCGCCTGCTGGCGGCGCTGGCGCGCAGTGACCGGCGCCGTCCGGCCACCGGCCAGGAGGAAACACGCTGGCTGCGGGTGAGCGTCACCGATATGGAGTCCGGCAAGCAGTCGGTCAACATCACGCTGCCCATGAGCCTGGTCAATGTCGGCCTGCGCATGGGGGCGCGCTTCGTCCCGGATCTGGACGGCCTGCAGATGGAGGAGATCGCCCAGGCGGTGCGCGAAGGTGCGATGGGCAAGATCATTGACATCGACGACCTGGATGAAGGACAACATGTCGAGGTCTACCTCGAATGATCCCGGCGCCGAGGGGAGCCAAGCCGCGCCTCCCACTGGGAGGCGCGGCTGTTTTGATCGTTGAAGGCAGAGCCGCCGGCGAGCGTGCTAGGGAGCGAGCATGCCCAGTTCCCCCAGGATCGCCGCCAGAGTGAAGGCCGCGCCCGACACCATGAGTTTGACCGAGAGGCTCAGAACCAGTAGGACCAGGGCCGCGACGACCGGCAGGAACACGGACCGCCAGCCGCGCAGGTTCTGCGCTTCGCTGGCCCCCATCCACAGCGCCACAAGATGATAGAGCGTTGCCAGGAAGCGAGCGACCGGGCCCGCCGGGGTGAGGGCGAGGATGCCTTCCAGCACCCAGGCAACTTGGGCGAAACCCAGGCTGCGCAGGGTAGGGCTGAAGCCTCCCCGTGCGCGCAGCACCCGACCGGCGGTGACCACGGCCAGAACGGATACCAGCCAGCTCGCGACCCGGCTGGGCATCAGCCATGCGTGGGGCGGTCCCATCAGATAGCCGGCTAGAGCGGAGCCCAGGATGCCGATCAGCAGGGCGGGCGCGGTCATGTAGGGATCGTCGGCGGCGCGGCGGAACGCCCGTCGATCGAGCACAAGGGCGTGAAGCGCAAGCGACACCCACTGCCCCACGCGCGCCATCCCGGTCTTGAGCGTTGACCATGCCCATTCGTCGACCGCGGGCGCGCGGCGTGGAGGCGGAGCGGGCGGCAGCCCGCGGCGGGCATTCAGGATGGCGAAGACGTCTGCCGAGTTCTCGGTCTCCGGGACCACAAGGTCGGGCGGGTGGAACAGGAAGGCGTCCGTCTGCTCGCCCCCCAGACCGCCGTGGCTGCCGATCAACTCCTCCATGGCAGCCACCGTGCCATCGGGATACACCGTGCTCATCACGATCAGATCCCCGGCGTGAGGGTAGTCAGCGATGCGCCGCACCTGCCGGCCGCGCAGCTCCGGGTCGCCATACGGCAGCAATGGATCGTCACCGCTGACCTGTCCGGTGTGCAGGTTGCGCTGGCCGCGCTTGCCAAACACCGCCGGCGTGCCGTCGGGAAGATAACCCATGACGAAGCCGACGCCCTCGTGCTGGACCAGGGCTTCGACCATCCCGGGATAGGCCTGGTCAAGCTCGGACCGGGTGAGCTTGCGGGGATGCAGATCAAAGTACACCTGACCGAGGTTGCCGCTGCCGCACACAGTGACGTTCGCCGGGGCGGCCTCGACCGCCACCGTCCCCAGGCTTGCCTGCCCGCTCCAGCGTTCCCCCTGCTTGACGACCGTCTTCCCGATCCGGCCGCCCAGGTCCTGTTGCTGCATCGACTGGAACTCGCGATTGACCGCCTGCACGGAGATCGTGCCGTCGTCTCCGCCGGCGGTCTGTGAGACCTGGGTGCCGTGGGGAAGCTGGCGCTCGATGAAGGTCTTCAGGTCGTAGCCGTAGCGCTGCAGGAAAGTCGCCCCGAAGGACTGACCGTGATCTGAGAGCAAGATCAATTCGTACGGGCGGGGCGCTTTGGTGGCGATCGTCCGGCGGATCCGCTCGATGGCGCTGTTGTAGCGGCCGAGGACGCGGAAGGCATCGCCGGTCCAGGGGCCAGAGTGATGGGCCACCTCATCGTAGCCAGGCCAGGTTATGTACATCGCCGGAGTGCCGCGCACGATCTCCAGGACGCCCAGATAGCAGGCGACATCGCGCATGAAGGTGGTCGTGGCCGCACGCAGGAAGGGGTAGCCCATGTGGAGCCGGTTCAATCGCGGCCGGACGTTGCGCACGCGCTGGATCAAGCCTTCGCAGAACTCGAGCGCCGCGTCCCCGAAGTAGACGACGATGGCGCGGATCAGGAAGTACGGATTGACGACGAGCAGGTAGATATCCTGGGCGCGTCGGCGGCCGATCTCGGGGTCGTCCGACTTGATGTCTGCCAGGGTCAGTAGCGAGCTGAACGCGTCGCCATTGAGCATGTTGTTGATGCTGCTCCCGTCGCGGAGCAGGCCGTTTCCATGGGCATAGCGGGCATTCAACTCACCCGCATCCCGGCTGGAAACATACAACTTCTGCTGCTGCTTGTCGTACCAGCGGAAGGAGGGGATGTTGTGATTATCCCCGAACAGGATGCCCGCCTGGCAGGCCGAGGTCTGGGAGGGCAGGCCGCAGTCGATGCGCGAGAGCCGATAGCCGTCGACCTCCATCATTTCCTTGATGGCGGGCAGGTAGCCCTTCTCGATCGCCTTCTGAATGTGCCAGTAGCTCAGCCCATCGATCTCGAGCATCACCAGGCCGCGGGTGGGTTCTGCGCCGACGTCATATGGGCGGCGGCGGGCGAGGGCCTCGACCCGGCGCTGGTACACCGAGTTCTCATCGTCGACGTTGAGCAGGACGATGATGATCGTGTTGACCAGGGCGATGAACAGGCTGGCCAGAAAGGCATCCAGGAAACCGGAAACCTCGAAGCCAGGAAGCAGCCGGGAGGTCAACAGCAAGAGCAGTGGGTTGATGATCAAGCCGGCGACGAAGGTACCCAGGAAGCCGAGGGGGAGTGCCAGCAAGAGCAGCGCCGGGCGCAGCAGAAAGTTGGCGAGTCCCAGGACCAGGGCCGCGCCAGCAGCCACCACCCAGAAGGAGACCCCGTCGGCGTCCTCGATTGTGATGCCGGCAAAGATCGCCGCCGCGCCGAGCAGCGACAGCCAGTCGACGAACCACAGCAGGATCATCCGCAGGAACCGCCGGAAGAAGCCACCCAAAGCTCTCATTTTCCGCTCCCCTGGCAACCCTGAGATGTCCGGCTGAAGCGCGCCGTCATGGGTCGCGCCGCCTGAACCCTAGATGGCTTGCCGACAGGTGGATTCTACCTGCTTAGGGCCCGCAGGCAGATCCCTCGCCGAAGACTCCGCCTCGGGGCGACACGCCCAACAAGCCACTCATCCCGGGCACCTGGCCTGAGCGGAGCGAGGCGAAGCGAGGGATCGATTCTAGCCCCCTCGCATCCTCCTGGCGAACCGCAAGCAGATTCCTCGCCGATGACCCCGCCTCGGGGCGACACGCCCAACGAGCCACTCATCCCGGGCACCTGGCCTGAGCGGAGTGAAGCGAAGCGAAGCGAGGGATCTGTTCTAGCCCCCTCGCATCCTCCTGGCGAGCCGCAAGCAGATCCATCGGCGAAGATCCCGCCTTGGGATGACATACCCAACGAGCCTGCTGTCCCGAGCGCCTGGCCTCAGCGGGGCGCAGCAAAGCGAGGAATCTGCTTTCCACCGCCGCGCTGCCCGCTGAGAGGCATGCTTCCCCTTCGGTCGCTTTGCCCCGAAGGGAGACTACGAAGGCGGAGGCTGATGACCCACCCCGTCCGAATCTTGGCTGCGGATGGGGTGGGCGGTCGCGGTGCGCCTGGAGGGGATCCTGCATCCGCCGATTGGCGGCTGGCCTGCGGATCTGCGCCGGAATCGATTGGCCAGGCCGCTGTGCTATACTGCCGTCCACAGTCACCCCTGGACGGCGCTGCGAGCAGGCTCGGGCCGGGATGTGACGGCGGGTTGAGAGGAAGGCCCCGAGTGTCAGGCAGCAAGGCCAAGCGGCGCCCCAGCGGCCGTGCGCAAGACTCGCTCGATCTGCTCTTCTCCATCAGTCGTGAACTGGCCGCCCAGCTCGACCTGCGCCAACTGCTCCAACGCATCCTGCAGCTGACCCTTGAGAGCACCGGCGCGCCCAGCGGGAGCATCCTGGTGATCGGCGAGCAGGGCGGCGTGACGGAGGGTGCGCTGGCCTACGAAGGCCAGGTGCACGACCACACCGCCGACCAACTCAACGACACCTACGAACGAGGCCTGGCCGGCTGGGTGGTGGAGCACCGCCAGCCGGCGCTGGTCGAGAGCACGCGCGCTGATCCGCGTTGGCTGCGCCGCCCCGAGCAGGATGGCGATGGAGACACGCGCTCGGCGGTGTGCGTCCCACTTACCACCCGAGACCACGTCGTGGGCGTGTTGACGCTGGTGCACCCCGAGGCCGGCTTCTTCACCGACGAGACGCTGAGCATCCTGACCATCATCGCCGACCAAGCCGCGATCGCGGTGCAGAATGCCCGCTTGTTTGCGGCGGAGCAGGAACGGCGCCGCTTCGCCTCGACGCTGCAAGAAATCGCCCGGGTGATCAATTCGGCGCTCGAACCCAGCCAGGTCTTCCCCCAGGTGCTTCAGCAACTGGAGCGGCTGGTGCAGTACGACAGCGCCAGCATCATGGTGGTCGACGGCGATCGGCTGCGCCTGGTGGCGGCGCGCGGCTTCGAGGACAGCGAGGGGATCCTCGGACATACGATTCCGGTCGATGAGCGGCTGCTCACTGGCAGCGTGTTGAAGACTCGCCAGCCGATGGTGGTCGCCAACGTCCAGGGCGATCCGGGCTGGGTGCTGTCGAACGGCCTGGCAGAATCGACGCAGATCCGCGGTTGGATCGGTGCACCGCTGATCGTGCGCGAGCACGCCGTCGGGGTGCTGAACGTCGACAGCCATCGGGCCGCGGCCTACGGGCGCGCCGAGGTCGATGTGGTCTCGGCATTTGCCGACGTGGCGGCGACGGCAGTGGCCAACGCCACGCTGTTCGCCGAGAGCCAGCGCCAGGTGCGGGCGCTGGCAGCCCTGTCCGAGACCGCCCGGGTGGTGACAGCCAGCCTGAATCTGGATGAGGTGTTGCAGCGCATTCTGACCCAGACCATCCAGACGCTGAACGTCGAAGCCGCCTCGCTGGCAATCCTGGACGAGGCGACGGACGAGCTGGAGTTTCGGGTCGCACGTGGCGAGCAGGCCGGCTCCGTGCAGGGCATGCGCATGCCGCGCGGCCAGGGGATCACCGGCTGGGTGGTCGAACATGGCGAGCTGGCGGTGGTGGCCGAGGTCGACAGCGACGGCCGCTTCGACCCTCAGGCCGACGCCCGCTCGGGTTTCCGGACGCGGGCCATGGCCGTGGCTCCGATCCGGGTCCAGGATCGAACGATTGGTGCACTGGAAGCCATCAACCCGGTGCAGGGCGATTTCGTGCCGGAGCAGGCGGAGCTGCTGATGGGCATCGCCGGACTGGCCGGCAGCGCCATCGCCCATGCCCAGCTGTTTGAGGAAACCCAGGCCGCCCGGCAGCTGTACAGCGGCCTGTTCGAGGACAGTGTCGATCCCATTCTGATCAGCAATCTGCAGGGGGGGATCACCGGAGCCAACCAGCGCGCCGAGGCCTTCCTGGGAACCACGCGCGACAGCCTGGAGGGCATTCCGGTCGAGCAGCTGGTGCTGGCCGAGGGGAGGGAGCTGCCGCAGGACTGGAACGGTCTCGCCGCCGGGGAGGAGATCCGCGCCAACAGCCAGGTCAGGCATGCCGATGGACGAATGTTGCCGGTTGAGGTGCACGTGCGGCGGGTGGACATCGGACGCCAGCCGTTCTTACAGTGGATTCTGCGCGACGTGTCCGAGCGGCAGGCGCTGGACGAACTGCGCGCCGATCTGACCTCGATGATCTTCCACGACCTGCGCTCGCCGCTGGGGAATGTGATTTCGAGCCTGGAAGTGCTCCACGCCTCCCTCCCGGCGGATGACGAGACGCTGCAATCGGTCCTGGGGATCGCACTCCGATCCGGCCGCCGCCTATCGCGGCTGGTTGAATCCTTGCTTGACCTTGGCCAGCTTGAATCGGGCAAGGCCGTGCTGCACAAGGCCCCGGGGGCCATCGGGACGATTGTCGTCGAGGCTGTCGAGGAGATCCTGCCAGTGGCGGAGGCCAAGGGGCACTTGCTGCAGTTTGCCTTCGCGCCCGGGGACCTGCCGCAGATCGACATGGACCCTGATATGATCCGGCGAGTGCTGATCAACCTGCTGGAGAACGCCATCAAGTACACGCGCAGCGGCGGGCGGATCACAATTTCGGCCCGGCCGCACGAGGGGCAGGTGCTGATCAGCGTCTCCGACACCGGCCCAGGCATCCCCACCTCGGAGCAGCAGCACATCTTCGACAAGTTCTCCCGCGTCCAGGAGGCTGGCCGGCCGAAGGGCCTGGGTCTCGGCCTGGCCTTCTGCCGCCTGGCGGTCGAGGCGCACAATGGCCGGATCTGGGTTGAAAGCCAGGAAGGCCAGGGTTCAGTTTTCCACTTCACCTTGCCTGTATAATCACCGTCTGAACCCCCTGCGGCTGCGATGGGAGCGAGCATGCGAAAGGTAGCGACTGGCGTGTATCTGGAGAGCCGCTACCCGGCCGTCCAGCTCGGGGCGATCGCCTCCGAGTCCGAGATTCTGCTGGTCGACACACCCCTGCGCAGCGAAGACGCCCGAGAGTGGACCAGTGCCGTCTCCCGTCACGGCCAGCCCCGCTTCGTAGCCATGCTTGACCACCACCCTGACCGCGCCTTGGGCGGGCGCAGCTTCGACCTGCCCATCCTGGCGCACGACCTGACCCGAGAGGTGATGGCCGGTTGGCCGGATGCCTTCAAGGGAGGCGCCCGCCCGATCGGGGCCGAGTCGGATCGCCTGAAACGCATCACCGGCGTGGCCAAGGCGGTTCCGGAGGTCTCCTTCGCCGAGTCGCTGGTAGTGCATGTGGGCCGGCGGCAGGCCGAGCTGATCCACCGCCCGGGTCCGCTTGCGGGATCGATCTGGGTGGCGATCCCTCAGTCCAAAGTGGTATTCATCGGTGATCTGGTCTCGTCAAGCGAGCCGCCGTTCTTCGGGGAGTGCGTGATCGACTCGTGGCTCGCTTCGCTGTCCGATCTGTCCGGGCGACGCTGGAAGGACTACACTCTGATCAGCGCACGCGACGGGGTGGTCACCCGAGAAGCGTTGCGGCCGATGGCGCGCCTACTGGAGAAAGTGGAGAGCCGGCTGGCGCGGATTGGTGGGAAGAGTGTCGCCGCCGAGGCCTGCGCTACGCTGGCGGCACAGCTGCTGCGAGGCTACCGCGTGAGTGGTGCACGCCGTGAGCAAGCCCTGACACGCCTGCAGCTTGGCCTGAGCCGGCTGCATTCCCGACTGTACCTGTCCGAGGGCTAGCCCGCGTCTGCTGATCGCTTGCTGGGTGGGCCGGCCGGCACGGCGCGAAGGGGAATCGAGGTCGAATGGCCGCCGGATACCTGCCGGTGCTCGAAGTGACCCGCGGCGATGTCGTCGAGTCGCTCCACTATGGCGCGCTTGCAGTGGTCTCCCCTGACGGCCAACTCCTCGCCCAGTACGGCGATCCGGACAGCCTCACCTACCTGCGCTCGAGCGCCAAGCCCTTCCAGGCCCTGCCGCTGGTTGAGAGCACCGCGCTGGAGCGCTTTGGACTCTCTCCCCAGCAGTTGGCCATCATCTGTGCCTCTCACTCCGGAACCGACGAGCACGTGAGCGTGGTGGCCTCGATTCTTGCCCAGGTCGGGCTCAGCGAGGCCGACCTGCAGTGCGGGACACATCCCCCGGACGATCCGACAACCCGGCGCCGCCTGCAGGAGAACCGCCAGGCGCCAACGCCGATGCGCCACATGTGCTCGGGAAAACACAGCGGTATGCTGACGCTCAGCCGACAGCTGGGTGCAGCGCTGGGCGACTACCTGAGTCCGCAGCACCCGGTGCAGCGCAAGATCCTGGAGACGCTGGCGGAGATGGCCGGCGTGACCGAAGATCAGATCGCGATCGGCACGGACGGCTGCTCAGTCCCGACCTTTGCCCTGTCCCTGCGCGCCGCAGCCCGAGCGTTCGCCCGCCTGGCAGACCCGCAAAGTCAGGGCGCAGCTCGGCGGGCGGCCTGCGAGCAAGTGTTCTCGGCGATGGTCAGCTACCCGGCGCTGGTGCATGGCGTCGGCGAGTTCGACACCCGGGTGATGGAGGTCGGCGCGGGGAAGATCCTGTGCAAGCGCGGCGCCGAGGGCTACTGCGGGTTGTCCCTGCGGGCCGGTGTGCTGGGGCGCGGGTCGCCGGCGGTGGGTGTGGCAATCAAGATCGCCGATGGCGACCTCGGCCGGCGCAGCGACGTCCCGCCGGGCAACCGCGCCGCGACGCGCGTCGTACTCAAGGCGCTTCAGGACCTGGGAGCGCTGGATGCCTCGCAACTGGAGGCGCTGGCGGTGTTCGGCCCCCAGGCCGTGACCAATAAGCGCCAGCTCGCTGTCGGCTGGATGCGCCCGTGCTTCTCGCTGGAGCGCACCGGCTGACATGCCTGCGGTCGTCCTCGAGGGACTCCAGGAATCAGCCCGAAGCCAGCTTGGCTTGAATCTCACCCGGAGACAGCTGGATGCCTTCGGTTGGTATGCCTCCGAGCTGATTGCCTGGAACGAGCGCCATAACCTGACGGCCATCACCGACCCCCAGGACATTCAGGTCAAGCACTTCCTCGACTCGCTGACCTGCCTGCTGGCGATCAGGCCGAAGGCTGGGGACCGCGTGGTGGATGTGGGCACCGGCGCAGGGTTCCCCGGCCTGCCGCTGCGCATCGTCTCCCCGCAGATCCAGTTGACGCTGGTTGAGGCGACAGGCAAGAAAGCGGAATTCTGCCGTCACGTCGTGGGCGAACTCGCGCTGGAAGGGGTCGAGGTGCTCCATGCCCGCGTGGAGGAGGTTGGGCATCAGGGCGGGCAGCGCGAGGTCTACGACTGGGCCGTCGCCCGGGCGGTGGCCCAACTCCCGGTCCTCGTCGAATACATGCTGCCGCTCCTGCGGGTCGGCGGGAAAGCGGTCGCCCTCAAAGGTGAGACGGGCCCGGCCGAGGCCCAGGCCTCCGAAGAAGCTCTGCGGCTGTTGGGGGGCCATGTGGACTCGCTGATCCCGATTGAACTGCCGCGCGTGTCGGAATCCCGCTATCTGGTGGTGATCTCCAAGCGCGCCGCCACGCCGGCGGCCTACCCTCGGCGGGCGGGCAAGCCGGCCAAAGATCCGTTGTAGACGTCGGGGCCAGGACGGCGAATCCAATGTGCCTCACACCCCAATGGCTTGCTGTCCCCTCTCCCCTGGCGCCGGCTTGTGCATTGGATTCCAGTCGGTGCGGGGGGGCGCCATGTTTCGGGAGGCTCCGCCAGGTCAGGGTGGGCGTGGCGCCCCGGTTGGTCCCGGAGTCCAAGCATCCTGGAACGAGGTTGGGGAGGAGGACGGGGCACTCGCTCGCTGGCTTCGCTGGAACCAGCCAGGCGCAAGCCCCGACAAGTCCGTCTACGTTGGAGGGAGGAGCACGTGAACAGTCAATCCCCGCGCTTCCTGCTGATCGCCACCAAGACGATCGTCACGCACACGGTGACCTACTTCCTGATCGGGTTGGCGGCCTCGACGTTGTTCGATTACCGCACCTGGTTCGTCGGCCCCAATCTGAGTTGCATGATGCGGCCGCTGTCCGACCCATGGGTGATGGCCGGGCCGATGTTCCAGCCCGTGCGGGGGCTGCTCTTCGCCTTGGTCTTCTACCTGCTGCGCGCCCAGCTTTTCGGCCGGCGGCGAGGCTGGCTGATCATGTGGGCGCTCCTGGTCGTAGTGGGGATCCTCTCGACCTTCGGCCCTTCGCCCGGCTCAATCGAGGGGATGCTGTACACGGTCTTCCCGATCGGCTTGCACCTGATGGCCCTGCCGGAGGTCGTGATGCAGTCACTGCTGCTGTCGCTCATCTTATGCTGGTGGGTGGACCATCCCGAGAAGCGTTGGCTAAACTGGGGGATGGGGATCGCCTTCGTGGTGCTGATGATCCTGCCGGCGCTTGGGCTGCTGGTCGGAGGCGCCCCAACCGGCTGATCCGGGGCAGGCCTGACCGGAGGTTGTTCCCCCACTGTCGCGAGCCCAACCGTTCGGGAAGGTTCGCTGGCACGGACGAATTTGCGGCTGCAGGTCGTCGTGCTCAGGAGGCGGCCTGCAGTCGGCCCCCCTCGATCGACCAGATGGCTGCCCTGCGCTGGTAGGCGGCAGGGAACATCGACAGGTCGGCGCTGGTAAGCAGCGCCTGATCGGCTTCGAACACCTGGGCGAGCAGATCCTCGCGCCGCCGGGTGTCCAGCTCAGCCAGCACCTCATCCAGCAGCAGCACGGGGGTCTCCCCGGTGTGCTGCCGCAGCCAGGCCGCTTCGGCCAGCTTGAGGGCCAGCATTGCCGTCCGGTTCTGGCCGCGTGAGCCATAGGTGCGCAGGTCCAGCCCGTTGGAGGAGATGCGCAGCTCATCCCGATGCGGGCCGAACAGCGTCAGGCCGCGTGCAACTTCGTCGGGGCGCTGCCGCCGGGCAGCCTCCAGCAGAGCCTCGCGCAGCGCCGAGCGGGAGAGCGACGGCGGCAAGGGGGCGGGCGCAAGCGGCAGGTCGAGCTGTCCGCTCTCAGGCGGCGGGCCGGCGAGGCTGGGGACGTATTGAAGGCCGAGCGCCTCCTGGCTGCGGGTGAGCGAAGAAAAGAGCGGCGCCGCCAGGCGCTCGATCTCGGCCAGCGCCAGCGCCCGAGCCCGCATCAGTTGCGAGCCCAGTTCGGCCAGCTGTTCGTCCCAGAAGTCGAGCTGCTCATAGCCGCGCCGGCTTTCCTGCAGCTGGCGCAGCAGCGCATTGCGCTGCGTGACGACCCGGGCGTACTCGTGATGGCTGGCGGCGTACTCGGCATCGGCCTGCGAGATGGCGTTGTCCAGATAGCGTCGGCGCTCGGCCGGCGCGCCCTCGACGATCACCAGGTCGTGCGGCTGGAAGAGCACGGCGTTCAAGCCAGTGCTCAGGTCGGCGATGCGGCGCCGAATCCCGTTGAGCAAGACCTCCTTCTGCAGGCGGCCTTCCTCGCCGCTGCTGCCGGCGATGAGACGGATCTCGATCCGCTGCAGCCGGCCGGCGCGCTGGACCTCGGCCGAAAGGCGGGAAAAAGGCGCCGGATCCTGCAGCGTGAGGAAGTTGATCAGCTGACGGTCGCTGCTGGCGTGGACAGAGGTTGCCGTCGCCAGGTAGCCGATCGCCTCGAGCAGGGAGGTCTTGCCCTGCGCATTGGCGCCGACGATCAGCGTCGGTCCAGAGGACAGATCGGTTTCAAGGCGGGCGAAGTTGCGGAAGTTGGTGAGCGAGAGATGGCGCAGCTGCATGCAGAGGCGGATTCTAGCACAGGCAAGCCCAGCCGCGGCAAGTCACACCGGGTCGCTGACCGCTTCCTGCGGCTCCGCCTGCCAGACCTCGCTGGCGCGGTCGATGTACAGCACGCCGTCCAGGTGATCGATCTCGTGCTGGAAGATGCGTGCCAGCCAGCCCGTGGCCTTGACCCGCATCGGTTGGCCAAAGCGGTTCAGTCCCTTGACCGTCACCGAGGTGGCGCGCTCAACAACGCCCAGGTACCCGGGGATCGACAGACAGCCCTCGGTGCCGGCGATGATCTCGTCCGAGCGTCGGGTGATTTCTGGATTGACCATGGCGAACAGTCTGGGCGGCTTGGCGGCGCCGTCCGGGCTCTCATCCTCGTCGGCATACTCGACGACGATCAGCCGCTGGCTGACCCCAACCTGGGGCGCGGCCAATCCGACGCCCGGCGCAGCGCGCATCGTGTCGACCATGTCTTCCAGCGTTTGGCGGATGTCGGGAGTGACTTCGCGAACTTTGTGGGCGCGCGTGCGCAGCACCGGGTCGGGCGAAGTGACAATCTCACGTATCGGCATCGGATCGAGGCTCTTCGGCTCCCAGCGCGTCGCCGTGGGGGGACCTGCGCTGATCGTATAGGTGAATCAATTCTATCATTTCGTCCCGGCGTTGTCCAAGTTCGACGCCGCGCTTGCGCTGGATCAGCGCCTCCTGGGCGCGCACGATGTCCTGCTGGGCGCCGATCGGGTGGAACACGCCCTCGAACGTCAGCTGGGTCGCGCCGACACTGACAGTCACCGTGCCGAAGTTCAGCAGCTGGCCGATCACACCCTTGCGGTCGACCTCAGTTCCCAGGATATTATCGAGCGCGGCCACCTGGCGCTCTTCATCACCCAGCGGCTTCTTGTGGATCGAAAGGATGTGGGTTGAGCTGATCTGGTACACGTCGTTCGTCCAGTCGGCAAACTCATACAGCGCCCAACCGGCGGCGGCGATCACCAGCCCGCCCAGGCCGAGCAGCGTCAGGCTGGCCGGCAGGAACGCCCAGGCGCCGGCCAGGCGCAGCCCGATCAGACCGAGGGAAAGCGCCAGCAGCGCGGCGGGCCAGAACAGGTCTTGCAGCAGGACGGCCCAGTGCTTGCGGTAGGTGATCACGCCGCCCTCGACAAAGCGCATCTCCAGCGACCAGCGGTCGAGGCCGACGGCGTGCGCCGTTCGCTGCTCCTCCGCGCCGGAGACCAGCCGATCCGCTGGAGGCGGCCCGGGTTGCGTTTCCTGGCGTGCCTGCAAGCCGCGCGCCAGCGCCTCCCGCTCGAAGCGGATCTGGTGCTCCCGTTGCCGGCGCCAGCCGTCTTCGAGCATCAGTGCCAGCAATTCCGGGCGAGCGACGGAGGGCAGGGTAACCTGTCCGGTGTAGGTGCGGATGATCAGGTCGCCGAAGCCGAACCAGCGGCCCGCCACAGTCGAGTGGATATCCAGCGCCAGCAGGGTGTGCAGCGGGGCCTCCACCCGGCTGTCGTACAGAGCGACCACTTTCTCGGTCCATACCACGCGCTGGTTGGTCAGCACATAGCCATCGTTGCGCCAGTCGAACCACTTCCAGACGATGGCGGCCAGCGCAAGCAGTGCCAGCCCGCCGGTCCCCCAGCCCGCCCAGCCGGCGCCGAGGCCGAGGGCAACCACCAGCACAAAGAACAGCACCAGCAGCAGGAAGAGTGGCAGCAGCAGCGAGCGCCAGAAGGCGTACGGATGCCGGCGTCCGGCCGCCAGCGGGCGCTCGTCCGAGCGCAGCCAGTCGAGGTTCAGCCCACGGGCGTGCTCCTCGACTCGGCCGGTGAACTGCAGTTCAGCCTCCAGGTGGGGGTGGGCTTCCAGAAAGGCAGCCAGCAGATTGCGCCGCCACAGGTAAACCTCGGTCGGGGCGCCGGCGCGGCAGGCGTGGGGCAGGGGAAGGCGGTCAAGGACCTGATACGCCCCGAGCAGATCGCCGGGCTGCAGGGTGCAGCTGGGCGAGACGGGCGGCGGCCGACCGGGCGTGGGCGCAAGCAGGACTTCGAGGCTGCCGCTGGCGATCAGGTACAGCGCCTCGACGGGATCGCCGGCGGCGATGAGCATCTCACCGGGGGCGAGCTGCCTCACCCGCAGGCTGCCCGCAATTGCCTGCAGCTGATCCTCACTCAAGCCGCGCAGCAGCGGCAATTGGCGCAATAGATGAACGGCCTGCGGAGCGGCCATGCGCGAATTGTAGCATGCGGGGAGCGAGGAGAACGGCGATGCTATAATCCGCCAGAGAGGCGGCTTGGCCAGAAAGAAGCACAGCACGGACTCTCGAAGCCGGACCCGAGGCGGTCGTTCCTCCGGCCGTGCGTCAGCAGGCAAGCGGCGCGCATCCCTCCAGTCTGGCCTGTCCTCCAAACTCTCCATACCCCTGCCTTCAGGCGTTTGGCCGCTATCACGCGAGCGCAAGCTGGATGTGCTCGGCGTGACGCTGGCGCTGACCGGGGGATTGACGCTGTGGCTGATGCTGTCCGGCCCCACCGGCCTGGGGCGGAGCTGGGTGCAGCTGCTGCGCTCGCTGGTCGGTTGGGGGCTGATCGTGATCCCGATCGGGTTGATCGCCCTCGGGGTCTGGCTTGTGCTGCGCCACTTCGGTGACCGTCTGCCCCAACTGACGCTCGGTCCGGTGGCTGGGGCCGGCATTCTGTTTCTGGTCCTGCTGGTTGCGTTTCACGCTGTGCTGGGCGCCTCGGATTGGGCGCAGGCGCTTGAGCTGGCGCGGCTGGGACGCGGCGGAGGCGTGATCGGCGCAGCCCTCGGGTACCTGCTCTTCAGCGGCCTGGGTGCCGCCGGGGCAGCTGTGGTGCTGCTGGCAGTTGGCGTTTGGTCGGTGAGCCTGCTGGCGCGAACTTCGCTGCTGGTGTGGATAGGGCGCTTGCCCTGGCCGAAGCCTGCTCCGCCGCCTGCGGCTGCGCCTCGGCCCAGGCCGCCGACACCGGCAGCACCGGCGCGTCCCGAAGCCGCGGCCGTGACGCCGGCAGCACCCCGACCGGCGCTGGAGATCGCGCCCGAAGCGCTGCCCACGCAGTCCGCCTGGTCGCTGCCGGAGATTGCCGAGATCCTCGAGCCCGGCGTCGAGGGTAAGGCCGACGACGCCTTCGACCGCCAGCGCGCCCGGACGATCGAGGAGACGCTGATGGCCTTCGGCGCGCCGGCCCACGTGGTGGAGATCAACCGCGGGCCGACGATCACCCAGTTCGGTGTCGAGCCGGACTTCCTCGACGGCCGTGGCGGCCGGCGCACCAAGGTCAAGGTGAGCAAGATCTCGGCCCTGGCCGACGATCTGGCATTGGCGCTGGCCGCCTCCTCGATCCGGGTCGAGGCACCGGTGCCGGGCAAAGGTTTCGTCGGCATCGAGGTCCCCAACCCGGAGATCTCGCTGGTGGCGCTGCGCGACCTGCTCGAGTCGCCCCAGGCGCGCAAGCTGACCTCCAAGCTGCGGATTGCCCTCGGCCGCGATGTCTCCGGCCGGCCGATCGCTGCCGATCTGGCGAGCATGCCGCACCTGCTGATCGCCGGCACGACCGGCTCGGGCAAATCGGTGTGTGTCAACACGATCATCGCCTGCCTGCTGATGCAGGCGACCCCCGACGAACTGAAGTTGGTCATGGTCGATCCCAAGCGGGTCGAGCTCACCTTCTACAACGGCGTGCCGCACCTGCTGGCGCCGGTAGTGGTCGACCTGGAGCGAGTCGTGCCGGCGCTGCAGTGGGTGGCGCGCGAGATGGACGAGCGCTACCGCAAGTTCGCCCGCGAAGGCGCGCGCAACATCACCGAGTTCAACGCCAAGGCGGCCGCCGGGAGCCAGAAGGCGATGCCCTACCTGGTAGTGGTGATCGACGAGCTGGCTGACTTGATGATGATGGCGCCCGACGAGACCGAACGCGTGGTCACGCGCCTGGCCCAGTTGGCCCGCGCTACGGGCATCCACCTGGTGATCGCCACCCAGCGTCCCTCGGTGGACGTGGTCACCGGACTGATCAAGGCCAACTTCCCGTCGCGCATCGCCTTCGCCGTGGCCTCGTCGGTGGACAGCCGGGTGATCCTGGATCAGCCAGGGGCTGAGCGCCTGCTCGGCCGAGGCGACATGCTCTTCCAATCGCCGGATGCGGCCGCCCCGGTGCGCATGCAGGGGGCGTATGTCTCGGAGGTCGAGCTCAACCGGCTGATCCTGTTCTGGCGGGCGGCGGGGGGCATTGCCGAGACGCCGATCTCGCTGCCACTGGGAGCCGGGCTCCCATCGGGCGTGCCGCTCAAGCAGGCGCCCCTGTGGGAGGAGATGGAGCAGGACAAGGGTTCCGAGGAGGGCGATCCGCTGTACCCGGAAGCGGTGTCCATCGTGCGCGGCATGCGCCGGGCATCGATCTCGCTGCTGCAGCGGCGGATGCGTATCGGCTACACCCGCGCCGCCCGCCTGGTCGACCAGCTAGAGGCGAATGGGATTATCGGACCCGCGAAGGAGGGTTCGCAGGCGCGCGAAGTGCTGGACTACGGCGCCTCGCCGCTGCAGGAGGCGCCCGAGTAGCTGGGTAGTTTCGAGACGGCGGGGGGCGCGTTGCAGGGTCTCGGGTCTCGTGCTACCATTGGGACACGTCTGTCACGGGAAATCCTGACGCACGGGAGCCGGACTGCTCTCTGACGAAAGGGGTGATCACCGACAGGACACGACCTCTGCGCGTTCCCTCACTGACAGTGAAGACCGCGGGCCGAACGGCCCGGACAAGATACCCTGAGGAGGATCAGAAGGAATGAAGAAGTCATACGCCCTGCTATCGCTGCTCGTCCTGGCGGCCCTGGTGCTGGCGGCGTGCGCGCCGGCGGCCACCGAAGCCCCGGCTCCCGTCGAGCCGGCGCCGACCGAGGCCCCGGCTCCCGTCGAGCCGGCGCCGCCCGAGCCCACCACCCCACCCTTCCGGGTCGGGTTCGTGACCGACACTGGCGGCATCGATGACAAGAGCTTCAACACCACGCAGTGGAACGGCGTCCTCCGGGCGCAGGAAGAGCTGGGAGTTGAAGGCCAGTTCATCCAGTCCGACGAGGCCACCCAGTACACCCCCAACCTGACCGAATTCGCCAGCCAGGGATATGACCTGACCATCGCCGCCGGTTTCTTCCTGGGCGGTGACCTGGCTAAGGTCGCGGCGGATTACCCGGATCTGAAGTTCTCCATCGTCGACTACGCTTACCCCGATCCTTTCGGCGTCCCCGAGGGCGTGATCGGCAACGCGGAATGCATCCCCAACGTCGAGGGGCAGGTCTTCAAGACGGATCAGGCTGCCTATCTGGCGGGTTACCTGGCGGCTGGCATGACGAAGACCGGAAAGCTGGGCTACTTCGGCGGGGCCAAGATCCCGACCGTCACCATCTTCGGGGTCGGCTTCCAGCAAGGCATGGAGGCCTACAACGCGGCGCACGGCACAAATGTCGAGTTGATTGGCTGGGATAACGCGACGGGCGAGGGCTCTTTCACGGGTGACTTCGTCGACCTGGTGAAGGGCAAGGAGTACGCCGAGTCGCTGTTCGACGAGGGCGCGGATATCTTCATGGGTGTTGGCGGCCTGATCGGCTCCCCGGGCTTTGACGTGGCGCGCGAGCGCGGCGGCTACGGGATCTGGGTCGATGTCGACGG
>Ga0105099_10000856_pt1 | contig 20207 bp, 26 predicted proteins | sample PPLLak3cmMay2015_2_FD_79138 | JGI IMG/M metagenome (GOLD analysis project Ga0105099, IMG submission 79138) | Freshwater sediment microbial communities from Prairie Pothole Lake near Jamestown, North Dakota, USA - PPLs Lake P8 Core (1) Depth... | ecosystem: Environmental > Aquatic > Freshwater >... | reverse complement strand
GCTGGATAATATTGCTCAGGCAGAGTCAGAGCCAAGACCTTTGGCCTTGACCAGTCCGGATGATTTGATTGCGCAATCTTCTCAGCCAGTCGATCCTTGTTCTGGATCTGAAGTTGACAGGAATCTCGCTGCAGTGAGGGCTGAGGCCTGGGATCAGGTTCAGGATGCGAGCCTGGATAGCGAGACCACCATAGATGATTACACGAGTATATCTTCTGATGCAGGAAAGGCATTGGATTCTGCAATCGGTAGCTGTCCTAGGAATCGTGTTGAGATTAAGAAGACCAAGAGAGATTTGAGAACAGAGATAGCTGATTTTGTCTGCTCTACTGATGATGATGTCCTCAGCAATATGGCCCAGGATATCAAGGAAGACATTGAAGAGAGAATGGCGGGTGGCGTGTCTTTAAGGACTCTGAGAGGATACAGCTCAAATCCTAATGAGGGCTTTGCAAAGCTCAAGGGCTTCTGCGGAGATTACGCTGGTGCAATCGCAGCATTAGGGACTATCGGTCAACAGATTGATGCTGCGCTCGACAAAGCTCATGAGGAGAACATTGAAGCTCTGGAACGTACAGTCTACGATATGATGCAGAATAAAACTCCTCCTGGAAAGATAGTCAAGCTCATCAATAGTCGCACAAGGGAGCTTTCATACGAGGCGAATGGCAGCGATGCTGCTGTCCAGGCTGTCCTTTCAAAAGGCGACAATCTGACAGTCTTAGTCAATAATGGATATGCCTGCGGAGATGATGTGGAAGCGTTCTTCGAAAGCAATCTGGATAAAATTATGACGATCGCAAGGGACATGATGACTGCTAATATGTCTTCATCAGATATCCGGTCTTATCTAAAGGTCGCGGCTGGAAAGCTAAGTAAGAATTGTGCGCCAGTGCATCCTGAAGCTGTGGTCAAGATTGATGAAAAAGTCAGAAAACTCGAGCCAGAGCTTAAGGAGTATGAATGCGGCAGGAGTCTAAGTTCGATCGATTTAAAGGTGAAAGCTGCAATCGCTGCTAATACATCTGTTAAAGATGTAAAAAAAATGAGAAGATCTGCCCTGGATGCATATGACCAGCTGTTGGTAAGATGCGCTGGTACATCTGACATTCTGCATGCTGTTGATAAGAAGAGACAGGAAATTAATGCTGTTTTCGCTCAGTATGTGAAGGCGAATAAGACTTGTATTCCGAGAAATTGCGATTAAGGCGCTTTCGGTGAGTTAGGCAGTATCTGCCGTCATTGGCGACAGATATTATGATCTGTAATCTTTTTATTTTAATTTATAGAAATTAAAAATATTTTACGCTATCTTCTTCTTTTTCTTGTATTCTTCTATGTGCTCTTCTGAGCAGAACCAGACCTTCTTGCCTTTTATCTTCGTCTCGAAGGTGCCGCCTCGTAACAATGCAGCGCCGCAGAATGCGCATTTGCCCTGTTCTCCGTCGTCTTCAGCGCCTTCCATGAACCCTTCTTCCCAGTCGTCTATCTCATCGTCTTCTATGAGCTTGTCCCTGCCGACATCATCGTAGACTGTCTCTTCTTTCTCTCCGATATCCATGTCTTTCCTTATGTCGTCTTTTATCTTCTTGGGTTCTTTCTTGAACATGTTTTTCATGAAGCTCACCTTTTTAGATTATGATAGACAACCCTAGAAATCAGCTATTTATAAAGTTTTAGTTTGATTTGGCCTGTGTCAACTTAGTGGTGCTAAGGGGGTGCCGCCTAGCGAGCTGCGTGCTTAAAAAGAGATGAAAAATGCAGTTGGGCAAAAAGAAGCAGTTACATAATCAATGCGAGCGCGGCATCCCACTTAACTTGACATGCCGGAGTTCGCGTCTATTGCTCTGTCTTATCTCGATTCTGTCTCGTAGAATGCGTTCATTACTCCCGAGAATCTATTCTTGATCCTGACGAATGTGCTCTTTTTATCCTGTGTCCTGGGAGCTTCCATGCCTGTTATGGCTCTGCCGACTGTGCAGTACATCACTTTTTCGGCATTCTCTTTGAATGGGCAGTCTATTTTATAATTGCATCTAGGTGAATATTCTTTGTTCTCGGTTGATGTTGCGCAGTACATCGATTCTTCTCTGCATGCTGCATCTCTTAATGCATCATCGATTGTGCTGTAGATTTTGTTGTTATCATCCATGTTCTTGACCTCCTTCCGCCGGTTTAGCGGCAGTTGTATTCTTCTCGTTTGCTATCATCATCTCTCTTATCTTGTTGGAATACTTGTGAGCTTCATGGAGTGGCTCTGGCATCTTGTGGTTTCCTACTATGCACTTGCGTATTATGCTTTCAGCGGTCTTCATCGACACGCGGTGTCCTGGGCTGACATAGATAGGTTTTGCCGTGTCTTTTGTCTTTAGTGCCATGCCTCTTGTCTCGCCGTCTACGATTATCTTGTCTTCCTTCTCTTCTCCGAGGAGTAGCTTCTTTGCGACACCGATTGTCGGTATGTCTAGTATTATCCCTAGATGTGATGCCATCCCTATCTTCCTCTCGTGAAGTATGCCGTTCGCATCGACTATCATGATGTCTGGCCTTTGTGTGAGGTTTGAGAAAGCGTCGACCACTGCGGGGCTCTCCCGGTATGCCCGAAATCCAGGTATGTACTGCATCGGCGCTTCTGCTATGCCATATTTCTTCTCGATGACCTGCATCGTGTTGTAGTCAAGGACCACTATTGCTGATATGACCCTGTTGTCCTCTAGAAAAGACTGGTCGCAGCCTGCTATGTACTTTATCTCTTCAAACTCGTCTTTCACCAGGACTTTCTTCGCGAGCCGTATCTGCTCTTTCTTTATCTCGAGTATGTTCATCTCTTGAGCGCCTTTTTTTATGGTAATTATGATCTGATGTCTTCGTATCCGTATCTGCTTGCGAGCATCTCAAGCGTCTCTTGGACCCTTATGACGACCCGGTCATGGATATTTTGAGGGATACCTATGTTGTGTATCTCGTCTAGCGTCTTTATCCTGTGGGTGTGCGGTATCGGTATCTCTCTCATCCTTGAGTATGCATTCCACAGCCAGCCCTGCTTTTTGGGGTCGCTCCTGACTATTATTTCTCTTATATCCTTGAATGAGTGGTATCCTCCCTGGTATTCCCTGTTTTCAAGCATAGAGCATATTGAATCCACTGCCCCGACTTTCATCTCCTCTGCATCCGGATTGAATTTCGGTTCATTCCACTGCACGTGGTGGTATTGTATCTGGTGGTATCTTATCGAAGGCAGCACCATTGTCCTGAAGAAGACGGGGTCTTTTTTCCTGTTTTGTATTGCAAGACCTTTTATCACTGGCCAGCTGAGTTTGTTGCCTAGCCCTTCAAGGTCATGTGGCCTCTGTAAGTCAGACTGGCCTATGTTTAGCTGGTTAAGGAAATATTCTACCATGTAGCTGTGTCTGACTGTCTCTAGTATCCAATCTCCCACTTCCTTTGTTGAAGGCTTTGATTCGATCAAGTTATATGTCACCACTATCAGGTAGTATAAATACTTTACTCAATCATGTGTTATTTATAAATACTGTCTAAAACACCATTCTAAAGGCTTATGGAGCGCTTTTGTGCATAGACCATAAGTTTTTAAATTGCCTTTGTTTAGTCCTATTTATGGTTGACGGTCTCCATCACTTCCACAAGCGTAAAAGGATGCAGCAGGGAGCTCATCCTGACAGGCTTAAGGACTTCATTGACAGGATAATCTACGTCGTAGGCATAGCAGGTCCGATAATGACCATACCTCAGCTGTGGAAGATCTGGGTTGAAAAGAACGCTGCAGGCGTGTCTGTGCTCTCCTGGGCAGGCTATCTGATTGCTGCCGTATTCTGGCTCATCTATGGCATCGTGCATAAGGAGAAGCCGATAATCGTGACATATGTCCTTTGGATATTGCTTGAGGCAATGATAGTCTTAGGGACAGTCATATACGGGTGAACTGGTTTGGTCTCTGGTGATTTCGCAAAATACGCTTTCTTCGGATTGTTGGTCCTGGCTTTGATATTTGAGGTCGGTGGAGATGTTTTTTTCAAGAAATGGTCTCTTGGCGGGAAGAATTATGTGCTTCTTTTTGGATTATTGCTTTATTTCATCGGCACAGTATTCTGGGCGATATCTTTGAAGTATGAATACTTGTCAAAAGCGATAACTGTGTTCACTGTGATGAATCTGATCGCTGTTGTCGCTATCGGCGTGCTTTATTTCAAAGAAGACATCTCTTTGGTTAATAAGATAGGAATCGGGCTTGGTGTTGTGAGTGTTTTCTTGATGGAATTGTAACACGGATGTTTATTTATTAGGCTGTCCGGCGCTTTGCGCAAATTATTTATACTTTCATTGATTATTTTTGTGGGGGGATGCGCAAACAATGGTCAACAGTGGTTCTCGTGATAATCTTGATGAGCTTGCAGGTACGTTGGATGAGCTAATCTCAGAAGAGGAGTCTTTGTTCAGGCGGACAGGGGACCTGGGTTCGCCTGCTTTCCTGCGTCATCTTAGGGATGATGCGCCTTTTGTCGAGGCTTTCTGCAGCAGGTATTCTACACAGCTTGTCGGAGTGAGCACGACTGATGAGAAAGGGCATTATGAGACGTTCTACACATTCTCTGATGATCTCGGCGGATATACTATCGACGGGATAATGGGTTCTCTCGATCCTCTTAAGCCTGTGAAATGATCAGCTTGTCTTTCCTTCTGCGTTGAATGTGACGTTGGCGAGGGATTTTCCGCCGTGCTCGAGCACCTGGACATCACACTTGACGTTGTGCGTTATGTATAGGTAATGTATCTTGATGCCCCATTTCTCTGTGACTGTCTCTCTTATCTCTTTCAGCACTGTCTTCTCGAGTTCTTCTTTGATTTTTGGATTTTTCCATTCTTCGTATGTCTTGCCCATGCTGTATTTTGCGAGTATTGCGAGTGTGTGGTCTTGAAGCGATGTCTTGTAGCAGTTGACTGCAAGGTATGCCCTGTTTAGGTCCATCAGTTCATATCTTAGGTTACAGCTGACCATCATCACCTTGCTCTTTTCGCCTTCGTCGAGCGTAGGTACGCTTATCGAATCCAGGTCCACGATGTTCTCCTGTGTCGAGTCCTTGACTATATCTTCGAGGAATGGAACATAGAGGTAGAATCCTGGTTGCAGGAGTTTCGAGAACCTGTCTTTGTATAGCGGCAGGCCTGTGACCCAGCTTTTTTTGTATTCTTCTGGTATCTCGGGGCGCCTGAATGGCAGGAATGAGAGTCTTCCTTTCTCTTTTATGAGTTTTTGCTCTGCTTCTTTGCATCTCTTCTCGACATCTGGCTTTACCTTTTTGAGCCGTTTATCTCGGACAGTCCCTAGTCTGAAGAATAGTCCTTGCTGGTACTGGTATACCATCTCGTAGAAGCTTAATTTTCCGATCAGGTTGACGATGTCTGTTACCCAGCTCATGTTCTCCCCCTCAACAGTTTATCATGGAATTTTATTTTATGACTACTATTTAATAGTAAAAATAGTAAAGTTTATAAAATGTGTGTTTTTTAGGCATGTCTGTGTTGAGAAATGTTTGAGGATGATCTGGATAAGCTTGTAGGCAGCATGACATATAGGCTTGCCTCTGACAAGGGCAGGAAGGGCGACAGGCTTTACGTGAACGTCACTCCTGATAATGAGCGTGTCATCTCTTGTGTATTCGATGACCCTGCCGTCGAGAAGTTGTACGAGCAGAATGCCGGCGCTTCACTTAGGCTCAACAGGGCGCCGAAGCTTTACGAATTGATGCATGCGATAGATAATTGCATCCGTAGAGGGTTCTTCCACAGGACCGACGAGATAGTCTTTGCTGGTCTTGGAGACCCGCTCCTTAATTTCGGCCTTGTCAATGATGCTATAGATTGTCTGAGGGACATGGATTTCAGGGGCAGGATCCGCCTTGACACTTATGGTTTTGCGGACCACAATTACAAAGGCATATTCTACATAAATCCTGCAGGTGAACTTAAGAGATCCGGCCTCGACGAGATAAGGATCTCCCTTAACGCAAGGAATGCCGAAGAGTACAAGCTATTGTGCCGTCCTAAGAGGAAGAACGCTTTTCCGTACCTGTTGAATTTCATCGGCAGCTGCCTGCGTGCAGGGCTTGACACATATATCTCTTTCATGGTCGGTTTCGAGAAGGATGGCATATCGACTGCGCGTGATGAGGAATATCTGATATTTGCTAGAGAATGCCTCCGTCTGAGGGATGAGAATGTCCTTCTCGAGAGCTATTCCCGACGCAGATTATTGGCTGGCGGGAAGTAAGATATTCAGTTCTATTGGCGGGTGCGGTTGCGGCACGTCAGTGTTTTTATTCGTATAACTGTTGTTTAGTCTTTGACACGCATTAGAAAGGACCTTGTCTAGGATTCTATCTGTCTTAGCGGTGCTGGACTGTGCTGTCGGCGATGACTTTTGTGTAGCTGCCGTTCGTGATGCTTTCATCCATGATGAGCATTCTGCCGCCTTCGATGCCGTTCATTCTTGGCGTCCTGTTCTGGGGCGAGTACCTGGAAAGCTGCGGAGCTATGTCATGATAGCCGAATTTCCTGAGCATCTCTATAGCATCTTTTGTGAATGCGATCATCCTCTTGTGGATCTCTTTATGTATGCCTATATTTGGTATGTATATCGCTGAGTCTGTGAGCGTGATCTTGTCTTCTATGCCGTCTTCATCGTCTCTGTCCATCAGGATTATCGACTTGACTTCTGGAGGGGATATCCTTTCTATCTCGTGGTACATCCTCCACATCCATACATATTGGTGCGGCGATATCCTCTTGACGAATTCCATCGAGTCTTCGAATGTCTGCGGGTCTAGCGTGTAGTTGCAGTCCTCTATTATCTTGCATATCGAGTTGACTGCCCCTGCCTTTAGGTCATTCTCATTGGCTCCTGCATTGGGCCAGTCCCATTTTTTGTGGTGGTGCTGCATCTGCCTGTGGTATTCTATTGCGGGCCTCACGATCTCATTGAAGAATTCGGGGTCGTTGCTCCTATTTTCGATGGCTAGTCCCCTAAGTATCGGCCAGTTGAGCTTGTTGCCGTCGCCTGCAAGGTCGTGCGGGCTTTGCGTGTCAGAAGTCTTTATTCCTATCTTGTCCTTGTAGTATTCGACGCTGGAGCTGTGCTTCAGCATGTTGACTAGATATTCTATGATCTCCTCTTCTGTAGGCTTTAGTTCGCTGAACATATCTATCGCTGGTTATGGTTTCAGCGGTATTATATAAATCTTTCGCTTTTGTAGTCTCTGTTAAGTGGTGACAAAAAAGAAGTGGCTTTGCTAAGCCTGCATTGTCACCTTTTCCTTGCGCTCTTCTGCGGCTTCTTCAGCGCTGCGACCTTCTGTTTGGAGTATTGGTCCACGTAGAGAAGTGCTACAAGCCTGTTACGCGCCTCCTTGTATCTTTGGTTTATCTTCGGCCACTTGCTCTCTGGCGTGTAGTGCATGTTGTACTCTTTCTTACCTTTCCTGTCTTTCGATACGTATTCGTCAGGTATCGACATGAACATCGGGTCGTTGTCGAGCCTGCCGTCGAGATTCGCGTCTATGAATATCTCTTCTGTGACGTGGTTCTTCTTCCTTATCTTGAGCCTGTACTCCTCTCCGCCAGGGAGGCATATTGCTTCGATAGTGATCCTGTATGAATAATCTCCGTCTGGTATTATCATCTCTTTGCCTGTGGAGTCGCAGTCAGGTATGCCGTTCTCTTTGTAGTACTTGTCGAGGATCTTCTCTACGTTCTTGTTGTCTGATAGATAAGGCCTCGGCGGCTGTTCCTCCTGCTGTTTAGAATCCTGATAGGGATTCGCAGTCAATGCATTTATCATGCTTGCCAGTATAATTCCATTTGATATGGTCATTCTTTCAACACCCTTAGAATATGTGTTCGACCACATATTTAAAATTTATTTGACTTAAATCTTTAATAAACTTTTAATATGGTAAATATTATCGTTTTTAGCAAAATCATGTATTTTATTTTTTATTATATTCTTGAGGGCAAGCTTTAAATAACGCCCCTGTAGGTCGTTATGCATGAGGTGTTTGCTATAGTCGATGCTATTGATCATGGTCATGATTCGATTGATTCTTTGCTGTCTTGTGTCCAGGTAGAAATCGATAGGCGTCCTCGATGCTCGCCGCTGTTCAAAGACGCTTTCGGCAAGGTCAAGGAATGGGACGTGCAAGGCCAGTACGGCTTCATCGAGCCTTTCGCATGGACGCCTGCCGTCAAAGACAGGGAAGTGTTCGTCGATATTTCTGAGATATCTGAAGAGAACAGGTCTGCGGTCAGGAAAGTCCCTGGTGTCCTGAAGTGCATAGATAAGCATCTCGTCATGGATTTCACAGGAAGATGGATATCTTTTGATGTCTCATATTGTGAGAAGAATGATTCTCTTGTGGCTTCATGCGCTGCGATGCCTTTTGATGGGCGAGGATTTGTCATGAGGGGCAAGACAGATGTCGTGACAAGTTTCGACCCGCTGTCAGGCAGGGGTTCTGTCGGATACTATTGCGGCAAGACTTTAGATTTTACATATGATGATGTTTCGAGGACTATAGGCGGACGTATCTCTCAAGGGGACATCGTGGAATATTCTGTAAGGCTTTCTGCTTCTGGACCGATGGCTGCACAGATGAAGGTCATTGCAAAGGAAGATTCGACGAGCAGACATTTCCTTAAGAATTACATTCATGATGCGGAGGACAGGTTGGCCATTGCGCACAACATGATACGCAGGTACTCTTAGTCAGCTAGAATTCTTTTGATGGTTTTTTTTTATCACTTGCGGCCTACTTGCGGCCTATGTCGTAACTCACGACGACAGCAGAGTCTTTCCCTTCTGCCCTGAGGAACATCTCAGGTCCGGTGCCGCCGTTATGGTAGCAGACTTTTCCATTGAGGTTCTGTCTTTGCTGATATTGTGGCATGACGCCATTGACTGTTATGTTGCCGTTGGCACTGATTATGGATAGCGGATACGGCTGTGTCAGCACGATGTTGACATGTCCGTTCTTGGTTATTATCCTTGCAGGGTTGATGAGCGTCCCCCCGAAGCTCGCGTTCTCGCTTCGTGCGTCGATGACCGCGTCCGGCCCGAGTTTTATAGTGAAGTATTCCCCTTCCTTCCTGGCGTAGGGGTTTATGACCTCAAAGAACTGTTCTCCGGGTATTATCATCGTGTGGTCGAGGCAGTATGCCTCTACGATTATGAAGTTGTTGTGCATCCTCATCTTGACCCCTGTAGTTCCGGATGGGAATCTCGCTGCGTATTCCTCGATTATGTCGTCGATGTTGGTCGTGGGCAGCATGACATTGACCTGCTGTTGGCCTATCGTGCGCTTCCTGCTGGTATCGCTTGTATGTGCAGCTGCGGCTGTCTTCTGTGTAGATGCGGCCGTCTTCTGTGCTGCCACTGTCTTCTGTGCAGATATGATCTTCTCTGCTTTTAACTGCTGCATGACCTGCTTGTCTGGTGCATCATTGCGGTATTGGCGCGGTTGTGCTGCCTGTTGCGCTGGTTGCGCCTGCGTTTGGGCGTTCGCTGCCGGCTGTACTGTCGTCGGTTGCTGCTGTGTCTGCGCCTGTACATTTGGAGCAGTGGTCTGTGCGAACCTTGTGGGTTCGTATGTCCTCTTCGGTTTGTATCCTGAAAATGTGTGTGTCGGCTGGACCTGTTTCTGCGGCTCGTTCAATCTTGCTTTCATGAGGGCTTCTTGTATTGGAGATGCTCTCACTTCTTCTTTGACATTGAAAGAGTTCACTATCGCCGTCGCCTCGTGCTCTTCTATCTTCTGTTCGAGCCCGGCGTTCTGTGCAGGGATATTCTGGGTCTGAATTGTGTTCTGGGTAGGATATTGTGAAGGATATTGGATGGCTGGTTGCTGTATCGGCATCTGTTGCGGTATCGCCTGCTGCATTGGCTGCACTGTTTGTGTCGTCGGTTGCTGTGCTGTCTGTATCTGCGGCGCTGTCTGCTGTTGCTGCGGTATCTTTTGTTCTGCTGCCTGTGCTGGTCGCATCGCATTTTCGTTCAGTTGCTCTTCTGTTATGCTGAATATTTTGTATAGAGCTGCCTGCAACTGCATGTCTTGCATGAAGAATCTCTTGTCGTCATCATCTTTTGCTGAGCGTAATGACTTTGCAGAATTGAAGTACTCGTTGTTGCAGAGGTTTATGCATCTTGAGATCCAGTCCTTCTCTCCGGAAGATATGTGGAATCTCTCTTCTGATAGGGTCTCCCGCAGTTTCTCGATGGTTTCCATTCTTGTCGGGCCATTTTGCATGATGCCTATGAGCTTGTATGCATCATCGAGCGGCATGTTGAACGCGTCTTGGTTTATCTCAGAATACCTGTCAGGGGATCTCCTGTCGCCTAGTACTGCTAGCTTTATCCTGGTCAATAAGTTTGGTTCTTTCTCGCTAGACATCTGTTCCCCCCACTTGCAGGCGGTTAATCAGAGGGAATATTTAAACTTTATCTAGTTTTAGTACTGTCAAGTAGAAAATTAACGCTGACTAGGTAATAAGACAAAAAACACGGGTCTGGCCTGTTTTTTCAAGGCAATATTTTTAAACTTGCAGGACATGTTATTCTTGTGGGTGGGGCAATGAGGTCTGGTTTTTTCCTTGATGACAGGCTGAACAAGGTTTTTCTAGATGATGTTTCACAGCTTAAGAGACGAGGTTATTCAGGGAATTATTCTCAGAGCGAGCATTCCGAAAGTCATTCTTCTGCGTCTCCGGTGAGGCAGCTCGCACAGGACCCGTCTAACAGGAGCATAACATACATCCTTATCCGTTTCAAGACAGGGCTTCCTGGCAATATGGAGAACATCTCTTTACGGGAGTTCGACAGGTTGGAGAGCCAGGGAAAGAATGGTTATGTGGATGTCGCGATAAGCATGACACACCTCAGGTACCTGAGCCCTACAGACATAAAGAATGAGATCCTGTTCAAGAGGCTGGGCCTTGATGCCATGCCTGCTGATAGTTTCGTGTGCCTCATGTACCAGTTCAACCGGCTCGATGAGCGTGATTCGTACCACCCGTTGAGGATGGATGCTGAGCTTGAGAGGAGAAGCGGCCTATGGATGTATCTTGGGGGTTACATGTGCAAGATGAAGTGAATCTCGTCTTCTTTGTATTGATATTATTTTTGATATTATCTTTGTGCAGCTATTATTCACAAGTTTTTTAAACCTGTTTTGTTTCTTGTCGCTTTATATCTTATATAAAGCGGGTGAAAATATGTTGATGCGTGAGTCTGACAAGCATTTTCTTTGGTCTCTATTCGGTGCCACTGGGATCATATTCTTCTGGAAAGGGATATGGGAAGGATTGGGTTCATTGCCTGTGATAGAGAACGTCTGGGTGAGCCTTTTCCTGGGGCTTTTGATACTGACCTTTTCAGGTATGATCTTCCGCGAGTTCGACCCTATGGGCGGACTCGAGCGTGGCGCGCTTAAGATGCTCCATCATGTGCATGGTCATCCGCACAGGCACGAGTTTACGATAAAATACTTTGACAGCATGACGAAGAAGGAAGTGGAGGTCAGCGCAGCCAATCTTAAGCACATAGAGAAGAACAGCCTTTGCATCCACGAGGGAAAGCAGGAATTGTTCATACCTCTCCACAGGGTAAGGTCTATCCACAGGAAAGGTACGACCATCTGGAAGCTTTGAATATTTTTCTTTTCTTTTTGCTTTCAAGAACTGGCGGTATCTATGGCATTCACTGTATGCATTCCTTTTCAGCATCAGGAGATCTGCGTAATGGATTGTTTATCTTGTCGTTTATCTCTCTCATCGCGGGGTCGTTCCTGACAAGGTCGTAGATTGCTACTGAGGTGCTGTTCGAGTATGCTTGCTCGAGCATCTCTCCAAGTCTTGTCCCCCACTTGTTTATGGGTTCGTTGTAGAATGCGTATCTGGTGAGCTGCGGAAGTATCATCTTGAAGCCATCTACTGTTCTATATTCGATACCTTGCCTTTCTGCAATGCTCGCTACCAGCTGTTTTGTCGCCTTTCTGGCATTGTCAGTGGGATAGCCTGCTGCATCTGTCCAGGTATATTTCGGCACGGGCTGGAAGTCATAAGGTGCGATGTCGACGCCTTCTTTCTTCACCTCTGCGCAGAGGAGCTCAGCATCTTCGATATTGAGTCTTGTCCTTGTTTTGAGCACGGCTTCAGGTCCGTCGCTGTGGAACTGCTTGATCAGGTCTTCGATGTTATTTTTGTTCTTCTTCGGCATTTTTCTCTTTGGCCTCCTGTGTGGTTGGGTGTGTGCATGGTCATTAATAAAATTTTCTGATTATGACTACTGAATGATGGTGATGTTTTTTGTGGTTCGTCTTTCAGAAGAACTGCGTCAGCATCCCTTTGATGTGCTTCTCTGCCTTTTCTAGCGCTTGTTTAGAATTCTTGTGCGTGAGGAGCTTCATGGCCTCGTCGTACGTGCACCACTTGTAGTCGTCGTGCTCTTTTGAGAGCGTCACGGCAGGGGTCTTTGTCTCGGCGAGGTATAGGATTATGGTCTTTTTCACTAGCTGTCCTTCATGCTGGAACATGATGTCATACTTCTCAGAGAAACCGCCGATGATCTTGGCATCAGTTATCCCTGTCTCTTCTTTTATCTCGCGTAGCGCCGTCTCCTTCTCCCCGTCTTTCCCACTGTCTCTTCCGCTCTGTTTATCTTCTTTTTCGACGATACCGCGCGGGAAGTCCCATGATTTCTTGAATTTCCCTGATGGGGCTCTATATAGAATTAGATATTTTATCTTTCCGTCCTCTTTCCTGGATATTATTGCTCCTGCTGATTTTTGGCTGCTCATGTTATATTATCAAATCATTTTATGTTATCAAATTCACTTGCCTGATCCATCATCTGCAGGACCGTTGGCCTTCTTGGCAAGCCTCAGGTCGAAATGCTCGATGCCCATCTTGATTGTTTCATCCAGGGTCACATTATCTATGATATCAGAAAGTTCATGGGGGACTGTCAGCTCCCCTGGGCAGACCCATTTGCCTAATGCAGCCATCCGTTTAAGGTCGGTGTCGAATATCCCTTTGAATATCTCCGGCTTCATGGCTATGTAGAGTGATGAGTGCCCATTCTGGCTGTGGTACTTCTCTGCAGGGCAGATGAGGGTGCCTGCATACTCCCTGATGCGCCGGGCGGCCTCTTCATAATCTATGCCTCTCTTTACATCGAGCCTGACACGCAGGTACATGGGGATTATCATCTGGTTTATCACCATGCACATATTTAGGTGTAGAGAGTTTTTATTCTTTGCGTAAATGCCTTGCAGGGAACGGATGATATGATTATTGTTGTCTTCGTTTCGTGTCAAGATAACTATTTAAGCAGGATTTTATTCTTGTCAGATAAGGTGTTGGATCATGCTTGAAGAACATGTCTATTCTGACTGGGACGAGCCTTGTTCAGGGCTCGAGTTCGAGATGAAGTACTGTAAGCTCTTGAAAGAGGTCTATTCTGCGGCGTCTTATTGCATGAGTTGCATAGAGACTGGCAGGGATGACTGCTCTTTATTCGATTCTGCATTGAAGCTATACATCATGGCGCAGGCGATACCTAGCGTGATACTGAACTACAAGATCTGCATCGATTTTGGTCTCCCTCTCCACCCGACGGAGTACATCGATTTCAACATCGAGGAGAAGGATGTTGATAAGTGTTCGCTGAGCGAGAAGAGGCACGCCGACTTGATGCTCAGGAGGTCTATTAATATCGCGAAGTCGCTCTGCATACTTGACCCTTACAGCCTCGGGCAACTGGAGCGTTTCCGTGATGGTCTTCCCGATTTCCTGAAGTCATTTGTCTATACTAGTAAGAAGGATAAGTATACCTGGGCAGCTTCTAACCCTGAGCATATAAAGATGCTTGCTGGCTCTGTTGAGAGAGGTATCGGGAAAATCGACCTGATAGTCGGTGCAGCGCATGGCTCGATACGTCCTGGCCTGATACTGTCTAACCTTCTGGGTTGTGATGTCTACTTCCTCAGGTACTCATTGTTCAGGAGGGAGGACCCGTCCCCGATAATATCTGCCTCTGACAAGGAGTTCCTTTCGATATACCATCAGAAAAAGGTGTTGATTTTTGATGAGGATGTGGCAAAAGGGATCACTTTGAAGAATTTTGTTGGCGCGCTCCAGCCGATGTTCAAGCACAGCAGCTCTGCATCTGTATTGTGCCATTACCTCTCTCCTTTCAAGCCTGACTTCGTCGGTAAGATGTTCTATTGAGAAATATCTCGTTTATCTTATTATTTATTCTTTTATTAAAAACTGCGCAATGCCTCTTCTGTCAAGAATATTCTATATTCTTGATCATGCTCAGAAATCGTAGATTTCTGACATTTCAAGTTGAGGATACGCGCAGTTTTTGATCCCAAAAACGTCAGAAACGTTTTTTACGTTTCTGAGCGTGCTCAAAAACATTTCTGGTTTTTGACATGTGTTAACTAAAATGCGAGCCCGTAATACCGCGGCATTTATGCCGCGGATAGGGCGAGCAATAATAATTATTAGCACATTTTTGTTATTTATCCTGGTTCTTGCAGGGTCATTTGTTTTTTGCAGGCGGTGGCAGCATGTCAAGATTGCCGTACTCAAGGACGAAATTCAGCTCATCAAGCTCATCCTTGTTCAGTTCTCTTTTGATATCTATTATGCCTTCTTCGAGCGCAACCCTGATTTTCCACTCTTCATCTTTGAGTAGCGGGTCTGCTGGCGTCGTGCTCCGTAGCTGTTCTGGTGTCACATAACCTTTTCCTTCGAGCATCGCACTTTCTTGTTTTGTGGGTGTCAGATGATCATATTGCGTATCTGCACCTGTCTCTTCCGCTGTGCTGCAGTCATCCGTCGTATCATCTGTTGTCGTCGGATCATAATTCTCTGCAGCTACGCTCGCTGCGATGCTGTCGATTGAGCTGCCCTGCAGGTCGTAAGTTGGTGCGGCATCTTCCTGCACTGGTCGGATGTTTTCTGCCACGATGGCTGTTTTAGGTACGTATGCATCCTGTTCAAGCTTCTTGACCTTTTCGAGCAATGATTCGACATCTTTGATTATGCTCTGTGATGCTGCTGTGTATTGCTTTAGCCTGTCTTCAGTCTCCTTTATCCTGGTCTCTATCTCTTCTTGCATCTTCTGGCATATAGGGTATTCTTTCATCCTATCTTCAAGATGCTTCGTGAGTTCTGTCTTGCATGCATTTGTCTCGTCAAGAGTCTTCTGCAGCCCTTCGAGCTCCTGTTTAGAGCTTTCGTTTTCTCCATTGTACTTCTTCTCTGTCTCGCTCATCTTTTTGGTGAGATCGATATGTAGCTGCTGTATCTCTATTGCATAGTTCGTTGTCCTTTCGTTTTTCTTCTCTCTGCTATCGTTTTTTAGCGCATCCATGTCTGCCATGTAGGATATTTTCATCCCTTTGGCCTTCTCTCTGAGTTCATTCTTTATTGCCTTCTTCTCTTTCTCAAGCTCAGGAGCCTGTATAGCTTTTCGTTCTTCGTTCTCTCTTCTTATCTGCTGTACCCTTGACTCGAGCTCGCCTATCAATTCTGTCGTCTTCATCTGCTGCGTCTCTATGCCTAGTATCTCCTGCTGGATCTGCTCTGTCGCTAAGGACGTGCGTTCAAGATTATCTTTTAGTGTGCTGTGGCGCAGGTTGCATACATCCCATACTGCAGAGCTATACTCATTCACTAGTTCAATGAGTGTTTCTGCAGAACGCTTCGCGTAATATGCTGCGCTATCTTTGTCGTTCTCTTTCAAAGAATCTTCGATATCCTTATCCCCTGACATCTTAACACCAAAAGATACTATTGTCAAGTAGTTAAGTATAGGTTATTTATAAACTTTCTTTTATGCCTGGCTCTGTCCCGAGAGTGGCCAGCTCCACCTTGCGAGCCTTCTGATTAGTTATTTGATATGATGGAGACTCGATGACAGAAGGGGAAAGGATATACGATGCGAGCGGTGAGCTGGTCGAGCGTATGCGAGTCTCAGGACAGAGCCTTTATGCCTGCGTCTGGCGCGTATAAGTCTATAACAATTATATTTTGTGCTTATGAGCGGTTTCTAGAAGCTTGTGAACTCTATATCGCATTCTTTCATCTTGTTGTAGAACGGGAAGTCCGGTGTCTTGTTCTTCGAGTCGAATATGGTGAGGTTCATCCCTTCCCAGAACATGAACCAGCCTGCGGGTTCAAGTATCACTATTATCAATTTGGCGAGGAAGTTCACATCTACGCCTTTCACGAGTAGCGTCGTCGTGGTCATCATGAATATGACCCCTATCATTGTCAGGGTCAGCCCTTTAATCTTTATGTCTCTCCTCTCTTCATCAAGCATCTTGTGGTGTCTCTTGAAATGCTCTCTTAGCCTCTCTTTTATCAGTTGCTCTTGGTGTGTGTCCCTCTTGTTTCTGGGTATCATGAACCTGAGTTCCAGTTTTCCTGAAGGCTTGTCGCGTGTCGCTCTTTTCGCCTCCTGCAGGAAATCATCAGAAAGAGCCCTTTGCCAATATGGCCTTGGGTCGAAATCCGAGAATATGTCGTCATATGTGTCTATGACCAGGCTTACTTCTGACATGCTGATGAGGTCTTTCTTGCCTAGCCTTGTAGTAAGATCAAGCATTTTTGCCTCTTTTTTTATTTTTGGATGAAAAATATTTTAAATATTTCTTAGAACTTTACAGACGATGTCGCAAGGACAGAAGGGTTGCTCGTCTTGATGTAGTGGTTCACTTCCTCAAAGACCGGCAAGAGCCTGTCATTCACATCAGATTCGTTGTCAAGTGATGTCTCGATTGAAGGAGGGGTCTTCTGCGCGACATAATATGTCCTTTCTTTGTAGCTCTCTTCTGCTATCGCCTTGACTTTCGTCACGAACTTGTTGAGCATCCTTTCTGGCTTGTCGAGCCTGACTCTTTTCTCTATTACGATCTTCTTGCCGTTCGCATCGACTGTGACGTCGAAATATATGTATCCTTCCTTTAGGTCCTTGACTATATCGCCTGATTTTGTTTTCCTAGAAACATTTGTTATCTTGAGATTGAGCTTTTCAACATCCTTTGCCATGTGATTTAGCACCTCCTGTGTGTGCTGTTATATATCGGGCAGGTATTTAAAAAGTTGTTGGTTTTAATGTGCTGTCTGGTTGAGTATCAAGAGTCAGTTTGATTTGCTCTGTTTTGTCGGGGTGAACAGCTGAGTTATTTGTTCGCCGCTGCTTTCTCTGCTTCTGAAGGTCCTGTTCTCACTATCCCTGTGTCTAGGTTTGTGATGAGTTCCGGGAGGTAGTATGCGAACCTGTTCATCGCATTGCCGTTCTCATCGAGGCATCCTATGATTTCCGCGAACATCTTGCCTAGCTTGTCGTTCTCTGCCAGTGCCAGTGAGATGTATCCCATAAGACCTGCTTCATCTAGGGATGTATTGATCTTTGGCAGGTTGAAGTCATAGCTGTCTATGATTCGGTTGCAATCGTCGCAGAGCTTGTCGGTGAATATCTCGAGTATCTCTTTCTTGTGCTTCTTGACAGCGGGCCAGAGGAACTTCTTTGTGCTTTCGACTTCACGCCTGACCTCGTCCTTGAGTTCGTTAGGGGAAGATGCGGTTATCTTTTTTATTGCATCATCTACGTCTTCCTTCTTTGAAGGCACGGCTGCAGCGAGCACATTGTTCATCAGGTCGCCCATGCCGCCGATAAAGGCATTCATGATGTCGCCCATCCCGATTATCCCTGTCGCTCCGACTATGTTGTTCAGGTTCAATATGGTGTTTGCGGTCTGTTCGAATTTCTTGTCATCCATTTTTTATACCTCTTATGTTTTAGGACTTTAGAACTATTTCTTCTTCGCCACGAGGCTCTCTATCTCGTCGGAGAGCTTCTTTATCCTCTTTCCTGTCTCTTCGTCGATCTCCTTCGTGAACCTGTCTATGACAGTTTCGATAGGCATCACCTTCTTGCCCCAGAGGAGGTTGTCTGCGTGCGCTATGATCTTCTCCTCGACTGACAGGGGCACATAGTCCTTCGGAGGTAAAGAGAGCTTTTTTTCTATTATATCCTTCTTGGTTATGCCTGCGCCTAGGTGCCTCTCGCATACGAGTGCGTATCTCTTGTCAGGGTCCTCTTTTAGCATTATCTCTGCCCCTGCGATGCCGTGTCTCATCGAATCTTTCCCTGGCGGGTTCACGAACCGCCCTATATCATGGAGGAGCGATGCTGTCCTTACGAATTCGATATCGACTTTCGCTTTCCCTGCATTGTTTATCTTCTCTGCGATTTCAAGCGCAAGTTTCTGCACTGCAGTAGAATGGGATAGCACTTTATCGAATGCTTCCCTATTTGGTGAATATCTTCTAAGAAGTTGTATCGCTATTTTTTCGTCCATTTTATCTCTTCTGTTTCTCTGGATACTGGCTGTTTTTGAGATTTTGTCTGCAATTTCGTCTTGATGGAAAATAAGATCGGGCTTCTCTCTTCCTTTGTTTTTGGGGGGTGGTTTGAAGAAGTTAGGTTAACTGAGAAGCCCGATGAGCATGATTTATGTACCTCTCGGCTTGTTGATCTCCTGTATCCACATGAGACCTATCCTCTTCACTGAGTTGTTGAATTTGTCTGATATCATGTATTTCTTCTTGTACATGTCGTAGTCTATCATTCCCATCGACCGCATAGGTGTGAGTATCCTGTCATAGAACTGACGCTTGTTGTAGGATATCTCTACCTTCTTCATCCGTTTTACCGGTCCAAGCTCCTCAGGTATCTCCATGACTGTCCCGTCGTGAAGCCTGTTGGCGAATAGAGACATCTCTGTTTTTCCCAGTGTCCCGCCATTGCTCTTGAACTCCTCGATCAATAGCTTTCCGACTATTACCTGTTGTTCTGTCGCAAATATGACTTCGAATACGTTTTCAGGAAGATGGAACTGGTCGAATAGGATTACCATTTGTTTCAACCCTCTATCATGTGTTCTGTGACGGTAATATTGTTTTTGGATGTTATGAGTAAGACTGAAAATACCCGTGACTGGATGACTATAAAGCATCACTAATATATAAATATTGTCTTTTTTACTACTGGTATAGCTTTTAGTATACTGTATTTTTGAGGTGAAACCTGGTTTTTTTCATGATTCTCGACGGTGTGCATATTGTCTGATCGCTTATGGGTCGTTTATCGCTTTTTTGAGAAGAATTCATTTATCCTGTCCGCATAGAGTTTTGTGGTCTTTATGTTGAGGTCTATAGGGAAGTGCTTGAAATAGTTCGCCCAGGTGTATCTCTCGTCGAGAAATACTATGACTCCCCTGTCCGTCTCGCTTCGTATGCAGCGTCCTGCGCTCTGCAGGCATTTTGAGAAAGCAGGTCCTACATACCCATAGTCCCATCCTTTGCCGAATTTCGTGTCATAATACTTGATGAGTTCTTTTGTCTCTAGTGTCGGCTGCTGTAGAGGAAGTCCGACGACAACTACGCATTTCAGTAGGTCTCCTGGAAGGTCTATTCCTTCTCCATAGCTTCCGGACACGGCTCCGAGAAGCACAGCTCCGCTATCCTTGTATGCCTTGAACCTTTCAAGGAATTCGCTCTTGTCCTCTTTTGACATCTCTGGCTTCTCGACGAATGCGGTCTTTTTTGATATCTGATAGAAGAAACGGTATACCTGTTCAAGTATGTAGTAGCTGGGGAAATATATCGCGCTGTTACCTGGGACAAGATTTGTTATCTCTGAACATATCTCTGCTATCCTCTTGTATTGTTCAGGGTTCCTCATGGAAAATTTTGTCGTCGTGTCAGGTACTATCATCACCAGCTTGTTCTCCTGCGGGAAGGGGCTTATGTATTTCCTCTCTATCGTGTCAGCGGGGAAACCCAGGATGTCTTTATACATCTCAGTGGGGGTCAGCGTGCCCGACATTATGATCGTCGAATGGCAGTTGTTTATGACTTCGCTGGACACAAGGCTTGGGTCAAGGCATCTGTAGCCGAGGACTATCACGCTTTCACGTTTTGTCTGTTTCTGTGATATTATCCTTGCGAAGCCTTCATCTTTTCCTGTCCAGCGGTTGAGGAAATCCGCTATCGAGCCGAGTGAGGATTGCTTTTCCTGCTTTCTCACGAGCGTCCCTGCGAACTCAAGATCTGCTGAG
>Ga0105099_10000855_pt1 | contig 20210 bp, 16 predicted proteins | sample PPLLak3cmMay2015_2_FD_79138 | JGI IMG/M metagenome (GOLD analysis project Ga0105099, IMG submission 79138) | Freshwater sediment microbial communities from Prairie Pothole Lake near Jamestown, North Dakota, USA - PPLs Lake P8 Core (1) Depth... | ecosystem: Environmental > Aquatic > Freshwater >... | reverse complement strand
GGAACGCAATCCGCGGCTGCCCATCGACAATTGGTTCCAGCGCCCGCCCGAGGGGCTGACCCTGTTCACCGTCATCTACACCAGGGCCTGCCGCTGGCGCCGCTGCCTCGGCTGCACCCTGCCCAGCCTCAGTTCTCCCGACGCGGTCTCCTTCGCCGACATCATGGCCCAGGCCGATTACCTCTTCGATTTCCACCTCACCGGCCGGCAGAAATCGCGGCTGAAAAAGATCATCCTCTCCAACAATGGCTCGGTCCTGGACGAGGCGACCTGCTCGACCACCGCCCTCCTCTACTTCGTCGCCAAGATGAACCTCAACTGCCCGTCCCTGTCGGTCTTCACCCTGGAAACCCGGGCCGAATACGTCGACACCGCCGAGCTGGAAGTCTTGAGCCGCGCCCTGCGCGAGGGCCGGAGCCCGACCCGGCTGGAGCTGGCGATCGGGTTCGAGGCCTTCGACGACCAAATCCGCAACCGTCATTTCCGCAAGGGACTGCGTCTGGCCGATTTCGAGGCGCTGGTGGAAAAGGTGGCCCGGCACCGCTTCGGCCTCAAGGTCTACTTCATGCTCAAGCCGGTCCCTGGCCTGGGCGAGGCGGAAGCGGTCGATGACATCGTCCGCGGCATCGACTACCTGGACCGGCTGGCCGGGGAGTCGGGGGTGGCGGTCAACCTCCATCTCAACCCCACCTACGTGGCCCGGGGCACAGATCTGGAAAAAGCCTTCCTGGCCGGCGATTACACGCCGCCCCGCCTGGAGAGCGTGCGTCAAGCGGTGCTGGCCGCGTCCGGCAAGCGGATCTCGCTCTACATTGGACTCTACGACGAGGGGCTGGCCGTGCCCGGCGGCGGGTTCATCCGCCGCGGCGACGCGCCGCTCTTAAAAAAGCTGCACGCCTTCAACCGCACGGGGGACTTTTCTCTGCTCGGTTCCTGACCGCTCTTCATACTCCGGCGATCGTCCAGGAGGGGGTGATCTCGACGTTGCCCTTGAGCATGGCCCAGACGGGACAGAAAGTCTCCTTGGCCATCGCCACCGCCTGCTCCATGTCGGCCTCCCCGACATCGGGCGAGGTCAATCTGAATTCCAGGGCGATCGACGTGAAGGAGGTGGGATGCTGCGCCCGCCGCACTCCGGAAGCCCGGATCTCCAGGCCGGTCACCGTCTTCTTCATCCGCCGCAGCAGGGGGACGACGGTCGAACCGCTGCAGGCAGCCAGGCTGAGCAGGAGCAGCTCCAGGCCGGTGTAACCGGCGCCGTCGCCGAGCGGGGGGAAGTAGTCCATGGTCACGGCCGGAAGCGACCGGGCCGTGCCGCGGAAGCGCACCTTGTCATTTTCGAGCCGGATGGAAACCGTCAGTTGATCGTCCACAGTCACCTCCTGCAAAGATTCTTTCCCTAGTTTTGATTGCTATTTCAAACCCGGGAACCGCCGTTTTCGGCTAAGGTCGCGATGCAATTTGCGGGCCCGCCGGGACACTTCTGAAGAGCTGTCCCACCGGGCTTTATCGGCCAAGCGGATGATGCGCTGGTAGTAGGGATCGGCATCCTCCACCCGGTGAACGCGCTGCTCCAGGTCGGGAGGGAAATACAAGACCCCCCGCAGGATACCCGTTTGGGGACTCTCACCGTCCATGGCCCGACCCACGAGCGCTTGCCGAAAATTCCATCCAAGTTGTTCCAGGGCCAAGATGGCACCGAGACGGGTCCGTTGCGATGGAGACCGCAGGGCGGTATCGAGGTCATCGAGGGCGCCGGGTCCCTGAGCGGCGACAGCCCGCGCCGACTGCTCGCGCAGGTATTCGCTCTTCCCGTCCCAGAGGGCGGCCAACCGCGGCCGCAGGTCCGCCATGTAACGGGGATGCCTTTCAGCCACCCCGACCGCCTCTTTCAGAAAAGTCTCGGATGCCGGATTCCACACTGCCGCCAACTCCCGGGCAATGGCCGCTCCCGCATCCAGGGGCATCAGTTTCAGCATTATACCGGCCGTATGGGAAACAGAATAATCGTCGTCGCCCAGCCGCTCCACGAGAATCCGAATGACTTCTGTCACCTCCGCGCAGGTCAGGATCTCCTCCACCACCTCCGGCTCGATTTGGAACCAACGGTAGGAAACTCGCCAGAACGGGACGCTTAAATCATAAAAAAAACTGGCCAGGTTATATACGTTTCCGTTGGGAGGCCATCGTCCCGCCAGGAGGTCGATCCGGGCCTGGCCGAAATGGCCCAAAACTTGACTGATCCAGCGGCGCTCCGCCGGGGAGAGGGCGGCAAAATCGGTGGGGATCACGGCGGCGAGAAGGGGATGTAGGGCACCCGGCTCGAGCGGCAGCGGACCGTGACCCCAGGCCAGCGCCAAAGCGGTCGCCGCTTGCAGGTCTTCCCGTGATTTCCGCAGCCATTCGCCATTCCATACATCCAGCCCCTCGGGCCATTGCGCCATGGCTTTGGCCGCGTCCCTGCGGATTTCCGGGTCATCGTGGTGCAGCCGGGTGATATACTCCTCCGCAGCCGGGTTTTCCCTAGGGTCGGGGATGGGCTCGCCCCGGCCGGACAAACGCTTGACCAGGATTCCCGCCAGCCGGGCCACATCGGCCTCGGCATCGGCCCACGCCGTTTCGGCCAACCTGATGATCCGCTGCAAATCTTTGTTCTCCGCTTCACGGCGGCGGATCGTCAACTCGAATTCACGGGGGTTCACGAAGGAGTAACTCATTCCCCGCGGACTGCCGTCTTCATTGAAACTCCCCTCCCACTCCAGGAGGCTGCGGATCTGCCGCCGCAGTTCCAGCCCCAGGAAGGAGAGCGACTGGACCGTCCCCAGCCGGGTCCGAGGGGAGGCGGACTTCAGGGCGGCTTCCAAATCCCCGATGACTCCCACCCCCTGGGCGGCCAAGGCCCTCGCCGCCCGTTCGCGCAGCGGCCTGTCCTCAAGTTCCCAGACAGAAGCAATATGAGACCGGAGCGGCACCATAAACCGGGGATGGCGCGCGGCCACGACGAGCGCTCCCTTCAGGAAGTCGACCGATGGCTGATCCCAGGCCGCGAGCAGCGCCCGGGCGATCTCTTTTCCGGCTCCGGCCGGCAGGGTTTCCAATATCATCTCGGCCGAGAAACGGACCCGGTCATCCTTGTCCTTCAGGAATTCAACCAGTTTTTCGGCCACCAGCCGGATGCCGCAGGGATCGGCCATTTCCTCCGACTTCGGGTCGGGGCTAGGCAGAACCGTCCGCTTCGCTGACTGAGCGAGTAGAGGGTGATCCGGCAGGGGCAAACCATACAGGGAAAAAACGGCTAGCTCTTCCCTCAAACTCGAAAACAAATTCCTGCCTTTCATCATCCGTTCGGCCCGGGCCCGGCCGAAGGAGCCCAACAGGACCGCGATCCGGTGACGCTCCTGCCAATTCAACACGGCCGCGTCAATAGGGATCACGGCGGCCAGGAGCGGATGGGGCGTGTCTGGGTCGGCCAAACTACCGTATCCCCACGCTTCCGCCAGGGGAATGGCCACCTGCAGGTCGTCTTTCAACTTCGCCGCCAATTCCTCGTTCCAGACACCCAGCCCTTCCGGAAGTTTTGCCAGGGCTTTGGCCGCCTCGATCCGGACCTGGAGATTCTCGGATTGCAGTGCGGCCAAAAGAGATTCCAGATTGGCCGCCGTCTGCTGAGTCAGGCCGATTCCGCCAAAGGCCGCCAAAAAACCGATAATTATAAAAAACCGCCCCGCTCCCGATTGCCGCGATTCCATCCGCTGTTCCTCCTGTATCAGGGGAAAAACACCTGAAGACCGATTATATCGGAGGTGAGGAAGAAGAATCAATGCAGAACCGCTCATTGAATTTTTCCGTATATTCTTCTACAATACAGGCAAATGAAGGGAAGCGACGACTTTTGCGGGTCCACCCGAGGAGGAACCATGAAAAAAAACACCCCTTTCTGTTTGTTCGCCTTGATCGTTTTGACGGTCATGACCGGACTTCCGGCCGACCAGGAGGTGCTGAAACCGGTTCCCCTGACGCAGATCGTGACCGGCCGGCCGGGGAGTGTCTCCGCATCCGGAACGTTGAAGGTTCCCCTGATCACCTGGGGCGGCGATGTGGCCACCATCCTCGCCCACGACCAGGGGCTCTTCCGCGAGGAGGGATTGACCACCTCCCTGTTCCTGGAAAACACCTTCCCCAACCAGGTCAAAGCCTGCTTCGCCGGCGAAACCCCATTTCTGCGCGGCACCATGGGGATGATCAACGCCGCCAGCGAACTCTTCAGCCGCAACGGTCTGGACCTGGTCGTCGTCTGCCAACTGACCTGGTCCACCGGCGGCGACGCCCTGGTAACCCGTAGAGATATCCGCTCGCCGGCCCAGCTCCGCGGCAAAACGGTAGCCCTGCAATTGTATGGCCCCCACATGGATTACCTGGCGAATATCCTGCAAAACGCCGGCGTGCCGGTCGGCAGCGTCAATTACCGGTGGTTCCGTGAACTGTCCCTGCCCACCACCGACACCCGCGGCAAGATCATCGACCCGGTGAGCGCCTTTCTCGGCGACGAGTCGATCGACGCCGTCATGTGTATCATCCCCGACGCCATGAACCTCACTTCGGGAGGCCGGACGGGCAGCGGAGCCTCGGGATCGGTCAAAGGAGCGCGCATCATGCTCAGCACCAAGACCGCCTCGCGGATCATCGCCGATGTCTACGCCGTCCGCGGCGATTACTACCGGTCGCAGCCTGACAAGGTCAAGGCGTTCGTCCGCGCACTGATGAAGGGGCAGGAAAAGCTGACCGCCCTCACCGTTCAGGGGGGGCAGAACACCGAATACAGGAAACTACTTGGGCACTCCGCCGATCTTCTCCTCGGTTCTCCGCAGGCGATCCCCGACATCGAGGCGCTGCTGGGAGACTGCGAGTTCGTCGGACGGAATGGACAAATCGGATTCTTTACCGGCAAGGGGACGACCCGCACCCGGGCCCGCCTCACCGAGGAGATCCAGGGCAGTTTCATCGCCCTGGGCTTGCTCAGCGGCCGCGCCACCCTGCGCCAGGCCGATTGGGATTTCGCCGACCTGACCCAGGGCGGCATTTCCGCTCCGCTCATTCCGGAACGGGAGCAGCAACGATTCGACACCCGCAAGGTCGAGGAGAAGATTTCGGTGGAATCGACCAGTTGGGCCGAAGAGGGAACCCTGTTCCAGATCGATATCACCTTCGCTCCGAACCAGAGCGCCTTTTCCGAGGAGCAATACGCCGACGATTTCAAGAAAGCCCTGGAGATCGCCCAGACCTACGGCGGAGCATTGATCATCATCGAGGGCCACTCCGATCCCCTGGGCATCCTCAAAGCCCGGCAGGCCAACCGCGCCGCCGTCGAGATCGGACAGATGGAACAGCAGGCCAAGAACCTTTCCCTGGAACGTTCCCGGGCGGTGCGCGCCAGTTTCCTCAAGTACTGCGGCCGGCGGTCGTACAAGATCGACGAGAGCCAGTTCGTATCCGTCGGTCTGGGGATCACCAGGCCCAAATTCAGCCCGCCGCGCACCAAGGAGGAGTGGGACGCCAACCGTCGTGTCGTCTTCCGCATCAAGCAGGTTGAGGCGGAGCTGAGCGAATTCTCCCCCATCAAGTAACGCCCATGAACCGGCGCAAGTCAGCTGTCATTGTCTCCATTGCCATCCTGCTGCTGTTCATTATCCCATTGATCCGGAAATCGAAACAATCGGGTTCTCCTTCCGCGCCGCTCGCCACCGAGGAGAGACATTTGAGCCGTGAAGAACGGCTCTACCGGGAGTGGCTCCATGCCACCCCCGACGACCGGGAGATCCCCGCCGACAAGGGCGGCTCGGTCGACATGAGTCGCAATTTCTACTTTATCCTCGACGGCAGCGGCTCGATGAACGCAGCCACCGACCGCCATTGCGGCGGCGACCAGGAGTTCCCCGACAAGATCAGCGGCGCCCGCTGGGCCATCCGCAAGTTCCTGGAAAAGGTCCCCGACGATGTCAACATCGGTCTCTACGTCTTCAGTTACACCCAGACCGGCGAAGTCACGCCCCTGGGGAAAAACAACCGTTCGGAATTCCTCCGCGCCGTCGACAGCATCATGGCCGGAGGCGAGACACCGCTGGCCGACGCCATCCGTTACGGCACAGACCAGCTCATGAAGATGTACCGCAAACAGCTCGGCTACGGTGAGTACCGGCTGGTGGTGGTCACCGACGGTCTCGCCCGGGAGATCCCCGAGGCGGCAATCTATGCGGCCAGGCACGGGATACCTGTCTACGCCATCGGCCTCTGCGTCGAGGCGGATCACCCCCTGCGCCGCTATGCGGTCTCCTACCGGGCCGCCGACAATTTCTCCGACCTGCAACGGAGCCTGGAGGAAACCCTGGCGGAAAACCCGGTCTTCGATGCCACCGAATTCTCACCCGAAGGGAAATGACCATGAAGAAATCGACCGTCGGCTTCTTTCTGCTGATCCTGCTCGGAGTCGCGGCCGTGGTCACCTGGAAGGTTCTCCTCCCCAGTTTTCGGGAAAAGCAGCAGACCGATTCGTCCGATGCTTCCAAGACTCTTCACACCCTCCGCATCGGCGGTGACAATTACCTGGGATACTGGTTCATCGGCTCTCCCGAGATGCGCAAACAGGCGGCCCGGCGCGGATTGCAAACCGAGTTCACCGACGACGGCGGCGCCTACGCCGAGCGGCTGGAGAAGTTCAACCGCGAGGAATACGATTGCATCGTACTTCCCGTCAATTCCTATCTGCAGCACGGCGTCCGTTACGATTTTCCCGGAGTCATCACCGCCGCCATCTCCGAATCGCGCGGCGCCGACGGCATCGTCGGCTTCGGTGACCGCCTGCCCACAGGGAAAATCAATGAATTGAACGATCCCTCCCTGAAGATCGTCTTCACACCCGACTCGCCCAGTTCCTTTCTCCTCGACCTGACCATCGCCGATTTCGACCTGCAGGGGCTGCAATCGCGCCGCGAGTGGCAGGTCTCGGCGGAAGGTTCGGCCCAGGTATATAAAAAAGCCAAGAAGGGGGAAGGTGACGTCTTCGTCCTCTGGGAACCCGACCTGTCGCGATCTCTGCAACTCCCGGGGATGAAATACATCTGGGGATCGGACAAATTTTCCGGATATATCATCGACGTCTTCGTTTTTCACCGCAAATACCTCGACCGCCATGCCGATGTCGTCAAAACCTTTTTCCAGACCTATTTTCAGGTCCTCATGCTCTACGGCAACAACCGCGAGCGCCTTGTCGCCGAAATGTCCAAGAGCATCGATCTGAAGGCCGACACGGTCGAGCCGATCCTGGAGAAAATCGACTGGTTCGATCTCGGAGAAAACTGCGAGCAGCAGTTCGGCATCCCCGTCCGCCCGGGCGCTTCCACCCGGGAGGGCGTGATCAACACCATCATCGCCTGCACCGATGTCATGCGCAAGACCGGGAAATTCAGCGAAGATCCGCTCAAGGGCAATCCGTACCGGATCACCAACCGAACAATACTCGAAGACCTTTCCCGGACCGAGATCGCTCCGGTCAGCGGCAGGCAGGGCGGACCGGAGGGGACCTTTGCCTCTCTTTCCGACGCCCAATGGGGAAAACTGCGCGAGGTGGGGACCTTCCGCGTCGAACCGATCACTTTCCAGAGCTGGAACAACCTGCTCACCCCCGAGGGAAAGGAACTGGTCGACAAGATCGCGGCCCTGCTGATCAACAACTATCCGAACTACCGGATCATCATCCGCGGTCATACCGGCCCCGGCGGCGACGAGGAGGAAAACCTGAAACTGTCGAAGGAACGCGCCCAGATCGTCGGCCAGTACCTGCAGGCGGTGCACGGGATCGCCGCGGGCCGCATCCGCTCAGAGGGAGCGGGATCGAACCGGCCGGCAAAACGCCGTCCCGGAGAATCGGAGCGTTCCTTCCAATACCGCCTCTCCCGGGTCGAATTCATCGCCGTGGAAGCGGGACCGCTGTAGGGGAGATTCGGTCGTTGGACGAGCAGAACGATTCCAAGACCACCGGAGACGGACGTGATTTTTCTCCGCAAAGAATCAACCGGGCCGTTTTTTCCGAAGCCCTGCAGCATCCGGCCACTCTCTACCCGGCGGCCGCCTCGCTTATCGGCGCCGCGTATCTGGCCCTGATCCAGGCCAACCCGACTCTCCTGGTTGTGGCCGTGGGCGGCGGATTCATCAGCGTCGCCTCCTTCATCTTCAACTATTTCATCCGCGGCGACAAGCTGGCCGCCTCCTACATCGAGAAGGTCCGCCGTGACCATATCCGGCGCAAGGCCACAGCCGCCGATGATATCGCCCGCCGCTGCCGCGAGAGCGGTTTCACCGAAGGAGAAAAAGAGACGGGCGAACTCAAGCAGTCGTATGACCGGCTGGCAGTCTTTCTCAAGCAGAAGATGGGCAAGGAACGCGCTCTGACCGCTGCCCGCTTCCTCTCCCTGGCCGACGAATGCTATGCCCAGAGCTTGAGCCTGATCGACCGGGCCCTGGTCATGCACCGGGCTTTGCGTGAGATCGATGCCGCCAAGCTCGATCTGGAACGACTGGAATGCCTCGGGCAACTGGAGATCCTGAAAAACCGCCAAGACCCCCATGGCCTGGCTCTGGCGGAAACGGTGCAGGCGCGCATCTCCAGCCACGAAAAGCGGCTGGTGCTTTACTGGGAACGAAAAAAAAGCATGGAACAACTGCTGGCCGAGTGCGAAGTGCTGGAAGCCTCGCTCGACACCGCTTACCTCGAAGCGGTCGACCTGATCCAGACCGATCCCGGCCTGCATCGTGCCAGCCTGGCGGAAAACCTGGAGCGGGCCGTCCAGGCGGCTCGCCGCGTGGAAGAGCGGCTGCAGCAGGGAGCCGGCATCTTGCAAGAAAAACCGATTCAGGATATAACCAATAGAAAGAAACCGACCTAGAGGAGGAAACACATGGCGGATGATAAAATTGGCATATTGCGGGCGATATTTCGCTACTTCCGGTTTTGGAACTGGAAAAAGGCGCGCGGCATCATCCAGGCGGCCGACAACCAGTTCACCGGATCGGTCGACGGCATCTCAGCTGCCTTCGACATCCAGAAAGACCGCATGGTGGGACAGTACAAGGGGTTGCGCAATGCCATCTCCGATGTCGAAGCGGTGCTCGAAGACAAGCGCCAGCGGCTCGAAGATCTGAACAGGGAGGAGGAGGATCTCCTCTCCAAGCGTGAAGGGGCGCTGGCTATGGCCGAGAAAGCCAAAGAGGCCAATGACCAGAAAGGCTACGAACAGCATGCCCATGCCTTCGAACGCTTCCAGACCCGGATCGATGAGATCGAACAGACGCAGGCGCGTCTGGGAACCGAGGTCGCCGAGGCCTCGAATTCCATGGACAAGTACATGATCCAGTTGCAGGATTTCCAGGCCGAAATCGAACGGATGCCGAATCAGAAGGCCGAGGCCATCGCCGATTTCGTCACCTCCAAGCAGATCGTCGAATTGAACGACCGCCTGCACGGCCTGGAGACGAGCATCGACCGCGGTCCGATCGCCGCCGTGCTCGAGGCCAACAAACGGCTCACCGCCCAGGCCCGGATCTCTGAAAAGCTCTCCAAAGTCGATGTCCGCCTGCAGGACAAGGAATACGAAAAAGTCGGCCGGGTGAGCACGGCCCGCAGCAAGATGGACCAGATGCTGGCGGCCCGGAAACTGGAGAAGGAACAGAAAACGGGCGAAACGGAAAAAAAACCGGAAAAGGTCGAAGACGATCGGCCGAAGATATAACGGAACCGAGGAGGAGCAGCATGAAAACGGTAAAAACATGGATCATCATCATATTGGCGATCACCCTCGCCCTGGCCGCGACCCAGCCCGCCTGGGGTGCCAAGGCCAAATTCAAGGTCGCCTGGTCGATATACGCCGGCTGGATGCCCTGGGACTACGCCGGTTCATCGGGAATACTGAAGAAATGGGCCGACCGGTACGGGATCGAGATCGAATTGATCCGCATGGATTACGTCCCCTCGATCGAAGCCTACGTGGCCGAAAAAGTCGATGCCTGTGTCATGACCAACATGGAATGCCTCGACATGCCGGCGGCATCAGGGATCGACAGCACCTCGATCATCGTCGGCGACTATTCCAATGGCAACGACGCCCTGCTGGTCCGGGACAACCTGAAGATCAAAGATCTGAAGGGAAAGACGATCTCCCTGGTGGAACTCTCGGTCTCCCACTACCTGCTGGCCCGCTGCCTGGAGTTGAACGGCATGAAGGAGAACGATGTAAAGTTGATCAACACCTCCGATTCCGACATCGGTCCGGTTTTCCTATCCGACAAGTCGCAGAAGGCGGTGATCACCTGGAACCCCATCGTTATGCAGATCGAGCAGAGCCCCGGTGTTTCCAAGCTATTCACCTCGGCCGGCATCCCCGGCGAAATCCTCGATCTGATGATCGTCAACACCAAGGTGCTGAAACAGCATCCCGACCTGGGCAAGGCCCTGACCGGAACCTGGTTCGAGGTCATGGGGATCATGACCCGCAAGGGCCCGGAAAGTGACGCCGCCCTGAACTCCATGGCCAAGTCGGCCGGCTGTTCATTGACCGAATACAAGGCGCAACTGAAAACCACGGCCATGTTCTATACTCCGGCCGAAGCGGTCGCCTTCAGCGACAGCCCCGACCTGGAGAAAAAGATGAACTTCGTCCGCCAGTTCTGCTTCAAGCACGGATTGTTGGGAGAAAACGCCAAGAGCGTCGATGTCGTCGGCATCTCCTACCCGTCCGGAAAGATCCAGGGGAATCCCCAGCGGATTACCTTCCGGTTCGATTCCACCTACATGAAGATGGCGGCTGCCGGGAAACTGGGCGCCGCCAAATAACCGCTGCGACCCTGCATGAAACTGTTCGATCTGCACGCCCGGCCGGGACGAACCATCCGTACGATCCTGCCTTTGCTCCTGTTCACCCTGGGGATCGGCGCCTACCTGGTCACCGCCCACCTCCGGCACCGGGAGAACCCCCAGGATAAAGTGGTTCCCACCTTTTCAGAGATGGCCGACGGGGTGAAGCGGGCCGCCTTCGAAGCCGACCGCGACGGCGAACGCCGCCTGCTGGTCGACACCGTCGCCTCGGGCCGCCGGTTCCTGATCAGCCTGGCCCTGCTGAGTTTCGCCGTGCTGCTGGGGCTGCTGATGGGCGTGTTCCCCTACATCGAAATCATCTTCTTGCGGTTTCTGACCTTTTTCGACAAGATCCCCGCCCTGGCCATCCTGCCCATCCTGTTCATCATCTTCGGCCTGGGCGAGGTCTCGAAGATCGCCCTGATCCTGATCGGCGTCTTCCCGACCATCGCCCTCGACACCTTCCTCCGCGCCCGGGGGGTTCCCCGGGAGCAGACGGTCAAGGCGCTCACCCTCGGAGCCAGTTCTTTCGAAATCGCTTTCCGGGTGATCCTGCCGCAGATTTTCCCCCATGTGCTCAACACCATCCGCCTCAACTTCAAGGCCATGCTCCTCTTCCTCATCGCCGGCGAATCGCTCGCCGCCTCGGTGGGTCTCGGGTACCGGATATTCGTGGTGCGGCGCTACATCGCCATGGACATTATCATCCCCTATGTCATCTGGATGAGTCTGCTCGCCTACGGCGCCGACCTGCTGGTCCGCCTCTGGATCCGGCACCGCTACAAGTGGCTGGAGTCGGAAAGATGACCTCCATGCCAACGCACCTCCTCGCCCTCGAGGATGTCAAACTCCGCTACCCCGATCACACCGGAACCCCCTTCACCGTCCTCAATGATATCGACCTGCGGGTCTCGAGCGGCGAATTCATCACCGTCATCGGCCCCAGCGGCTGCGGAAAATCGTCCATGCTGCGCTTGATCCTGGGATCCGAGCGCCCCTCTGAAGGAAACGTCCGTTTCGACGGCCGGCCGGTGGCCTCACCCGACCGGGACCGGGGTATCATCTTCCAGAAATACTCTCTGTTTCCCCACCTGACCGTTTTGGAGAACCTCTCCTTTGGACTCTACATGGAAGCCTTTTCCCTGACCCAGCGGCTCGTCAACCCGACCGGCTGCCGCCGCCGCGGCAGGGAATTCTGCCGGGAGGCGCGGCAATACCTGGAGAAAGTGGGGATGGAGAAGGATGCCGACAAGTATCCCCACGAACTATCGGGGGGAATGTGTCAGCGGGTGGCCATCGTCCAGTCGCTGATCATGAAACCACGCATTCTGCTCATGGACGAACCGTTCGGCGCCCTCGACTATTCGACCCGCCAGGATATGCAACGGTTCATCCTCGAACAATGGCAGGAGCACGGCATGACCATCTTCTTCGTCACCCACGACCTGGAGGAAGCTGTATTTCTGGGAACCCGTACCATCGTCCTGACTCAGTACTACCAAACCGACCAGGGCACAGCCAACGGGGCCAAGATCGTCACCGATATCCCGCTTCCCGGTCCCCATCCCAAGCCGACTGCCTTCCGGTTTTCCAAGGCGGCCGAAGAGTTGATGGCCAAGCTGCGTCAGGACGGCCTCGAGCCGGAACACAGCCGACATATCAGCGCCTTCGATCTGCGCCATAAGGATTCCTTCCGCACCGTATCCCCCGAGGAGTGGAGACGATCATGAGCACTGCCGACATCCGCCCCCCATTTCTGGAACGGCTCAGCGACGGGTACAACTTCCGCCGCAAAAACATCATCCTGCTTACCGGCGATGTCCACGGCATCTTCTGTAGCTCGCGCTCCAAGCTCTATCTCTCCCTGGAGCAGGTGTTGAACGCGGAATTGCGGGATAAATTCCTGGTGGCGACCATGAACATCGCCTCGGGGATCGCCTTCTTCGACTCCGAAACCGAGACCGAGATCACCCGCATCTGTGAATCGATCGATGGCTACTATACCCCGGCCGGACGCATCGCCGCCCTGAAAAAAATGGTCGAAGCCTCCCGCCACAGCCCGCTCTCGGCACTTGTACTGCTGCAGGGGATGGCCGAGGCGTTCGTGCGCGTCCGCCGGCTGGAACCGGGGATCAAACCGCTGTGCCTCGTCGTTCAGTTCGCGGGCAGCCTCTTCCCGGCCGGAGATTACCCCAACCTATCGGAGATCGAACGGCAATGCCTGGTCTCCTTTCTCGATTGGGTGACCGAGCCCGCCTTCCGCGACAGTCCGGAATTGATCATCCTGATCAATCCGGTAAAGTCAGAGATCAACGCCAAGGTGAGCGCCCTGCCCAACACCGCTCACTTCGAGATCGATCTCCCCGCCCGGCCGGACCGGATGGACTTCATCGAATGTTTCCGGGCCGAACATCCCGAAATCGATTTCAGCCAGGGGATCGACCGCTTCGCGGAGGATACGGCCGGGCTCTCTCTCAACCAGATCAAGGACCTGATGGAATCAGCCAGCCGGAGAAAAACACCGATCACCAAGCAGCATGTCACCGACGAGGTCAATATCATCTTGCAGGCGCAATTGGGCGATATCATCCGCATCAAGTACCCCGACCACACCTCCGCCGACATCGTCGGATACAAGGAGACCCGGGAGATCTTCACTTCGGTCTTCGAACGGTGTGATGACCCGCAGACCGCCGTCTCGGCCATCCTCGTCTCGGGTCCCAACGGCGGGGGAAAAACGTATCAGCTCGAGGCCTATGCCGCCGAATCAGGCCGGGTGGTGGTCGAACTGGCAGCCATCCGCGGCTCCTATTTCGGAGAGACGGAACGGTTTTTCGAACTGCTGCGCTGGCACATCGGCACCTTCGGCAAGATCCTCATCCTGGTGGACGAGGCCCACACCGCCTTCGGTTCGGTCCACTCGGGGCAGACCCACGAGACCGAACAACGCCTCTCCGGCAACATCATCAAGATGATGGGCGACCCCCGCTATCTGGGCAAGGTCCTCTGGGCGCTGATGACCTCGCGCCCCGATGAACTGGATCCCGACATCAAGAGCCGCGCCTCCGTACAGATCCCCGTGTTCGATCTCGAGGGCGACGAACGCCGCGAATTCGTACTGGAACTGTTCAGACGCAAGGGAATTGATCTGACCAAGCCGGAGCTGACCGAACTCCTGGAAAAAACCGATTACTACTCGGCCCGGGATTTCCGCAACCTGACGGCGGAGATGCTGGCCCAGAAAAAGAAGAAAAGCTGCGTCACCATCATCGAGGTCCTCTCGGGCTGGCAGGCATCCAAGTCGATCAAGCGGCAGCGCGAGTTTCAGGAGATCATCGCCGCCATGCACTGTTCCTATCCCAACCTTCTCCCGCGGCGATTCCGCGAAGCGTCGGACGAGGCCCTGCAAAAAACCTACGACCAGTTGAAGTACCTCTTCACCCGTTAAGCCTGCAGAACCTCGACAATGCCGGTAGATGCACTTCGACAAGCTCGGTGACCAAGCCCGTCGAAGCCACAAGATTAAATCCGGTATCCGGCTCGGTCTGTATCTGTAATTTTACTCCCCATGGTGTTGACAGTCGGGTTCCTTTTTCTTACAATTGGCCCGACGGCTCCTCGATCGGGCAAGGGGAACGCAAGGAAAAAGAAGGCAGGCAGGCATGAAAAAAGCCGGGATCATCGGGGGCATCGGCTCCGAAACGACGATCGAATACTATCGGGCCATCATCTCCGAATTTCGCAAGCGCACCGGCAACACCGGTTACCCGAGCATTCTGATCAACAGTATCGACATGGACAGGATGATGGAGTTGATCGGAACAAGCCAACTGAGCCGACTCACCGATTTTCTCCTCGCCGAAATCGACAAACTGAACCGGGCCGGCGCCGATTTTGCCCTGCTGGCCTCCAATTCCGCCCATATCGTCATTCACGAATTGCAGGAACACGCACCGCTCCCCCTGATCTCCATCATCGAAGCAGTTTTAGACGCGGTCAAGCGGCTGCGCCTGGATAAGGTGGGGTTGCTCGGCACCCGCGTCACCATGCGCGGAGGGTTCTACAACAGCGTTTTTTCCGCGGCCGGGGTCACCGTGGAGGCGCCCGATCCGGACGATCAGGCGCTGCTCCAGGAAATCATCACCACCGAACTGGTCCCGGGTACGATTCAACCCGAAACCCGGGAGAAGGTCAGCCATCTCATCGAACGATTCAAACATCGCCAGCAGATCCAGGGGCTGATACTGGGAGCCACCGAAATTTCACCGCTGCTGCGCGATTCCGCTGATCTTCTCATCCCCTTCTTCGACAGCACCCGGCTTCATGTCGATCGGATCGTGGATCAGATCATCACGTGATCGTTTCGCTTCTGCTCCCAGCGGCTGCCACAAATAATCAAAATCGTAAAACCATTATTTTTACAATTCGCAATGATCGTTGTTCATTTCGACAAATTGTGATATAAATAGAAACACGGAGGCACCCTCATGAATCCCGACAAGAAACGGCTCGACCTGGCCAACCGCAAGGAAAAAGCCCGCCAGGGCGGCGGCGAAAAACGGATCCAGGCACAGCATGCCAAAGGCAAACTGACCGCCCGGGAGCGCATTACTCGCATTCTCGACGAAGGCAGCTTCGAGGAGTTCGACCTTTTCGTCACCCACCGGTGCACCGACTTCAATATGCAGGAAAACCAGCCTCCGACCGACGGCGTGGTCACCGGCTACGGAACCGTCGACGGCCGCCTGGTGTTTATCTTCTCCCAGGATTTCACCATCTTCGGCGGCTCCCTCTCCAAGGCCTATGCTGAAAAAATCGTCAAGGTAATGGAAATGGCGGCCCGGACCGGAGCCCCCCTGGTCGGGATCAACGACTCGGGCGGCGCCCGCATCCAAGAGGGGGTCGACTCACTGGCCGGATACGCCGACATCTTTCTCCGGAATGTCCTTTTTTCAGGAGTGGTCCCGCAAATCTCCCTGATCCTCGGCCCCTGCGCCGGTGGCGCCGTCTATTCGCCAGCCATCACCGATTTCGTCCTTATGACCGAGAAGACCTCCTATATGTTCCTGACCGGCCCCAAGGTGGTCAAGCAGGTGACCCAGGAAGATGTCACCGCCGACCAGCTCGGCGGTCCGGCCGTGCACTCCAGCAAAAGCGGCGTGGCCCACCTGGTCTATCCAGACGAGGAAGCCTGCTTTGCCGGACTGAAAAAACTGATCTCCTACATTCCCCAGAACAATGCCATCACCCCCCCGCGAACCGACTGCACCGACCCGCTCGAACGGAGCGAAAGCCGGCTGGACGAGATCATCCCCGATCACCCGAGCAAACCCTACGACATGAAAGAGCTGATCCGCCTCATATTCGACCAGGGTGACTTCTTCGAGATCCAACCGAACTACGGGGCCAATATCCTCACCGGTTTCTCCCGCCTCGACGGCCGCAGTGTAGGCATCGTCGCCAATCAACCGATGGTCATGGCCGGGGTCCTCGACAACAATGCGTCGATCAAGGCGGCCCGCTTCGTCCGCTTCTGCGACGCCTTCAATATCCCCCTGATCGTATTCGAAGACGTCCCCGGATTCATGCCGGGAACGGTGCAGGAATACAACGGGATCATCCGCAACGGCGCCAAATTGCTCTTCGCATTCGCTGAAAGCACGGTGCCGAAGATCACCGTCATCGTTCGCAAGGCCTACGGCGGTGCCTACTGTGTGATGAGCTCCAAGCATATCCGCGGCGACATCAATTTCGCCTGGCCGAGCGCCGAAATAGCCGTCATGGGACCGGACGGAGCGGTCGAGATTATCTACAGCGACGAACTGCAAAAAGCCGAAAACCCGGCCAAACTCAAGGAGGAGTTGCGGAAACAGTACCTGGACCTGTTCGCCAACCCCTTCGCGGCCGCAAAAAAGGGATACATCGACGATGTCATCGACCCGGCCACCACCCGGATGCGCCTGGCCAAAGCCCTGGAGATGCTGAGCTCCAAACGGGACACCAATCCCCCCAAGAAGCACAGCAACATCCCCCTGTAACCCACCATGAAAAAAGAAGATCAAAAACGTAACGAAAGGAGCGAACGCTCTGATCGGTCCGTTGAGATGAAGAACGCGGAAGCGGTTCCGCCCCGGACCAAAACCAATATCCCCACCGGCATCGATCCGGAAATCGTCGCCGTCATCGCCGCTGTCCTGGAAATCGAATTGAAGCTGTATGAACATTCCCGGCCGGGCCGGTTCACCTTTCGCCGCCGGGGGGAGACGGGCTGGAGTGAATACGGCCGATCGCTGCTCAACCCCTATCGAGGAGAAAACCGATCATGAATGAATATGTCCTGACTATCAACCATAAAGACTATCGCGCAGAAGTGCTCGACTTGACCGCCGAACAGGCCCGGGTCCTGATCAACGGCCAGGAATATCTGGTCGGTCTCCGGCAACTGGGACGAAGTATGCTGAAGACGACGGAGGTCCGCAAGCCCGAGGACGCCAGGGTCGAAACGCCCCCGCCGGCGGCGGCGCCAGCCGCATCAGCGATGCGTACGGCCGGGATCGAACCGAGCAACATCGTCAAGGCTCCCCTCCCCGGGTTGATCATCGACGTGAAAGTCAGGGAGGGAGACCGCGTCGGTGCCGGTCAGAGCATCATCCTGATGGAGGCGATGAAGATGGAAAACCAGATTCAGGCCTCCTGTGACGGCACCGTCAAACGGATATTCGTCAAAAAAGGTGACAGCGTGGCCGAAGGCGCCACCCTGATCGAGATCGAGCGTTCGGCCATCTCGTCTTTGTAAAACCGGGAGGAATCCATGAGCAAAATCATCTCCGTCGTCCCCAATATCAGCGAAGCCCGTAATCCGGCTGTCATCGACCGCATGGTGGAATCACTGAAGCAGATCCCCAATCTCAAGATCCTCGACATCTCGCGCGATCAGACGCGCAATCGCACGGTTATCTCCTTCTGCGGCAGTAAAGAGGCGATTTTCCAGGGCGGGCTGGCACTCTACCGGAATGCCGTCGACCTGATCGACATGCGCCAACACCAAGGGCAGTATCCCCGCATCGGCGCCCTGGACGTCTTCCCCTTCGTGCCCCTCAAGGACGCCACCATCGAGGATGCGGTTGCCTGGTCGGTCGAATTCGCCGAAAAGGTCGCCGCCGAGTTCAACATCCCCGTTTACCTGTTCAGCGAATCGGCCCGCTACCCCACCCGGCGCGAACTCGACAACATCCGCGAGGGGGAATTCGAGGGGCTGGCCGTAAAGATGAGCGATCCCCGCTGGCAGGCCGACTTCGGGCCTGGAACCATGCACTCCACCTTCGGCGCCACCATCATCGGCGCCCGCTATCCCCTGATCAGTTTCAAAGCCCATTTCGACAGCGACGACATCGACGCGGTCAAGAAGGTCGACGACTCGCTCAACAGCCTGAAGCACGTTGCCGCCCATGCCGGCCGCAACCCCGAAACCGGCAAGACCCAGATCACCGTCATGATCTCCAATTTCCGCGCCACCCCCATGTACCGGGTGATGGAGAGCCTGCGGCTGGAAGCCCGCCGCTTCGGCGTCACCGTGCAGAAGGTCGAACTCATCGGTCTCATTCCGGAGATCGCCATCATCGATTCGGCCCTCTACTACCTGGGCATACGCGATTTCCATCCCGGCCAGATCCTGGAAAAGAGGATCCTGGCTCAACTCAACGAGCAGTTCATGCTCGAATGAACGAGAAAGAAAATAAAATGGCCAAAAAGATTTTGATCCGCGATTTGACCCTGAGAGACGGCCAGCAATCCCAGTTCGCCACGCGCATGACCCAGACGCAATTGAACCGGGTGCTCCCCCTCTACCGGGAGGCCGGCTTCTATGCCATGGAGGTCTGGGGAGGAGCCGTTCCCGACTCAGTCATGCGCTACCTCAACGAAAACCCCTGGGACCGGTTGAGCCTGGTCAAAACGGCGATCGGCGACCGGTCGAAATTGACCGCCCTCTCCCGCGGGCGCAACCTGTTCGGGTACAATCCCTACCCCGACGAAGTGATCGAAGGATTCTGCCGCCATGCCGTGCAGACGGGGATCGATATCATGCGCATCTTCGACGCCCTGAACGATATCGACAACATGGCCGCCTCCATCAAATTCGTCAAGGATAACGGCGGCTTGGCCGACTGTGCCGTCTGCTTCACCACCGACCCCCAGTTTTCCTTTCCGGAACGGTTTTCGGCTCTCCTGCGCGGAAAAAAACTGCCGCGGCGGATCTTCCCCATCAAGTACTTCGTCGACAAGGCGAAGCAATTGGCCGCCCTGGGAGCCGACATCGTCACCATCAAGGACATGGCCGGCTTGATCCACCCCGCCATGTCGGCCCGGCTCATGCGGGCGTTGAAGGCGGAACTCGACCTGCCCATCAACCTGCACACCCATTGCACCCCGGGCTATGGCCTTGCCTCGGTCCTGACGGCGATGATGAACGGCGTCGACATCATCGACACCGTCCTCTGGTACTTCGCCGGCGGACCGGCCGCTCCCGCCTGCGAGTTCCTGCAGATCTTCGCCGACAAGCTCGGATTGGAAACGGGAATCGACCGCCGGGTGACGGCCCGCATCAACCGGGAACTCAAGGAGATCCGCACCGAGCTGGCCCCGTTCGACGAATACAAGGAATCCATCCCCTATCCCTTCGACCCCGATCAAGACAAGCTTCCGGTCGAAGTGGAGGCGCTCTTCGACCGCGCCATCGAAGCGTCGGCCAAGGAGGATTTCTCCGGACTGTTGACCCTGACCCAGCGGATCGAGAGCCATTTTCATTTCCCCGGACCCGACGAAGCGGTCCGCCTCGCCCAGATCCCCGGGGGGATGTACACCAACATGATGGCGCAGATGCGCCAGGCTAAATTGGAACACCTGTTCGACCGGGTCCTGAAAATCGTCCCCCGGGTGCGGATCGATGCCGGCTGCCCGCCGCTGGTGACCCCCACCAGCCAGATCGTCGGTGTCCAGGCGGTCAACTGCGTCATCGACGAGGTCAACGGCAAACCGTTCTACACGAACAAGTCGGCCAATTTCATCAACCTGGTGAAGGGAACCTATGGGAAGACGCCCATCCCCGTCGATCCGGACTTCCGCCAGAAGATATCCGGCGTCCGCGCGGAAACCCCCTACGACGTCAACCAGTACCAAAAGCCCCTCAACCCGGTGATCCCGGAACTCGGCAACCTCCGCCTGGCCCGGGACGAGAAGGAGGAGTTGCTCCTCGACCTCTTCCCCAACGTGGCCGATACCTTCCTGCGCCAGCGCCGGGAGGCCGAGT
>Ga0105099_10000853_pt1 | contig 20237 bp, 14 predicted proteins | sample PPLLak3cmMay2015_2_FD_79138 | JGI IMG/M metagenome (GOLD analysis project Ga0105099, IMG submission 79138) | Freshwater sediment microbial communities from Prairie Pothole Lake near Jamestown, North Dakota, USA - PPLs Lake P8 Core (1) Depth... | ecosystem: Environmental > Aquatic > Freshwater >... | reverse complement strand
TGCGGTAAAAATGGCTGACTGGCAGATTTCCGAAGCAGCGGAAGTCAACATGCCGTCACCGGAGAAGTGGAGAGAAAAACTGGGCCTTATGCCCGATGAAGTCCTTCCGATGGGCAGGCTCGCGAAACTCGATTTTCTTAAAATAATGAACCGCCTTGAGAAGAAACCGGACGGCAAGTATATTGAGGTTACTGCCATTACCCCGACACCTCTTGGTGAAGGGAAAAGCACGACATCGGTCGGTCTCATGGAGGGTCTTGGAAAACGGGGCAAAAACGTCGGCGGCGCCTTAAGGCAGCCCTCAGGCGGACCCACAATGAACGTAAAGGGAACCGCTGCAGGCGGAGGCAACGCCCTTATTATTCCAATGACGGAGTTTTCACTAGGGCTTACCGGCGATATCAATGACATAATGAACGCGCATAACCTTGCCATGGTCGCCATGACCTCACGCATGCAGCATGAAAGAAATTACAATGACGAGCAGCTCGCGAGACTTACCAAGATGCGCCGCCTTGATATCGATCCGACGAGGGTTGAAATGGGATGGATCATGGATTTCTGCGCCCAGTCATTGAGAAATATTATAATCGGAATGGGCGGAAGAACTGACGGTTTTATGATGCAGTCGAAGTTCGGAATTGCAGTCGGTTCCGAATGTATGGCAATTCTTTCGATAGTAAGAGATCTCGCAGACCTGAAAAAGCGACTCAATGAAATTACCGTTGCTTTCGACAAGAGCGGAAAGCCGGTCACTACAGGCGATCTCGAAGTAGGCAATGCCATGGCCGCATTTATGCGCAATACAATCAATCCGACCCTGCTCAGCACCGCCGAATATCAACCCTGCATGATTCATGCAGGACCGTTCGCCAACATAGCGGTAGGACAATCATCCATCATTTCAGACCGTATGGGTCTTAAGATGTTTGATTACCAGGTAACAGAGAGCGGTTTTGCGGCAGACATAGGTTTTGAGAAATTCTGGAACGTAAAATGCCGTAACAGCGGCCTCAAGCCTCACGTATCCGTGCTGACCTCAACCATCCGCGCGCTTAAGATGCACGGCGGCGGACCGAAAGTAGTTGCCGGAAAAGCCCTTGATGACGCTTACACAAAGGAGAATCTCGCGCTGGTTGAAAAGGGCGTTGAGAACATGGTTCACATGATAGGTGTTATCCGCAAGGCAGGCATAAAACCGGTTGTCTGCGTGAACAGGTTCTATACCGATACCAATGCTGAGGTAGCCATTGTTAAAAAAGCGGCTGAAGCTGCCGGCGCCCGGTGTGCCGAATCAAAGCACTGGGAAAAAGGCGGCGAAGGCGCTCTTGAGCTTGCCGATGCGGTTATCGACGCATGCAACGAGAAAAATGACTTCAAGTTCCTCTATCCCCTTGAAATGAAGCTCCGCGACAGGGTTGCTCTTATTGCAAAAGAAGTTTACGGGGCCGACGGTGTATCGTGGACCGCCGAAGCGGAAGCAAAGGCAAAAATGCTTGAAAGCGATCCCAAGTATGCTGATTTCTCGACCATGATGGTCAAGACTCACCTTAGCCTGACGCATGATCCGGTATTAAAAGGAGTTCCCAAGGGCTGGACGCTTCCGATCCGGGATGTATTGATCTATTCGGGCGCCAAGTTTCTCTGCCCATGCGCCGGAACCATAAGCCTGATGCCCGGAACAAGCTCCAACCCGGCTTTCAGAAGAATCGATGTCGATGTAAACACAGGCAAAGTCAGCGGTCTTTTCTAGTAATATTTATTTATTAATTCAGGGGGCCCGTTTTTCGGGCCCCTTTTTTTCTGCCCGACTTATACAGAACGACATAATTATTTGCACACGTCAACATTGCTTGTCATTCCGGGCTTGACCCGGAATCCAGCGTCATTTCTGGATTCCCACTTTCGCGGGAATGACGGCTTATGACTATTTACCTTGGACGCTGTGTATAGATATAAAAGAGGTATCATGCGGTTTTTGATTATCAATCCATATTATTCCATTTCAGAAACACCTTCACCTCCGCTGGGTCTTGCTTACATCGCGGCAGCTCTCGAACGCGTAGGAATAGAGGTGAAGATTCTTGATCTCGTAGTATTTCCATACAGCAGGCAGCTTCTGGAGTCGGTTTTAAAGAATTTTGCTCCAAAAATTGTAGGAACCACTGCAGTTACAATGACTTTTGATAATTCGATTGATGTAATAAAAGAGATAAAAAGCATTGATCCCTCGATAGTTACAGTCATGGGAGGCCCCCATGTCACGTTTTGCGCGAAAGAAACAATGTCGATGTTTCCGGAGCTTGATTATATTGTTCTCGGCGAAGGAGAAGAAACAATTACCGAGCTTGCGTCGGCTGTTGATGAGGGCAGAGATGTTTCGGGAATAGAGGGTATCGTCTTTCGGGGAAAATCAGGCATAGTTGATAACGGGCCCAGAAAAAAACGCATAGATGTTGATTCCCTTCCCCTTCCTGCAAGGCATCTTCTTCCCCTCGGGAGATACAGAGCCCTTGGGATGCCTGTTAGCATGACGACCAGCCGGGGCTGTCCTTTCAAATGCATATTCTGTGTGGGCAGAAAGATGGTGGGGGCCAAAGTCAGGTACAGAAATCCGCAAAATGTCGTAGATGAGATGGAGCATCTTGCGGCCTTCGGTTTTAGGCAGATAAATGTCGCGGATGATCTATTCACCTCAAATGAGAATCACTGTCTTAAAGTATGCGATGAAATAATAAGAAGAGGACTCTTGATAAAATGGACCTCTTTTGCCAGAGTCGATACGGTTTCCGTAAAGGTTTTGAAACGAATGAGAGAGGCCGGGTGTCATACCGTAAGCTTCGGTGTTGAGTCCGGAAACAGGGATATCCTGAAAAGAATAAAAAAAGGAATTACTCTCGAGCAGGTGACTGATGCCGTTAAAATGTGCAACGAAGCAGGGGTAAGCCCGCATGCTTCTTTCATTCTGGGTCTTCCCGGAGAAACTCCCGAAACCCTGAAAGAGACCGTTGAATTCGGAAACAAGATTAAAGAGATGGGTGTAAGCCATGGATTCCATCTTCTGGCGCCTTTCCCGGGGACTGAAGTAAGGGAGGAAAAAGAAAAATATGACATCAGATTCCTTTCCGATGACTGGCGGGATTATCATGCCAACAGGGCGATAGTTGAAACATCTTCGGTTACACGGAAGATGCTGGATGATATCGTCATCGGGTGGGAAGATAAGTTCAACGGATGGCTGGGATATATCAGGGAGCGGATTAAAAGCGGAGAGGCTTCCGAGGAAGAGGCCTGGCCGCTTGTGAACTTGGAGCGGATAGTCCTTGTATATGATCTTATGATGGGAGGAATTGTTGAGAAGATGGGCGTGTATGAATGTGAAACCGCTTCCTCCGCGTCAGAAGCGCTCGGTATTTTTGCAGACAGGATGGCCGGTTCAGTTAAACAGTCCCGCGATGAGATACTCTCCGTTTTGAATTACGAAGTCAGCGAGGGTAATTTGAAATTGAGATTCAATAACGGGAAATATAATCTGGAATGGATTGATTACCTGAAACAGTGAACAAATATCTTTGTCGCGATTTTAGCGGCGGTATATTCTGAAACCTGAGAGCCCTCTATCTTTGCAAGCTCATTTATGTCGGCCGCGATCACCTTCCTTTTCCCGCCGACCGTCTTTATCAGCCTGACAAGTTGACGATATGAAAGGCCTCCCGGTTCGGGAGTTCCCGTTCCCGGGATCACCGAAGGGTCGAGTCCGTCAAGATCGATAGTCATGTATACTTTTTCAGGCAGTAGGCTTACGGCTTTGTCTATCCATGAATCATCCTGAGGATCAATATCGTGAGCGTAGAATGGCTTCAGTTTTTTCCTCTTCACGTAGCCGGCTTCGCCGGGAGAAAAAGACCTTATTCCGGCCTGGACAAAAGGAATTTTAATCTCGTCTGCGATCCTTCGCATGACGCATGCATGGTTATACCTGCTTCCATTCCACCTGTTCCTTAAATCGAGATGGGCATCAACCTGCAGTACGCCGATATCCGGGTGGATTTCAGCTGCCGCCATTATCGGCCCTATTGAAATTGCGTGATCTCCTCCGAGTGATAGAAGAAACTTTTTTTGTTTAAGGATGGCCGCCGCCGCATTTTTCATCTCTGTGACAGCTCTTTCAGGATCATCAGAAGGCTCAAGGGCTGCGAGGGTATGTATGCCTGTCTCTCCCCAGTTGGTTAAAGTTTCTTCATCAATATTTTCGAGCTGGGTGGATGCATTCAGAATGTGTAAAGGGCCTTCTTTACTTCCGGTACCGTAGGAAGGGGCGTTTTCATAACAAAGCGGCAATATGACTATGCGGGCATTTTTAAGTCCGGATGACCGAATTTCGCTGTCGCCGAAATGCAATGTTTTGTTTTCATTCATGGCAAGCTTTATGATATCGCAAGAAGTCAAAAATCCTGCAGCTCCGGTGAAAACAGGAGTCCGGAGTTATCTGAAAAACCGGTTTTCCTCTTTTGCGGAAATGAAACAAAAGTGAAAATTGAAGCTCCCCGCAGCAAGCTACGGGGAATCTTCACCGTAAGGAATATAATCTATTTCTAATTTGCTCGCTTACCCCGCTGCAAGCAACGGGGAATGCGCTCGCTGTTTCGGTTCAGACTTCTTATGAAATCATCAAGCTTGTTGAACTCATAAAAAGTTGTATTGCCAAATTTATTTTACAAAGATAGCCGCAGCAAGAACTGTTGTCCAGAGGTTTGCTTCAGCTCCCAGAGCTCCCTGGCTTGTGTGCTGGGATTCGACTATCTTCTCACTCATCTTGTAAACCTCACGCCGTTCATCATAATCCTTGTTCGGATCAAATTCTATGCCGAGTGTATTTGCAAGCATTGATGCGGCAAGGTCTTCTGCGTATTCGCCTGCTTCAAGTTCGGTCTGGCCGAAACCGTGATGTTCGGAAAGATATCCGTAACGGCCGGATTCGGCAGGCAGGGCAAGACCGATGCTTGCGACAATTCTTCGTCCCGGTTCCTTTATCTGTTCACGGGCCATGACGCAGTGTGTTATTTCTCCCGGTTCAAGCTTGGCAAGTCCGGTTTCTATATCAATTATCTTGCAATGCGGCGGGAAAATGGATGAAACTGTGACAATGTTGAGGTGTGCAATGCGCGCTTCACGGAGAGCGTTCTCAAAGGAAGACAGTTTTTCCTTGTTTACTCCAACTCCTTTGGTGAAAAACATATACCTTGGCACATACATGTTTTGTCCCCCCTTTGTATTTTGTTAAATTAGGCCAAATAATAAAGAACGGCTTTTTTACATGTCCTGAAATATATAATCAAGAAAAAAAAGAATCTTCTGTATAATAAAACCGGATAATAAAAATAGAAATTTTTAAATATACTCAAATATTCCGGTTTTCAATAAAAATAATAAAGAACTCGATAATAATAAATGAATTCTTAAAAAATCATGATAATTCAAAACAGGCTTCCTTTATCAGCTTGCCTATTTCCATTTGTTGCGGACACTTCTGTTCCGCCGGGGAAAAATCCAGCTTCAGGATTCTCTCTCTATCCGCAACAGGTATTTTATTGAAAATCTCTCTTGCCCATCCCTGTTCATTGTAATTCCGGGAGTACATGAGACAGCGCATGAGATTGCCGACCGGGGCGGTTCCGGCAACGGCCGATTCGCATATGTTTGTGCACCCCAGGCAGTAGGCGCCCGATGTCTCTCCTGCATAACGCCGGAAAAGATCGATATCAACGGATGAAAACTTGGTCCTGTCCATGGCGACTGATGCATTCGACATTAGTATGTTGATGCTCGGCATCTGGGAGCAAATGCTTGCGATGTAATGATTTTCCCAGACAGCCTTGAGCCTTGCCTGTTTATCCGTATAGCCGTTTTTCATAAATCTTCCGGCCATCCGGAGTTCGGTTTCGGAGCTTGTTTTAACCTGGCCGCCTCCCTGCGTCTTCATGGCGGTCAATCCTATTCCGGCTTTTTCACATACTTCAACAGCTCTTTTCATTCTGTCCGAATGCATAAGCCTGAAATTGTAGGTCATCATTATTCCGTCAATCCATCCGAGGCGAGCGGCTCCTGTCATGCAATCTTCCATGTTGCTGTGGGTGCTGAAGCCGAAAAAACGGATCTTTTTGGCGGCTTTTGTCTTTTCAACCCAGTTTTTTGTTTTATTGTCGAGTTCATCTATGCTGCTTATGCCGTGAATGAAATAGAGGTCAACATAGGATGTTTTCATCCTTTCAAGAGATCGATAAAGAAGGCTTGACATTCCATCCGGATCCCTCGCATCCGATTTTGTAACCAGAAAAATCTGTTTTGTCTCCTCGGGATATTTTTCAAAGTACATCCCTATCCCTCTTTCGCTGTTTCCGCCTTCGTAGCAATCGGCAGTATCCCAGTAAGTTACCCCCCATTTTACGGCCTGTTTCATAAGAAGCTGGTTTGACGGAATATCAAACATCCCGCCGAGCCCGAGGATAGGCACATTTTCCCCTGTTTTGCCGAAAGCGCGTTTCGGGACAATTCCGTCCCCGGCGCTCTGAGCGAATTGTTCAGATATTTTCGCGAAAGAATCAACCGAAAGCATGGAGCCGATTCCCGCAATACCCGCCGTCTTTAAAAAACCTCTTCGTGAAAAACCTGATTTTTCTTTATTCATCTCTTTGCTCCTTTTACCTGGCTTCTGGCTCCTGACTCCTGCTCCTCATGCCTTGTGTTTTTTTACCTTTTCCGATATTCGGCTCTTCCCGCACCCCCGACCCCTTGAACCTTTTTTTTCACATGTTTACGCTTTCCACCTGACCACCTGACCCCTTGACCCCTCGAATCCTTGAACCCTGTATTATATTATCATTGCCGCTGTTTTGTTTCTTGATTCATTATCTGATGTAACCCTGATCGCACGTTTTGAACTTACAGGGCATTCGTGCTCACAGATTCCGCATCCGGTGCATCTCGCAGGGTCGACGAAAGGTTTTTGCAGGCGAATATATATTCCGGCAAGGATTCCCGATTGTGGCGCAGGTTTCAGCGGAATCGCAGGCGATACGGTGATTGTTTTTTCCGAATTTTTTATGATAAGGCGCAGCTTATCATCTTTACCCTGAGCCTTGTAAAAAAAATCTCCTGTAGATAAAAGTCCCGGTTTAAACTGAGCCTCTGTAAATTCAATATCGAGCGATCCGGAATTTTTTACAACCAGAGACCCTGCAGCAAGGCTGAAAGTTTCCTTTGTTGAAATAGCCTTTGGACTTACAGGGCAGTTTTCCTGGCAGACTATGCAGGGTTTATCCATGGCCCAGGGAAGACATCTGCCCTGGTCAACAAAGGCTGTTCCGATTTTTACCGGGCCGGCTGAGGCAAACCTGTTTTTACCTGTTTTCTCATCGAGGCTGAGAGGACGTATCGCTGAAGTCGGGCATATGTGCCCGCAGGCTATGCAGTTTAACTGGCAGCCGCTTGTGCCGATTCGAAAATCAAGCACAGGACTCAAGAACCCCTCGATGCCGGCTTCGCTAACAGCCGGTTGAATTACGTTGGTCGGACAGATTTTCATGCACTGCCCGCATTTTATGCACCGGGAAAGAAATTCCGTTTCGCCGAGTGCTCCCGGAGGTCTTATGAGGCGTGGGTTTTGAATTTTAACCGCGCTTCCGTTTAAACGGATCATGGGAACTGCAAGAATGCCTGTCAGTAATGTCGCTGTCAGTCTCCTTTTTGTCAGGTCCGGGGATACTATCTCACCGGAGGCGGATCTCTGCGTTCTGTATCCCACGAGATCATGAGGGCATGCATTCAGGCAATTCATGCAGAGAATGCACTCTCCTGTACGTATCTTTGCAGAAGGGCTGCATGCTCCTTCGCAGTCTTTTTCGCACATGAGACAGTCCGGGCATTTGTCTTCGGATTTTCCAACCCTCCAGATCGCATAACGGCCAAGCAGTCCGAACAAGGCGCCGAGCGGGCATATGAATCTGCAATAAAACCTGGGTATGTATAAATTCAATAATACCGCAGAGAGGAAAATAGCCCCGATCAGGAAAGTTCCGCCGTAGAATCTCGGCGCCTGGGAGAGGCTGAAAAAAGTTCCGTCAAAAAGGGGTATGAAGATGAGATTTACCGACCTGTAAAAGAGGGGAATCGGATCGAGCAGGCCTGTCTGAAGAGATGAAGATAAAATGCGGCTCGTTTGAGGCAGAAAGGAGAGCATGGCGATAAAGACGGATGTGAGAAGAAACGAAATAATAATATTTTTTGGTTTACTGAATATTTCAAGGATGGAAAGAAGGATTAAGATGGTGGTAATAATTGCGATAAAGAGCCAGAATATGATCGGTTTGTTTCCAGAGATACCGGAAATAAAAATAAGCAGGTCCGGCACGGCAGCGGTCAGAAGAAAAATCAGGAATATGTATTTGAGATTCTGAGCGCTTTTATATCTGTTTTTTTCAGCTCTGCGGGCCGGGGGTATATTCCCGTTTGCAACATATCCCGTAAATTGGTGCAGTGTTCCGAAAGGGCATAACCAGCCGCAGAAAAACCTTCCGACAAGAATCGTAAGAACGATTGTAATAAGGCACCAGATAAGGCCTGAATATATCGAATGGGTCGCAAGAAGAATGCCGAGCCCGGCCAGAGGATCGAGTTCGATTATCCAGTTTACCGGCCAGCCGCGAAGCTGCCACCATTTGGTTCCTGCGGCGGTCACCGCGCAGAACCAGACCGTGATGATGAAGAAAAACGCCTGGCTGATTCGTCTTGCTGTAGTTATTTTCATGCAGAATATTCCACCAGATGAAACAGTGTTACGCAGAATCTGATTACACCAAAATATCCTGCAAGATCAATATCTTTCTAAACACTCTAAATTCATTGATAAATCAGAGGTGCTGTGTCTTTTAAAGCCCGCATTGTGATAGACCAATTAAAAATTCCCGTGAGTTCCGTTTTCGCGTTATATTGAAAAAACTCGTAAGTTTATTATCCGGACATTATTATCCATGTTAGATGTGGCGAAGGATGAAAGCTGGATAGAAAAAATGATTTAATTTTAAAGGGATTATTTTCGCGAGGTGACTCTTTTTGTCAAAATCGGGGATGGCTCGGTAATATTTTTATCATAGGGATGTGTACTTCTCAGGTACAGTTTCTTAAGGCGCTTGACGTATTCACGCGTTTCCGGATAAGGCGGTATGCCAAGATAATGATCCACTGCTTTTTCTCCGGCATTGTATGCGGCCGTAGCGAGCTCTATATTCCCGCAATAATAAGACAACAACCATCTCAAATATTCGATTCCACCCCTGATATTCTGAGAGGCATTGTAAGCATTCTTTACGTTAAATCGTTCGGCAGTAGCGGGGATCAGCTGCATCAAACCCATCGCACTTTTCGGCGACCGTGCTTTTGTTTCAAATTCCGACTCAACGGTTATGATGGAAAGCACGAGTTTGGGATCGATTTCATACCAGTCCGAAATTTTATTCGCCAGGTCTATGATCCAAGATTTGCTTCCGGGCAGAGATTCAAGATAAAGGTCAATCGGTGCGGGATGTTCAGTCGGTTCTGATACAGGAGGTGGCCGCTTCTCAGGCATTGTATCCGATGTCACACAAGCTGGCAGTATCTGAGATTCGAAGTTGACGGTCTCCAGCATGTCGAAAGCTTTGGCGTGTCCCTGCTGGCTGGCCATTGAAAACATAGACGCGGCAAATGCCCTGTTTTCAGGAACGCCTTTACCGAATGCATACAGCATTCCAAGTCTATACTGCGCTTCGGTGCTTCCCAATCTGGAAGCTTCGCAATATATGGCTGCCGCCTGCCAGAGGTCATCATGGCTCTCGGCAGAGGCTTCGTAGCTTATGGCTTTCAGCAAAAGCGCGTCCAGCTTAGGACCTCCTTCGCTCACCTCGGACGACTCCGGGCTTGATACGGCAGCGGAAGCCATGAAAAAAAGCATCGAGCAGCAAAGAAAAATTCCGATCGTCTTACGCAACATGCAACCTCACCTTTTGAGATATATAACTTGAGACCTATGCATAACATCTGATTAAAGGGCTGATATAAATAATCGGTTTTACCGTTTAGCAAGATCGGGTTACGACTTCGTCAACGGCAGCAAATCCGCTCCCATTAGACCTGAAAAGCTCCAGTGGATATAGAGACCCACGAAGCCGTTATTTCGTCTCTGCCTGCGTCTCTTTGTTGACAAACAGGGGGGAGTTTATGGTTCGTAACAATTTATTGCAAAACGGTAAAACCGATTACCTATGCCAGCCCCAAAGGGTATGTTACGCAAAGCTCTCAACTGATAACGGTAAAATCATAATACGCAGAACCAGACTGTGATGATGAAGAAAAAAGCCTGGCCGATTCGTCTTGCTGTAGTTATTGTCATGTAGGGTACCTGCCGGTTGCTGCATTTTTACCCGAGGATTGTTTACACCGGAACATCCTTCAACATCAATATCTTTTTTCTTTTGAAAGACTGTAATATATACGGTTGCCCTATTGAAATTTACTCACTTATTGGTTATGATTGTTTCATCGTGAATAATAAGGAATCGATTAAAATTCAAGAGTATAATCAGTATGAGTAAAATATCTGTGATAGCTGTCTGGTTGCTTATTTTGCTGACGCCCGTTCCTTTTCTTTCCAATATATTGATAATGGAAGAGGGACATTTCGCGTACATTGCCGTAAACACAGAAAAAAGCAAACCTAATAACAATTCTGATTTACTGCTGATCGGCAGGGAAAAAGGGGTAGACCAATGGGAAGGACCCCGTCACCCTATTTTACCATATCTGGTGATTGCAAAAGTTTTTCGTGCTTTCAGCAATCCGGCTGACTTTGATTTATGGACGTTGGAAGAAAAGACCCGTGCGGCACGATTACCTTTTTATATAACCTATGTTATCTCAATGCTTCCGGTGATGCTGATGTGCGCATGGCTGTTCAGGCGAAAAACGTGGGGCGAAATCAGTCTTCCGGTTATTTTCATCGGGTTTTTGGGAACCTGTCCGTTGTTGGTAGGAGGTGCTCTCCAGACTTACTATGACGGCAATATCGGGGTGCTTTTAACAACTTTATGCGCGTTGGGCCTGGCAGGTATTCCCCGTTTGAAATCACTCCCCTTACGCATCGCCATACTTTTCGGATGCGGTTTCTTGTCCGCCATGGGAAAGAATGAATGGGCGATTGCGTTCATGGGGGCCGTTCTGGGAACCATGATTATGTATTCTGCGTCACCGCATAAATACCCCAATTTTTGGTTTCTCTCCGTTTCAGCGCTGCTTGGAGCAGCGGCAGGCTCTCTGTTCCACCTTTTCATCGATTCCTTTAATTACATCCAGGGCGTTTACCTGATACATTCATTCGGTTATGAACCACATAGAAATTATATACGTGCTTTTATTTATCGGATTCCCTGGATTTTGCCCTTTATTCCGATATCAATTCTGTCGGTTTTTATTCTGCGCCGATTTTTAAAGGAATTATTGAGCACTCATTTTACACATATGATTCTGCTTTTATGGGCAAGTATATTGTTTTTAGGTTTTATCATTACGCCGCACCTGGGCGATGGTTTTCCGCGTTATTTTTGCCCGTCTATGGCGGCGTTTTTGAGTTTCCTTATTATAAGAATGGAGTTTATCGACTTTTTATCCTGGAGACCGAAAATCCGTCTCCGACTTATGGTTCTCGTTTGTGTATTAATAATGCTTCACATGGGCTACTTTACATATTCCCACATACGCCAGAGATCTATCGGGAGTATCCCCGGCAGATACTTGATCGCTCATAAAGCAATGTTTGTAAAAAAATACAAGCATTTCTTGTTGACCGGCGAAGTTCAAAAAACGGACGCATCAATGGGTTATTATTTTCAGGATATGGATTTTATAAATAACTCATAACTTTTTGAGTCAGGTCATGTTAAAATTTATAACCGCATTTTATGGTTGATTTTTAACCATTGAGTGGTCAATATTCAGCCTTGATGAATAGAAATATTTCTCAGCAAATACCCAATGCTCTATCAGATATCACGTTGCTCCTCAATTAAGTGAAAATAGTGGGGATCTATGAGCGCACCTGACAGAATTCAAAAATTAATCGAGACTTTCGATTATAATCTGGAAGCTTACAGAAAAGGTTCGTACAATGAAACACAGGTACGCCGCGAGTTTATAGATCCTTTTTTCGAAGAATTGGGCTGGGATGTCGCCAATAAACAAGGCCATGCCGAAGCCTACAAAGATGTCATTCATGAAGACGCCATAAAAGTCGGGGGTGTCACCAAGGCGCCTGATTACTGCTTCCGGGTCGGCGGCGCCCGGAAGTTTTTTCTGGAAGCCAAGAAACCGTCGGTCAACATCAGGGAAGATATTAATCCGGCTTATCAGTTGCGCAGGTACGGGTGGAGCGCCAAACTCCCGATCAGTATTCTGATGGACTTTGACGAGTTTTCCGTTTACGACTGCCGTGTAAAACCGGAGAAAACCGACAAGGCTTCCCATTCCCGAATCATTTGTTTCAAATACACGGATTATGCGGATCGGTGGGAAGAAATCGCCGGCATATTTTCCCGTGATGCGATTCTGAAAGGCTCCTTTGACAAATATATCGAGTCTAAGAAAGGCAAAAAAGGCACTACCGAAGTCGATACCGCATTCCTGCAGGAGATCGAGCAATGGCGGGAACTTCTGGCCCGCAATATCGCTCTGCGAAATCCGGGCCTCTCGCAACGGGAGCTGAATTTCGCCATTCAGCAAACCATCGACCGGATCGTATTCTTGCGCATCTGCGAAGACCGGGGCATTGAAAGTTACGGCCAGTTAATGGCTTTGCAGAATGGAAACAATGTTTATAAACGTCTGTTTCATCTTTTTAATAAAGCGGACGACAAATACAATTCCGGGTTATTCCATTTCAAAAAAGAAAAAGGGCGCGAAAATCACGATAATCTGACGCCATTTTTGCAGATTGACGACAAGCCCTTAAAAGACATTTTCAAAAACCTCTATTATCCTGAAAGCCCCTATGAATTTTCCGTTCTGTCGGCAGACATTCTCGGACAGGTTTATGAAAAATTTCTGGGCAAGGTCATTCGCCTTACCGCCGGTCATCAGGCTAAAATTGAAGAAAAACCGGAAGTCCGTAAGGCCGGAGGCGTTTACTACACGCCTGTCTATATTGTGGATTATATAGTCAAGAATACTGTGGGAAAGCTGGTGGAAGGTAAAAAAGCCGGACCCGGCGGCGGGGTGAGCCATCTGAAAATACTGGACCCGGCCTGCGGTTCCGGTTCATTTCTTATCGGCGCTTATCAGTATTTGCTGGACTGGCATCGGGATAAGTACATCAGCGATGATCCGGGAAAATGGTCAAAAGGGAAAAACCCCCGCACCTATCAATCCCATAAAGGGGAATGGCGGCTGACGACCGACGAACGGAAGCGGATTCTTTTGAATAACATTTACGGAGTGGATATTGATCATCAGGCAGTCGAAGTGACAAAGCTTTCCCTGCTGCTCAAGGTGCTGGAAGGCGAAGATGAACAGAGCATCGGCAAGCAGATGAGAATGTTTCATGAGCGGGTTCTGCCGGATTTGTCGAATAACATCAAATGCGGAAATTCCCTGATCGGCCCTGATTTCTACGACAATCAGCAGATGAGTCTACTTGGCGAAGAAGAAGTATACAGGGTCAATGCCTTTGACTGGAATGCCGAATTTGCTGAAGTTATGAAGGCCGGCGGATTTGACGCGGTGATCGGCAATCCGCCGTATGGAGCTATTTTTACCGATGAAATGAATGCTTATTTAAAACAGAAAAATATTACATTTGGATGGCGTGGTGAAAGTTATTTGTTATTTGTGGAAAAAGCGATCCAAATACTAAAAAAAGAAGGCTACTTTGGTTTCATTATTCCTGATACTTTTCTAAATCTTGGATTTACACAATCTTTGAGAACTTATTTACTCCAAAATTCATATATAGGTGAAATTGTTCTTCTGCCGTCAAATATTTTTAAGGGAGCAACGGTTGATACAACGCTTCTTTTTACACAAAAAGCAAATAAAACAAATAATTATCATTCGGCATCAGTAATTGTCAAAGTATTCGGAAAGAAAGAAATCATTACAACCATTGAAAACCCAAACAGAGAATTTAATGCAAATACTGGTAATTGGTATGAGCAGAAATCTTTCAATATTCAATCTGACAGAGATGAAAGTGCGCTTACTAGTAAAATTGACAACAAAAATATAAAATTAGAAAAAATTGTAACTTTACATTCTGGTATCAAAACATATGAAGTCGGTAAAGGAATTCCGGCACAAACAAATGAAATCAGAAGCAATAAGCCGTTTACCTTAAAAGTTCAAAAAAATGAAAATTGGCAACCCTTTTATAATGGTAAGGACATTGGCAGGTATCAACTACTTTGGAAAAATAATAGCTGGATTTATTATGGACCGTGGTTAGCTGCACCAAGAAAACCGGAAGTATTTCAAGGAGAAAAAATTCTTATCCGAAAAATTGTAGGTCAAACACTTGCTGCAACATATATTCCCGAAACATCATATTGCAACACATTGCTGTTTGTTCTCAAAATAAATGATAATATCTGTTCTTATAAATATCTACTCGGTATTCTCAATTCAAAACTGATAGGTTGGTATTTTTGGAAAAAATTTCAAATTAGCGCAGAAGATACCTTTCCACAGATTATGATACGAGATATTCTACAATTTCCAATAGTTCTTCCTGTAAATACTGACGCAAAGATTTTGGATACTTTAATTGACCAGATGCTTGATTTACATAAACGACTTGCCGAATCCAAAGTTCCTCAGACAACAGAGATGTTGAGACGTCAAATCGAATCCACGGATAAACAGATAGATCAGCTTGTATATAAATTGTACGATTTAACGGAAGAAGAAATCAAAATAGTCGAATCGCAGACTTAAAACCGCTTTCGTCATTCCCGCGAAAGCGGGAATCCAGATCCTCATGCAACCAACGCCCGAACTGTGCCGCCTGTTTTTTTGGTCGTTACCGGTGAGATGTTAAATATCGGAATTTTATTAGGCATGAACAAGTTCGTCTATCGTTTCAACAATCCATTGATTCAAGCTTTTTCCTTCTGCTGAAGCCCTTGATGCTATTTCAGCATGCAGTTCAGGGGAAACACGCAAATTGAATTTGCCGGAATATTCTTTATATGGTTCAATACCTTTTTCTCTGCAGGCATCAAGAAATACCTTCAACGATTTTTCAAACTCCTGCCTCAACTCATCCGGTGTCTTTCCATAAAAATCAGCTCCTCCGTTGAGTCCAAGTATTTCACCCCGGAACATGTCAATTTCAGGGTCATAATCGATTTTTGCTTTATGGCCTTTATATGTCATAATATTCATGGTGTTACTCCATGGCTTTCCAGCCATTTTCGAATGCCTGAGACCGCACCTTTATCAGTGTTTGGCGTTGGATGTGGTCTATGAAATATTCTTACTTCATTAAATAAAAATACTGCAATCCTGGACCCTTCACGCTCTCTGACTTCAGCGCCGAGCGCAATAAACATTTTCTCAATATCAACCCATTTGATACCGCCGCTTACGGGTTTGCGAAAAACGAGATCCAGTGTTTTTTGATGTTTTTGCTTCACTTACTATATAGTACCAATTTATAGTACTTTGTCAATAACATTTTGATATAGCAGGCATGATCAGATTGTTAACCTTGTAAACAGTATGCTGGAGTTGAACAAAAGACTTGCCGAATCCAAAACGCCGCAGGAAAAAGAGCTGCTGAAGCGTCAAATCGAATCCACGGATAAGCAGATCGATCAGCTTGTGTATAAACTTTATGATTTGACTGAAGAAGAAATCAAAATAGTGGAATCACAAACTTAAAACCGCTTTCGTCATTCCCGTCCCCGTTTTCACGAGGATAAACTCCAGCGGGACACGTTGTGAAGCACCAGCGCTATCTAGTTTTGATCATTCATTGACAATAGAATTGCCATAAAGGATAATCATCAAACATAAACAACTTTTTTAATGAGATATAAAAATGACTACAAAGCAGATTCTTGTAGATGTACCGGAAAAGATTCTATTGGCAGAGAAGACGGACGAAGTGGCTTACGGTATCATCAAGATTGCTTTCGTACAAAATTTGAATGTCATGCGCTTGCACGAAAATTAGTCTTGATAAATGCAATTGATATGAAGTACATATAAACTATATCTATGTGAGGCCGGAATGGAAACAGACAGCATTATTCAGGAGATAACATCTTTACCGCCAGAAGCACAGAAACAGATTTTAGATTTCGTTGCTTTTTTGAAAACGCGCTATCCTTCTACTCCGCGAACTACAAAGTTCAGACGCTCCAAACTTACAGAAGAGCCATTTATAGGAATGTGGCGAAATCGCAAAGATATGCAAGACAGCGCCACATGGGTACGTCACCTGAGACGTAGCGAGTGGGATCGCTCCTGATGAGCGTCACAATTATTGATACCGATATATTTATTGATGCTGCCCGCCAAGTTCCCGAAGCAATAGCTTGTTTAAATAAGATTGGTCAGAATTCAACCCGGGCGATTAGCGTGATTACCCAGATGGAATTGTATGTCGGATGTCGCAACAAGATGGAACTGCGGAATACCGAACATTTTCTCAAACTATTTCAAATAATTAATCTGAATGATAAATCCTGCCAAATAGCAGTTGATTGCTGCGACAATATCGTTTGAGTCATGGCTTAATGATACCTGATGCACTGATAGTAGCGACTGCTATTTTTTTCGGTTGTACATTCATAAGCAAGAATCAGCAGGATTATCGTTTTATCAGTGAGTTACAGTTATTGCCCTATCCCTTTTTTTAATCAAGCGGATGACAAAATCCAAAACGCCGCAGGAAAAAGAGCTGCTGAAGCGTCAAATCGAATCCACGGATAAGCAGATCGATCAGCTTGTGTATAAACTTTATGATTTGACGGAAGAAGAAATCAAAATAGTGGAATCATAGACCTGAAAACCTCTTTGCGGGCGGGTATCATTTATTTCGGAAGAAACATCACAATAAGACCTATGAATATGAATGCGATGATCATCGAAAAATATTGAAACACTGCAAAAACCACAAAAAAGAAAAAGAGGATATAAAAAGGCAGCGTTAAGATATCAATCATGATTACCCTCCGAATTCCATGAAACTACCGGAGTTGAACTTTGTGCTTCTTGACCTTACCCCATATTATGTACTCAAGTTCAAATTGAGTCTTTCACCTACCTACACGAAATTGATGAGAGAAAAGAATTGAAGATTATCAATTGAAAGCATTGCTTTTAATGTTGGGCGATAGGATGCTTATTTGATAAAATCAGAAGGTGTTCGTATTGCTCCAAAAGTCAGCCTTAATAAAAGGTCGCCAATATAGAGGTAAATCACCCTATACCCCATGAAGGATCATTTTATTAAATAACCAATTACCAAGCATCATTTTCGGGAACGCACAGCAAGCATCCGCTTGTGTTTGGAGTTATCTCTGCCGTCTTTGAGCTCTCTACCGTCACTGAAGTCTAAAGCCAAAGCCCCGGCGCCCAAGCCGTGGGAACCCACCCCGATGGTTTCCCCGGACCATACCCACCAACCGGTAGTCTCTAACAGAGGTGACATGTTTCGTGATCCGGCTCCTTTTTGATAAAGGCCCTTCAACTCATTTATTGTAGGCATGCGCCAGCCACCGCCATCAATCTTTAAACCGGCTACCCAGTTCTTGGCATCATTCCAATCGGTATCTTTATCAGGCCCTGCGTACCACTCAAGGCCGCTTTGGGAGTCGCGTACCACGCCGTTGGTAAACTTTTCAAAGCGGCCATCAGAAGCAATGATTTTGGAACTGACACCTGTCGGATCAATCGCTGCAGTTGATGTTTTAGCCTTGGAACGCACAGCAAAACCACGCTTGTAGATGGGTTCATTTCGGTAGGAGTTATCTTCTAATCCGTTGCCAAAGTCTAAGAACGCGGCACCTAACGATCCAGTAGGAATAGACCATATCAGCCAACCGGTAGTCTCCAACGGGGCTGTCATGTTTCGTGATCCTGCCCCTTTTTGATAAAGGCCCTTCAACTCATTTATTGTAGGTATTCGCCAGCCGCCACCATCAATCTTTAAAGCGGCTGTCCACACATTGGCATCGTCCCAACTTGTATTTTTATCCGGTCCTGCGTACCACTCAAGGCCGCTTTTTGTATCGCGCACCACGCCGCTTGCAAGCTTTTCAAATCTGCCGTCAAAAGCAACGATTTTGGAGCTGACAACCGCCGCATCAAGTGCTGCGGTTGCTGTTTTTGTCATGGAACGCACAGCAAAACCCCGCCTAAAATGGGGATTTTCCGGATAGGTTATATCCTCTGTGCCTTTATCGAAATCTAAGGCCGGAGGCTGGGGCCATGCCCCCCCTCCCGCAGTTTTCTTATCCCCGGACCAGACCCACCAACCGGTAGTCTCTAAAAGCGGTGTCATGTTGCGTGATCCGGCTCCTTTGTGGTAAAGACCCTTCAACTCTTCAAGTGTGGGCATACGCCAGCCGCCACCATCAACCCTTAAGCCGACTGCCCAATGGCTGGCATCGTTAGAACCGGTATTTTTATCCGGTCCTGCATACCACTCAAGGCCGCTTTTTGTATCGCGCACCACTCCGCTTGCAAGCTTTTCAAAACGGCTATCGGAAGTAACAATTTTGGGGCTGACTATCGCCGGATCGAGCGCTGCGGTTTCTATCTTTGATTCATGTTTTTTGGCTTCAGCCCTGGCGATTGCATCAGCATCAGCTTTCGCTTTGGCTGCAGCCTCATTCCTTGCTCTTTCTTCTGCTTCAGCCCTGGCTTTGGCTGTCTGGGCGGCTTTTGCCCTTTCAATCTCTTCAGATTTGGCTATCGCATCAGCTTTCGCCCTGGCTATTTCTATTTCTCCGGCTTTGGCTTTAGATTCTACCGAGCTGGAACGCGGCCCCATTACCAGCTTCTGCTTCTCTGCTTCAAGCTTACGACGTTCCGCAGCTAACTTTTCCCGCTCGGCATCAAGCGCTTTCAGTCGTTCCAGCTCCTGTTTTTCCTGCTCCAGTTCCTGTTTTTCCTGCTCCAGAAATTCTCTCAGCCGCAGCAAATCATCAGACTCCGGTCTCTGCGACGACTTTTTCAGAGACGAAGGGGTCGTTGCAGTCACGAAAACAAAACCCCCTCCCTGGTCGCCCGTGTCCCGGACGGGGCTGCACAACGGCTGCTGCTCCGAATTGTTGGCAATTATCGGCGCTATCCGGCTGTAAATCTCCTGGGTCGTGATATATGGCTTATCATTATTTTCGAGTGTCTTGATCAACTGGTAGGCAAAAATGCTGTGACCTTCAGATCCGCTGTCCGAAACAGGAGTCTTGTTGCCCGAGGTTATTCCCCAGCGACTCTTTTCATTGTAAAGGTTCATGTAATACCTGTCATCGATGACTGACGGCAGAGTCCTGCTTTCACCGAAAAGAGTTCCTGAATAGCATGAGTCCGACACAAGCAGAACATGTCTCGCATTCATGCCCTGCATGACCCGCTTCACATAATCATTGTCCAGGTATGTGGCAGGAATGCCGCCGATCGCATCTGAAGGAATCCACCATCCGGCATTCAAAACCCGGTCCACGTCTCCATGCCCGGCGTAGTAAATTAAAACACTCTCGTCAGGCGATGTGTTCGCGGCAAGATCACGCATTTTTTCCATGATTGCCTGCCTTGTCGCCTGCTGATCCAGAAGCAGGGTAACCTTGAATCCGTAACGGGTTTGAAGCAGCCTGGCAAATTCCCTGGCGTCATGAACGGCTGTTTTAAGGGCAGGAATTTTTTTGTCCTGGTAGTTGTTAATGCCGATCACCAGGGCTCTGTATGCTCCAAGCTTGCCACTCTTATGACTCAGATCGTTTTTGTTTTTTATTTCCAGACCCCGTTCAGTGGCCGCATGTGCGGATGCCACGGCGATGGTTAACAGAAGCGTGATGGAAAGGGTGATGCGGAATATGATGGATTGCATAGCTCTATCCCTTTTGCGAGAATCGATGTTGCTTTATACATTACCCTTTGTAAAACTTCAAGATATTCTGATGGTATCCTGATATTCGATCTGCTGATTT
>Ga0105099_10000852_pt1 | contig 20259 bp, 27 predicted proteins | sample PPLLak3cmMay2015_2_FD_79138 | JGI IMG/M metagenome (GOLD analysis project Ga0105099, IMG submission 79138) | Freshwater sediment microbial communities from Prairie Pothole Lake near Jamestown, North Dakota, USA - PPLs Lake P8 Core (1) Depth... | ecosystem: Environmental > Aquatic > Freshwater >... | reverse complement strand
TGATTGATGATGATCTACAACCTATCTTAGACAACTTTGACGGTATGGTTCTAGTGATCCTAGATGCCTGCTACAGCGGAGGAATGCCCTGTACTAAATCTAAAATCTCTACAACCTCCAACGCCAATGAAAAAATTATAAATGAATTTATATCAAGTTTTTCAGGTCAAGGTAGAGTAATTTTTATGGCTTGTGGTGAAGATCAAGAGTCAGCTACTATACTTGTTGGAGAAGATAGTCCATTAAATCATGGACTGTTCACAATGGGAATTTTATCTGGTTTGCACGGTTCAGCAGATGATAACAATGATAACGACATTACAATTGAGGAATGTTATAATTATGCAAAAAATTTCTGTGAAGAAAATCAAAAGATCTTTTTTAATGAAATAATTTCTACAGTAAACGCAGATCCTGATCCTTTTGGTGAATTTAGCGACATTGAAATTGTTAAGGGTATTACAAATAATCCTCCAGAGAAACCTTCTAAACCTAGCGGTGAAACAAATGGAAAAGTGAACGTTAAATATAATTATTATAGCACAGTTAGCGACCCTGATAAAGATAAATTAGAAGTATTTTTCTATTGGGATGATTCAAATTTTGCAGTTTTTAGCGATGTTGATTCTGGTTCAACATTGGAAGTTTCCTATTCATGGGAAAATCAGTTCAATTATGATATAAGAGTAATAGCCGCAGATGAACACGGTGCAATAAGCGAGTGGTCAGATCCTCTAAGTGTAAGTATGCCATTAATTAAAGAATACAGAGGATTATTTTTCAGATTAATCATTGAAAAAATTCCATTTATCAAAAATTTTCTGGAAACGAGAGGTATAATAAACAGATTTAATTAAAAAAAATCTCTCTTGATTTTTTTTGCGGCTACGTTTTAATATAAAAAGAGTTGAAAATATTATTCTTCTATAAGTCTTTGTAATGCTTTGTATCCAACTACAGCATTTTCTTCACTTACTACAAATATCATTTCTAAATCTATTGATATTATTTCCATTATGTTTATGCTTTCCCATGCAAAGTTTCTAAGTATCTGAAATAATACTCCTGGTGTTTTTACTAGCTCTTTATCTATTGCAAATGAGAGAGCTACAAGTTTTTCTTCTATGTTTAATATTTTTTCAAATTGTAGGAATCTTACTATTTGCTCTTTGTATCGCTCATTTGTAACAATACTTACAGTATTTCTACCATAGATTATATGTAATATATCTCCTTGATCAAAATTGATTACATCATATATTCTTTTGAGTTTGTCAAAAAGTGCTGGTGTTTTTTGTACGGTTATATCTATTATATTTGTTTTTAGGTTTACTTCTGAATTGTCTGAATCAAATTTTATTTCTCTGAATCTAACATCCATTTTTTCTGCGTATCTTCGTAATGCTGCTACTATTGCGTAGTGCGCAACTTCTTTTTTAAGTTCTTTTTCAATTTCTGGTTTAAGTCTTTTTGCAACTGATCCATATGATGCTATTCCCTTGCCAATTGCCTCTTGAAGGTATATCTTCTCATCAACAATTTTATTTACAATATGACTTACCGTGACCATCTTTATCACAGCATATAATTATAATTTTTGTAATATATAAATGTTATTATTCAAATTTATAACAAATCAGTTAAATTTTGGTACATTTTATAACAAAACGTATTTTTAGCATATAGTCTCTAGATATTACTCCAGATTACACCACAGACTAAAAAAATAATGAAAAAAAATTAACTTTTTCTAAGCTCCCTTCTAAGAATCTTACCAGATATCGTTTTTGGAAGCTCATCAGCATACTCAATTATACGCGGATACTTATAAGGTGCTGTAGTTTTTTTAACATGCTCCTGAAGTTCTTTAGTAAGAGCATCAGATGGCTTAAATCCTTTAGCAAGAACAACTACTGCTTTAACGACAATACCTCGAATACCTTGTGGATCCTCTGCACCAACAACAGCACACTCAGCAACAGCAGGATGCTCAATAAGTGCTGATTCTACCTCAAAAGGACCAATACGATAACCAGATGATTTAATGACATCATCATCTCTTCCAACAAACCAGAAATAACCATCTTCATCCTTATAACCACGATCACCAGTATAATAATAATTTCCACGAAATGCTTTATTCATTATATCTTTATCTTTCCAGTATTCCTTAAAAAGACCAGGTGGTCTAATATTTTTATCTACATAAATTACAATATTTCCTTCCTCGTTTACCCCAACGTCTTTACCATCATCGTTTACAATCCTTACATCATGACCCGGCGTAGGCTTTCCAACAGAACCATACTTAATAGGCATAAAAGGAAAATTCGAAAGCACACATACAGTCTCTGTTTGACCATAAAAATCATAAATATCAAGGCCAAATGCCTTCTTCCAAACACGAATAACCTCAGGATTAAGCGGCTCACCCGCACTCATACAATGACGAAGTCTAAGATTATATTTTGAAAGATCCATCTGGATAAGCATACGATAAACAGTAGGTGGTGCACAAAAAGTTGTAACACCATACTTTTCCATAGCACGCAACAAACCATCAGCATCAAAACGACCAGGTGTTTCCCATTGAATAACTGCAGCTCCAACTATCATCTGGCCAAATAATTTACCCCATGCAGCTTTTGCCCAACCAGTTTCAGATACAGTCCAATGAAGATCTTTATCAGTTAAAGCCTGTGCAAATTTTGCTGTAACCTCATGACCCAAAGGATAAGAATGAGTATGAAGAACCATTTTAGGATGACCAGTTGTTCCAGAAGTAAAATAAATAAGCATCGGATCAGTTGAAAGAGTCTGACAAGCATCTTTCTCAGACAAAACATCAGATGATTCACCTATTTCTTCATCGTAATTATACCAACCTGCGCGCTTACCATCGATAAGCATTATATGTTTTAATGTAGGACATTTTGCCTTAACAGACTCAACAATATCTGCATGATCCATATCAGTTATAAGCATGCAAGCCTCTGACCGATTAATACGATATTCAATATCTTTTGCAGTGAGAAGAACGGTACCTGGCATTGGCACAACACCAATTTTAAACATACCGATAAGAGCAATATACCACTCAGGAATACTTTGCAATATAACAAGAACCCTATCTTTCTTTTTAACACCAATTTTAAGTAAAAAATTTGCAAATTTATTAGATACCATACTTAAATCATAAAAAGTATGATAACGATCGTGCTTACCTGTTCGATCAATTGATATCAATGCAAGTTTTGTTCTATCCTCAGCCCATTTATCAACAACGTCAAAACCAAAATTATAGTATTTTGGAACTTCCCATTTAAAATTTTTATAAAGTTTTTCATATGCATTGTTATGTTTTTTTTCAGCCATGGTTTTCCCTTCATAAAAAAATGGTTTATAAACCTAATTGTCTTGCTATAATCATTCGCTGAACTTCAGAGGTTCCTTCACCAATAGTACATAATTTAATATCACGATAATACCGTTCTAAAGGATACGCTCGCATATAACCATTTCCACCATAAATCTGTATAGCTTTTACAGTTGTACGCATAGCGATTTCAGATGCAAATAATTTAGCCATTGAAGCCTCTTTTGTAAATCTAACATTTTGATCCTCCAAATATGCTGCACGATAAACAAGTAATCTTGCTGCATCAATCTCAGTAGCCATATCTGCAAGCATCCACTGAATAGCCTGATTTTTACCAATAGGTTTGCCAAATTGCTGACGCTCTTTTGCATATTCTAAAGCATCTTCAAAAGCACCACGAGCGATACCAACACTCATAGCACCAATAGCTGTACGACCACGATCAAGAATATTCATAGCACCTACAAAACCCATACCTGGTTCACCTATTATGTTTTCTTTTGGAATTCTACAATTATCAAAAATAAGTTCAGCTGTGTGACTACCCCTTAGACCAAGTTTATCTTCAAGCTGACCGACTTTAAAACCGGGTGTATCTTTTTCAACAATAAAAGCACTGATACCTTTTGCACCCTGAGATTTATCAGTCATAGCCATAACAGTTGTAACATCTGCAATATCGCCACTTGTAATAAACTGCTTGGTACCATTAATCACCCATTCATTTTTATCAAGAACAGCAGTTGTTTGAGTTGCAGAAGCATCAGAACCAGCATTTGGCTCAGTCAGAGCCCAAGCAGCAATTCCCTTACCACTAGTTAACATCGGTAAATATTTTTTACGCTGCTTTTCAGTTCCTTTTTCATAAATATGACCAATCCCTAAAGAATTATGCGCTTCAATAGTTATACCAGTTGATCCACATACGCGTGAGATTTCTTCAAGAGCAAGCATATAACTTATTCTATCAATACCTGCTCCACCATATTTTTGCGGAACAGTCATACCCATAAGGCCCATTTTACCCATTTTTTTGTAAAGATCTTTTGGAAAATATTCTTCTTTATCTATTTTTGAAGCGATTGGTTTAAGCTCTTTTTCGCAAAATTCTCTAACCGTTTTTTGAAATAATTTTTTTTCATCCGTAAGTGTGAAATCCAACAATATCACCACTTCCCTGATATTGTGTTCCTCTAAAAACCTTTGGTATTATTTTTATTGAAAATGTCGAAAAAACTTATTTTTTATTTTAGTATTTTGCCTGTTTCTATGTACCATAAGTATAAATCTAGTTCTGCAAGTGTCAAGTTTGTTTTTTGTGCTAGTATTCTAAGTGTATTTTCTATTTCTAGATAATGGTTTTTTGTAAGGGTTTTTGGCCTTTGAATTACGTTATTTTCAACAAGTATATCTATTATATGAAAGTCTATTATTGCATAGTCATCAAAGCCCAAGTTTCTTAATAGATGCGAGGTTTCTTTATAGCCTAAACCTTTAACGTTATTCACCAGCCATTCTCTTATTGCTTTTTTATCATGAAAGCTTACGACTTCGTTTAGTTTGTCTTTACAGTTTTTTGCTTTGTGTATGTATTCTGCTCTTTTGTTTGGAAATCTGTGACCATATGTTTTTAATTTTTCTTGGAGTTCGTTTTGATTGTCTGATACAAAACATTCGCCTATTTCGTTTTGTATTTTAATTGTTTTTTCAGCATTGTAGTTTGCAGTAAGTATGCAGAAACATAGTTCTTTGAATATTTCATCGTTTGATTTTTTGTTTATGCTTTTGAATTCTTGTATTCTTTTATCTATCTGGTTTTTGATTTGTGTTTTTTTTAGTTCTTCGATTTTTTGTATTAGTTGTTGCATGTTTTCATCTTTTATATTTTTAGTAAATCTAATTTGGTTTTAAAAAGGGATTGGAGGGGTGTTTTTTGTGGAGATGCATTATTAAAAAATAATTTGAGGAGAGGAGGAAAGGACGGGATATTAAAAATTGATGGGTTCTCCACTTTTGCACCCCTTCAGTTATTTAACCGAATTTGTAATAGTTCTTAATCACCCCACGGTTACAAACTTATGATACTTTTGTAACATATCACCCTTAATTAACAATTGTTAATGTATAAATAGTATTTAAATTTTTTGTACGAGCAACCGGTTTATGAAACAAAATTAACAAAATTATTGTTTTTCAAGAATACAAAAAAATCCTTCCGTAAAAATAAAATAAACAGTCGTTAATTATAAGTATAGACAAAAATATTACACCTCATGAAACGAACTACCTGCGAATACATGATGTGGAATGGACTGCCTGTAATAAGAAAAGAAATCGCAGAAAGCATGATAAATGATTACGGACTAAGCCAAAAAGAAACCGCAGAAAAACTAGGAATAACACCTGCAGCAGTATGCCAGTATCTATCAAAAAAACGAGGAAGATCAGAGGTATCAGATAAAAAAATCTTAACTGAAATAAAATTATCAGCAAAAACAATAATAGAAAATGGCGATGGACATATAATCCTAGAAACCTGCAGAATATGTAAACTAATAAGAACAAGCACAGATTTTGATTTATTTTGTCCGGGATGCGACGAATAAAATGGGATGCTAAAAAGCAATATCTTCTTTGCAGAGGTGAAAAACTTTTATCATATTATGAGGTCTATAAGACATCTTTGCCTTTCTTAAACCAGGTATATTCATATCAGATTCACGATTGATAAATTTAACATCCTTTTGTAAAATTTTTGCTGTTTCCTGATTAATTGCCTTATATATACCATCGTAATCAGGAGAACCTTTCTCATAATGAACAACAGCTGTATCAGAATTATATTTTTCAAATACTGAAATTGCCTCAATACTGCCATTAATTCTAATAGCCAAACCAGATAAGCCCAATTCAAAGAAATTATTCATTGAAAAAAGTATTGCTTTTCGCTCGTTTTCAAGAATTGGATCAGACTTGCAATCTCTCCAGAGACACCAACGTTTTAGAAACTCATTTATCTCTTCAAAATTTTTTTTAGATATATTTTCTACTTCATATTTGTAAGTTTTTTTGAATTTATTTAATCTATTGCGTATTTTACTGTAATCTGTACCAGATAACTCTGCTAAATCAGACGCAAGGTAAACATAATCAAAAAAACCTCTATGCTCTCTAAAACTAAGATTAGAATAATTTTTTTGCATCCAGTCTTTTACATCTGAAGTAATCATACCAAAAGGACAATCAGAACTCTGAGCTTTTGCAAGATTTAGCACCTGATCAAAAACCTCTTTTTTATTTTCACCAATAGGTGGCCTAAAACGTATTTTACCCTCAATTTCAGAGATAAGAATAATGTTTTCATCCAAAATAGCATAATGATAATCTGCATAATCCATCCAGCTTATAAGAGTTGTAAAAATATAATCGCTGTGAACCGGAGGATATTTTTTATAAAACTTATCAAAAACTGGTTTATCTTCAAGAGATAATTTCTTAAAATCTTTAAGTAAAAGCATTATTTTTCCTCGTATTTAAGCGGAGTATACTTCTTCATTTCTTTAAAGCCTATCTTTTTATAAAATTCTTCTTGACCAGGTTCAGATATAAGAGCAATCCAATTAACTCCTTTAGACTTACAGTAATCGACTAATGATTTTGTAAGTTTTTTTCCGATGCCTTTTTTTCTGTATTCTGGTAAAATTACTAAATCCTGTAAGTATCCATCTGACACACCATCAGATAAAATCCGACCCATACCAATTGTTTTTTTTGTTTTTTTATCAATTACTACTGCAAAACAAAAACTGCCTTTTATCAAATTTTTTATTCCTGATTCATCGTAATCTTCTTTCCACCAGCCACCTGCTTTGTATAGTTTTACTATTTCATCTTCTGGCCAGTTTTTTACAAATCTGATTTCTATTTCTGATTCACTCATAATATTTCCAGACAATTTTTTCTTAAATAACATAAATGATATAATATGGTTTTCTAAAAAACATTGTAGGTAAGCTATAAATGATAAGAAAACATATATTTTTTAGAAGGTATTAATAAATATGAACAATAATTATAAATGTGAGTTTTGTGGCAAAACAATTAAAAGTAAAAAAGGTAGTGTTCCAAAATGTTGTGGTAAACCTATGAAACAACTCCCTTTAAGTCTTTGTATTCAACCAGCTCATGCAGAACATGCTAGACCCATGGACGATGAAGAACCTTGTGATGATGGTAGGGCCGGTTAATTAGACTTTATTTTTGATGAATCTCTTTTGTACGCTCAAGAGTTTCAAGAGAAAGATACGCCCTGCGATTCTCAATTGCGTCTTTTACATTCATATTTATAAAAAAAATTAAAAAAGAAGAACAAAAAAAGTTTTAGTTCTTCCATAGCCCATGAATATTACAATATTCACGTGCCGTAATTTTATCTGCTTTAATTAAAAACTTTGCTTGTGGTTTATCACCAGGTTTTAAAAACTGCCTATATGTTTTATCATCAGCAATTACCTGAATCCACTCAATATAGTGTTTCTCTTCCATTGGATGATCCTGATTTTGACCAACTTTTACAATTATACCATCTTTAGTTTTCTCTACATACGGAACATGTTTTTCAACTTTTGAATCCTGTGTTTTTTCATCCATAAGTTGCATTGGTTGACCACAACAGACAAGCTCGCCAATACCTGTATGTAAAACTTCTATGATATTTCCACAAATATTACATTTGTATATTTCTCTTAGTTTTGTCATATTATTTCCTCCAAATAATTCATTAATAAAGCTCAGTTAAAACCTCATAATAACTCTGCGGATGCTTACACGCAGGACACACCTTTGGTGCTTCAGGTCCTTCATGAACATATCCACAGTTTCTGCATTTCCATTTAACAACTTTATCACGCTTAAAAACATTACATTTCAAAATATTTTCACGTAGTTTTCTGTATCTTTTTTCATGATGCTCTTCTACTTCACCAATTTCTTTGAAGCTTTCTGCTATTTTTTCAAAACCTTCTTTTTTGGCAGTTTCTGCAAAAGTAGGATACAATATTCCCCATTCTTCTTTTTCACCATCTGCTGCCGCAAGTAAATTTTCAGCAGTTGTTCCAATTACACCTGCAGGGTAAGAGGCTTTTATTTCTACCATTCCACCTTCCAAATGTTTGAAAAATACTTCAGCGTGTTCTTTTTCATTATCTGCTGTTTCCTGAAAGATTGCTGCAATTTGCTCATAACCTTCTTTTTTTGCTTTATTTGAAAAAAATGTGTATCTGTTTCTTGCTTGTGACTCGCCAGCAAATGCCGCGAGAAGATTTTTTTCAGTTTGTGTTCCTTTTAAACTTTTCATTATATTTTTTCCCCCTTTTTAGTCCAATAATCTTTTTTCTCCTTTTATATTTTGAATTGGTGTTATATTTTGACTTGCCTCCAGACAGCCTAGATAGTTTTTATTTTTATCACGCAGAGCCAAATACTGTATCAAAACCTTGTTTTTCTCCTGATTTTTACCTATTGGCAGATCTATATAAAACTGTGCCATGTCTCTTTTACCTTGTTTCATCTCAGATAATATCTGCTCTACCTTTGAAAGACTCTTTGGCGGATGACATTTTCTAACGTCTCTTCCAACCGCGCCTGCTGGCCTTTTAAATATTCTTGTTTCATGTTTATTCCAGGCAAGAACTTTATCGTTTTTATCAAGTACTGAAAACTCAAGGGGTATTGTTTCAAGAACTGCTTCTAATTCTTTTTCATTTAGTTTTCCAATCATTTTTTCTCAAATCCTTTCATTTTTTATTTTAAGTTATATGAATGTAAATCAAGATGATCTGTTTCAATTTCAACAAGTGCCCCAAAAAACTCTTTAAGTCTTGGTTCAACTGCATCATCCCTAAATTTTGAATAAAATTTTATTGCTCTATTTTCTCGCTCAAAACCCTCTTGCGTGTTTACTTTTGCTTTAGCAGCACATGCCTGTTTTTCTAAATCAGGTGCAGAAATCTTAAGAAACTTTGATATCGCAGCAGCATGCTCTTTTTCTACTTTCATAAGTGTTTTAAACTTTGCAAAACTATAACTGTCTTTTTCTTTATCGGCAGCATTTTTTGCACATTCATAGAAAGCTGCGTTTCCTAGTTCTAGTTTAAGGGCTGCATCCAGATTTTTACGTGAGGCTTCACTTAATTTTACGTTGAATTCATCTGCGTTCCAATCATGCGCATCCACAAAAAATCTTTGTGGTGCACCACAGAAAGGACATCTTGTTGGTGCCTCAAGCCCAATATATGGGTCTCCACAGATTCTACATCTAAATACCTTTACTTTAGTCATTATTTACTCACATCCAAAATCTATAATTTTTTGTGACAAAACCACCAATCATAATTATCATATTCTTTAAGTCTTTTTTTTGCTGTTGCTACATCTTTTGCTGGTGGAATTATAACTCTGTCTTTTATCAGTTCATTTTTTGGCCAGTTCGCAGGTATCGCTACACCGTGTTTATCAGATATCTGAAATCCTTTTATCATTCTTACAAACTCATCCATGTTACGTCCAAGCTCTTGAGGGTAGTAAAGAATTGCTCTGATGATTCCTTTTGGATCAACCATAAAAACTGCACGAACTGTACTTGAGCCTTTTCCAGGATGAATAAGGCCTAGTATATTTGCAACTTTTCCAGTATCAGCAATAATTGGGAATTTTATCTCAATTTTTAAGTTTTCTTTAATCCATTCTTCCCATTTTATATGAGAAAAAACTTGATCGATACTAAGACCAATAAGTTCAGTATTTAGTTTTTTAAATTCATCGTATCTTTTTTGAAACGCGACAAACTCTGTCGTACATACCGGTGTAAAATCTGCTGGATGACTAAAAAGTATAAACCATTTACCTTTGAATTCATCTGGTAGTTTTTTCATTCCATGCGTTGTTTGTACTTCTAGCTCAGGGAATTTATCGCCTATAAGTGGCATTCTTGTCTCTTCCATATTTTTTCACCTTTTTTTAAATTTTATCTCCAATTTCTTTTCCAATTTTTTTCATTTCGTCTAATTCTTTTTCATCTGGGACATAATTAATATTTACATTTTCCTTAGGAAAATCCCAGTTTAAATCTTCAACGGCCTTTCTTATTTGGCCAACTGCTTGTCCACCCCACCCATATGAACCAAATACAAATCCTGTGCGGTTTCTTGGCCTTAAACCTACCAGATAAGTTAGAAATCCACCCATAGTTGGCATCATACCATTATTTAATGTTGGTGAACCAAGACATATCAGCTTTGAAGTTAAAACATCAGCAATTATATCAGATATATGTGTATTTTTTAGGTTTCTAATTGCAACAGGAATTCCAGATTCCTCAAGTCCCTCCATTAATTTATATGCAAGTTTTTCTGTAGAACCCCACATTGAATCATAAATAATAAGTGCTTTTTTTTCTGTTTGAAAACTTGCCCATTTTTTGTATTCTTGTAAAATCTTTGGAATGTTTTTTCTGTAGATAATACCATGAGATGGAGCAATCATATCAATATCAAGACCAGATACCACATCAAGTGCTTTTTTTACTTGATCACCATACGGCATTACAATATTACCATAGTATTTTGCTGCTTCTTCCTTTAAGATTCCCCATTCTATTTCATCATCAAATCTCTCTGATGAAGCGATATGTTGACCAAATGCATCATTTGGCATCAAAAGTTTATCACTTGGAATATATGTAGCCATTGAATCAGGCCAGTGAACCATTGGAATATGCACAAAATGAAGGGTTTTTTTACCAATATTTAGAGTATCACCTGATTTTACAACCAAAAAATTATAATCTTTTTTGTAGTGTCTAATAAGTCCTTTTTCACCTTTTGTAGAAGTTATTACTTTTGCATTTGGACATATTTCTAAAAGTTTTGGTAAACTTCCAGAGTGATCCATTTCTACATGATTTGATACTATGTAATCTATTTTTTTAGGATCAATTATCTCTTTTATCCTTGAAATCATCTCATCAAACTTGTAATGTTTTACAGTATCAACAAGTGTTATTTTTTTATCCATTATCAAATAAGAGTTATAGGTTGTTCCACGTTGAGTTACGTATCCATGAAAGTTTTTTATATCCCAGTCAATTGCGCCTACCCAGTAGATATCTGGCTTGATTTTGGTTTTATTCAAAATTTTTTTCACTCCTGTTTGCTAAATTCTGATTTTGGTGCTCCGCATACAGGACATACCCAATCATCAGGTATATCTTCAAAAGCAGTTCCGGGTTCTATATTACTATCTGGGTCGCCTTTTTCTGGGTCGTAAACATATCCGCATACGTCACATACATATTTATCCATTTTTTTTCCTCCTTTTTTATTTTTTTGCTTTATCCATTTCTTTATAATATGTCGGGGCGGTTTTTGGTGAAAAACCACCTTTAACTTTATGATAATATTCATAGGTCATAGGTGTTTTATCAGAAAGAATTTCTGAATCGATTATTTCACCTATAAAAATCGTATGTGTTCCTACATCTGTTTTATCTATTACTTTTGCCTCAATTGCAGCAATACTATAATCTGTAACTATAGGGGTTTTTGTTTTACCTAGTTTGTAGTTTACTTCTTCAAATTTGTTTATGTCTCTTCCACACTTAAAGCCAAATGTTCCTATGAATTTTATTGGTGTTTCTTCTGATAAAACTGATATTGTGAATACTTTACTTTTTGTTATGTATTCGTGTGTGAGGTTTAGTTTATTTATGCTAACTGCAATTGTTGGTGGTTCTGAAGTTACTTGAAATATTGAGTTTGCTATTTGTCCGTTTATTTTTTCATTGTTTTTTGAGCAGACAACGTATAGTCCGTATGATATTTTGTGTAGTGCTTTTCTATCCATTTTTTATCATTTCCTTTTTTATACAATCTTTGCATATTCCTTTAAAGTAGCCATGTACTTCATCTATTCTGTGACCCATTTCAATGGTTTTATTTATGTTTGGACACTTGATGTCTATATCAATTATTTTTCCGCATTTTTTGCATAGAAAATGATGATGCATGTCATGCATGAAATCGTATCTTTGTTCTGATCCGCAGATGGTTAGGGCTTGGATTAGCCCATATTTTTTTAAAACATCCAAGGAGTTGTATACTGTGGTTTTTGAGAGGGATGGAATGCTTTTTTTTAGGGACGAATATATTTCATCTGCGGTGGGATGCACGCGGTGAGTATCAAGATATTTTAGAATCATTATCCTCTGAGGTGTTACCTTGAGGATGTTTTCTTTTAGCATTTCTACATATTTTTCCAAATACTCACCTTTTTATGTAATGGTTACTAAATTGTAATCATTACAATTTAATACTTAATACAATATTTGTTATTTAAAGTTTTCGCACAATAATAAATCTAATAAAGAAACATCAACAAGAACTATGCTCGATAGCATTATTAGGACAAGCATTCACACAAGCACAACACTCGATACATTCACCAACGTTTTTACAGACAGCTTTACCACCTTTAAGCTCAAAAATTTCTACAGGACATGCGGTAACACACTCACCAGCACCAGTACATTTAACATGATCAACTGTAATTTTAATATCTCCTTCTTTAAACTCTTTCTTCATATTTTTATAACCCCCAAATAAAGTAGATATCATAAAATAAAAAGAAGTATTTTAGCGTTTCTTTAAAATTTACGCCAAAAAGGGGCTTACGGCCTACACCCAGCATTAATATTTTTTAAAAATATGGGCTTACCATATTAATAGAATATATAAGTGAAATTGTTAGAATTATAAGAATGATGATAAAAAACCAATATATTCTTGGGTGGTCTTCTTTTTTTAAATCCATCCTAGAACTGTGAGTAATTTTATATGAACTAATTCTTTTTGTTTTTAAGAAATAAACAGTTAATAAAAATGTAATCAGAGGTATGAATTTTATTGCTATCATATTTACTTCAAATATTATTGGTTTTTCTTTTGCTATTGAAGGGTTTTCAATTAGTAATATCATATGATACATCAGTAATAAAAAATAGATTAATATTAAACCAATACAAACTAAATAAAAAATAAATTTAAAATCATATTTTTCTCTTAATTTGCTTATTGACATTATCTCTCCATTTTAAAATATCTAATACAATTCAAAAATATAATCTTATGTTAATTTTTTAGCTCGCACTTCTGTCTTCAAAATTTTTAAAAATTAACGAAAAAACACTGATCTAAAGGGGCTTATGGCCTACAACCAGCACCTAAAAAATAAGGAAATTTTATGTTGTTAACGCCCGTGGTTTTGATTTTGTTAAAACTGGTTTATATTTCTTTACAGTATCTTTTACTTCTATTTCTGCCATTTTTGAAGCAATTTCAAAATCAAATTTAATCATGACTTGTACAAGTTTGTTATCTGAGTTGAGTTTATACAAAGATGAATTTCCCTGATCTCTTGTTTTCACTATTAGTTTCTTTTCCAATAAAATATTTATTATTTTATAAACTGTCGGCCTACTAACTCCGGATTTTTCAGAAATCTCAGTTATGGAATAATCAAATCTTGGATAATCTGCCAGAAAATCTAATATCTTCGTCTGAGGATTGTTTCCGAAAATATCTTTGAACATATTAATGCACCAATTGATCTTAATTACTATATTGTACTTTCAAGTATATAAACTTTTTTACATCAATGTTAAAAAAATTTACAAAATAACTTTATGAATAGCGTATCTTTTACAGACTATTAATGGTAAATTTCACAGAACTGCAACTTGATATTCTCTTTAAACTCTGGCGAAATAGATGTTTTAGACGTAATGCTACACTTCAGGCTGACAATGTTGTTAAAGGTGCTCCTTCACATCTTATTGGTGAAATGCGAAAAGAAATTGACGATTTGATAAGAAAAGGCATCGTCATCAAAATACCACATCGACATGGAGATAAGGTTTTCATTAACCCTGAATACAAATTTGAGATCGAACGAGCATTGAAGAAAATTCATTCCTTTTTATAAATAAAGGTCAAGGTAAGATTTTTTCTCAATGTACTTACGTCTTCAAAAATCTCTAAATTTCTTGTTTTATAGGAGTGATAAAGAGGCTTACGGCCTACACCCAGCACCTATCAAACGATACTTTTATATAGTAATTGATACTATAAGATATTAATGAATATCTCTCAATATGAAATTGAGATCAAACGACACGCATTCATTCGTGCAATGGAACGAGGAATAACTCCAGATATGATAGAAGCCACAATAAAAGGTGGAACCATAAAACGATTTGGGAAAAACAATGTAAAATTCATTAAAAAATACAAAAACTTTCATGTCATATGTGTTGATGAGATTATCGGACATAAAATTAAAATCGTAACAATAGAAAAGAAGGTATAATATGAAAAAATGTAGTGAATGTGGAAAACAGATGGATGAAAAAAAAGGTTTTACACCAGAAGGGATAAGCTATAAATATTTCAAATGTTCAAAATGCGGCGAGGAGATTCTTGATATGAAACAACTCCATGAAGTCGCTGAACAATATAGAGCAATTAAACAATATCATGCAAAAGTTACTCGCTGGGGACAAAGCCTTGGATTGCGTATTCCAAAAGCGCTCGCTAAAAAATATCAATTACAGGCAAATGATGAGGTCGCTCTTATATCAGAAAAAAACAGCATTAAAATTGTACCAACAGCAAAGTGAAATTCCTCACCTTAATTTTTTCTGCGTTACTTCGGTCTTCATTTTTCATAAAAATTTGTATTTTTCTGTGATTTCAAAGAGGCTTACGCTTTATAGCCAAAAGTATAGATGAAAAAACTACATACATTACTTTTTCGATGCTTTTTTTAATATTTACTTAATACAGACAAGAAATTTGGGGAGTAATAGTTTTACTGCTAGATTATCAGGATGTGAAAAATAAATGAATATATTAAGCCAAGGAAACGGCGAACTTATAGGATGGCATGACCCAGATACTAACCGCAATTGGATTCAAAAAAATAAACCCAGGGAACTTAAAGATAAAAAAATGACGGCAAAAGAAGCTGTATCAACCTATATCAAAGATGAATCTCTTATTGCCATGGGTGGTTTTGGCCATGTTCGAGTTTCAATGCCAATAGTTTATGAAATAATTAGACAAAAAAAACAAAAATTAACAATAACTGGTAAAACAGCAGTTCATGACCTTGATCTGCTTGTAGGATCTGGATGTGTAAATAAGGTTGAAGTAGCATATTCTTTTGGGCATGAACTAAGAGGATTATCACCTTCATCACGTAGAGCAGTTGAAACAGGTAAATGCAAGGTTACAGGTGAAATAAGTAATGCTGGTTACCAATGGAGATTTCTTGCGGCTATGATGGGACTGCCATTTATTCCTACACGAGTGATGCTTGGTACTGACACTTTTAATAAAAGCTCAGCAAAGGTTATACAAGATCCATTTAGTGGTAAACCAATTTGTTTGCTTCCTGCTTGTTACCCTGATGTAGCAGTTATTCATGTACCAAGATGTGACATGTATGGAAATGCTCAAATTGATGGCATCACAGTTGAAGATTTTGAACTTTCAAGGGCAGCCAGACGTCTAATTATAACAACAGAAAAAATAATTGAAAATAAAACTATTAGGCAAGAGCCATACAAAACAATTATACCATATTACCTGGTAGATGCTGTAATAGAAGAACCATATGGTTCACATCCTTGCCAAATGCCTTATCTATATTTTTTTGATGAAGACCATATTGCTGAATGGTTATCACTATCAAAAACAGATGAAGGAGTCAAACAATACTTAGAAAAATATGTTTATGGTGTTGATAATTTTAAAGAATATTTAGAACTAATTGGTGGTTCAAAGAAACTAGCACAACTAAAAAGAATAGAAAAACTAGAGGAACCAATGAGTGCACCATGGATAAAAAAATCAGATTCAAAACAAAAAACAAAACAAGATTATTCTTCAACAGAAATGCTTGCCTGTGTAGCATCAAACACCCTAGAGGACAAAAAATCAGTTTTTGTAGGAACAGGGCTACCAATGATTGCGGCAATGCTTGCCAAACGTACCCATGCACCAAATCTACTATTATTTTTTGAAGCTGGAGGAATAGGTCCCGAAATACCAGTTTTACCAATTTCAGTTGGCGACTCACGAACATTTCATATGGCTATTGCGGCATCAAGTATGCATGATTCAATGTCTATGGCCCAAGCAGGATATATCGATTATGGATTTTTAGGTGCTGCGCAGATAGATAAATATGGAAATATAAACACGACGGTTATTGGTCCCTATGAGCATCCAAAAACAAGACTTCCGGGTAGTGGGGGGGCAAATGATGTCGGCACACTTTGTGATAAAACAATAATCATTATGAGGCAAGACAAATATCGTTTTGTTGAAAAAGTAGATTTTCTTACAACCCCTGGATATCTTGATGGATATGATTCACGTGAAAAAAAAGGTTTACCAAAAGGTAGTGGACCATATCGTGTCATAACACAGTTAGGTGTTTTTGGTTTTGATGAAGAATCTAAAAAAATGAAACTTGTGTCTTTACATCCTGGTGTAACTATTGAGATGATAAAAGAAAACAGTGGATTTGATATAATAATTCCAAAAGATGTATCTATTACAAAGCCTCCGTTAAAGGATGAACTTAAAATACTTAAAAAAATAGATCCAGCAGGAATGGTAATTGGAAAATAGATTGTACGGCAATAAACGAAAAAAAATAAACAAAAAATTTTTCAATTACTATCTTATTACGGTTTTTTAGCGAGACGGGGGATTAAATAAAATTTTTTCGTCTCATGTCGATGAGGTGTTAGACGTGCCAAGAAAAGTTTGTATAGTAGGTGGAGCGACAACTCCTTTTGATTATGGAGCAACTGGTTTTGAAAGCATAGAAGGCGGAGCAGCAGAATGTATAAGAGAAACAAGAGAAGATATACCAGATTTTTCACTAAGAGACTTAGATTTAATGATATATTCTCATTTCTCAGTGCATTTTGGGCATCAACTTTGTTCTGAATGGGTTATACATGATCATCTAGGCCTTGCAGGGCTTCCACATTTTCGTGTTGAAAATGGTGGTAATACCGGCGGCTCCGCATTATATGCAGCAGCCCTTGCAGTGATGTCTGGTCATCACGATGCTATTGGTATTGTCGGCTGGGAGACAATGGATTCAGTATCACAAAGTCAAGGTAGTGAATTTATCGCTCTTGCATCAGATATAAGATATGAACTTCTAGTTGGCGGAATTTATCCAATTTATTATGCGGCTATGGCTAATAAATGGATGAAAGACAACAAGGTCAAAGAAGAAGATGTAGCAAGTATCGGTGCAAAAAACAGAAATAATGCCATGGACAATCCAAAAGCACAATGGTACCGCAATGAACACAAATATATTACAGTTGATGATGTGATGAACTCTCGCCTAATCTCGTATCCTATTAAAAAGTACGACTGCTGTTTAATGACACGAGGAGTCGCATTTTTACTTGTATGTTCAGAGGAATACGCAAAAAAAGTGAACCCTGATAACTATGTTACAATTGATGGAATTGGACTATCAAGCTGTACCATTAGAGCAGGAGATCGCCTGAATTATCCACGTTGGACTGAACAATATGGACCAAATTACCCAGGTATGACTGAATTTGGCGCATGCCGTAACTCCGCAGAACAAGCATATAAAATGGCAGGGATTAAAAATCCAAAAAAAGAAATCGATTTTGGTGAAATACATGATGCATTTTCAACATCTGAAGCACAAATTTATAAAGCCCTTGGTTTAGCTGATGAAAACAATATTGCACAATTTCTAAGAGATGAAAGTACCCATATGCATGGACAGATACCAATGAATCCTGGTGGCGGGCTAATGGGTTATGGCCATCCTGTTGGAGCAACAGGTATTATGAGTACAATTGAAGCATATTACCAATTAGCAGATATGATACCAAAGAAACATCTGAGTAAAAAAACAGAGGTGCCAGACGCAAAATGCGGAATAGTCAATAGCCATGCAGGTACAGGAACAAGTATTTCAAATTTTATACTAAGGAGGCACTAAAAATGCAAAAAACAATTGCTAAAAAAAGAAATAAATTTGCCCAAGAACCTAACTTTACAATAAAAAAATCATACAGACCAGACGATGTTAAAGAAACAGGTCTTTCATTTGTTGGCCATGAAATCTCAGATGATGGAAAAGTAATGAATCAATTCCTTCATTATGATCAACTTTACACAATTAGACACGGTTGGAACAGCCCATTTTTCAAAGGACTACTTGATGGAAAAATAATGGGTACACGCTGCCCAAAATGCAAGGATACCTGGGTACCAGCTCGTACTCACTGCTGGCGTCTTGACTGCAACCTTCAACCAACTGAATGGGTTGAAATGCCACTTACTGCAAAGGTTCATACATGGACTGTTGCAGGTTGGAGTGGACGATCCTCTCTGAAAAGGTTACCAATTGTCCTTGTTTATGCAATAATAGGAGATAGCAAAGTAGCAATAGCAAATGAACTACATAAAATTAAACCATGGGATGTAGAATTTGGAATGCCCCTAAAAATAGTGTTCAAACCAAAAGATGAGCGTATCGGTGCAGTAACAGATTTTCATTTTGAACCAGCAGATAATTGGAAACCATCACCCACAAACAAAGAAAAAGAACGAATTAAAAAACTTGTTGAACCAGTATATGAATGGGTTAAAACAATGAAATAGGGTGAAGATTTAAACACCCCTTCTTCATTTCTTTTTTCAATGCAATTTGTTTGTGGAGAAATTTTAACAACCGATGGTTTTCAAAAAGGATATATCAGTTTTGAAAAAAATAAAATAATTACAACAGGAAAAAGCGCTTGCCCTAAAAAACCAGTTGCAAAAGGATTAATTATTCCAACTTTTGTAAACGCACATACCCATATTGGTGATTCCTTTATTAAAAAGAAACATGCTAAACTACCAAAAAATATAGAAGAACTTGTTGGCCCTCCAAATGGTTTAAAACATAGGTTACTAAGTCGTGCCTCTGATGAAGAAATAATCAACGGCATGAAAAACTCTATTTATGACATGAAAAAATCAGGTGTATCTATCTTTTGTGATTTTAGAGAAGGAGGAAAAAGTGGTTTAAATCTTCTTAACATTGCCTTAAAAAAACAAAATATTTCACCTGTTATTTTTTCAAGACCCAAAGACTTAAAATATGATTCTAAAGAAATTAATGATTTGTTAAATAACTCAAATGGTATAGGTTTAAGCAGTATTTCTGATTGGGAATACTCTGAAATTATAAAAATTGCAAAACATGTTAAAAAAAAGAATAAAATGTTTGGTATTCATGCATCCGAACGCTGCAGAGAAGATATTGATCTTATCCTTGATTTAAAACCTGATTTTCTTGTTCATATGATTAAAGCATCGGAATCTGATTTTATCAGGGTGAAAGAAAATGATATACCTGTTGTTATTTGCCCACGCTCCAATGATTTTTTTGGTATAAAACCAAATTATAAGATAATAAAAAAAACAAATACAACATTTCTTATTGGAACCGATAATGCAATGCTAAATAACCCATCAATTTTAGACGAAATATTTTTTATTAAACAAAAAACAAATTTATTTTCAATGCACGAATTACTCCTTAATAATACATATATTGCAAGGAAAGCTTTAAATCAGGAATGCGACATTCTTGGTTCCAACTCAAAGGCAAACTTTGTTGTTTTAGATAAAAAAACGTTTAAGCCTTTGTATATCTTAAATAAATAGAGAGGGGTTAAAGTGAAAGTAGAAGATGTAATGTCA
>Ga0105099_10000850_pt1 | contig 20318 bp, 23 predicted proteins | sample PPLLak3cmMay2015_2_FD_79138 | JGI IMG/M metagenome (GOLD analysis project Ga0105099, IMG submission 79138) | Freshwater sediment microbial communities from Prairie Pothole Lake near Jamestown, North Dakota, USA - PPLs Lake P8 Core (1) Depth... | ecosystem: Environmental > Aquatic > Freshwater >... | reverse complement strand
TCCCTTGGGTTGAGTTTTCGATATTGCTGCTACTCCCGGTGTGGCAATTCCGCCCGGCGCAATGGCATTAATCCATATTTTATGCGGAGCAAGTTCTAGCGCTGATGTTTTAGTAAAACCCCAAGCGCCGTGCTTGGAGGCATCATAATGGGATAAACCGCTCATTGAAGGATGAATTGCGTCTATAGAAGTAATATTGATTATTTTACCGCCATTTCCCTGTGCAATCATTTGTTTACTGGCTGCTTTGGTGCAAAGAAAAACGCTAAGCAAATTAATAGAAATTACTCGGTCAAAATCTTCTTTGGTCATTTCAAAAAGCGGCATTTGCGGAAATATCCCGGCATTATTAACCATAATGTCAAGCCCGCCAAATTCTTTTACAGCCGTTTTTACCATTTCGTTCACATCAGATTCACTGCTGACATCGGTTTTAATTGATTTTACTTTTAATCCTTGCTGAATTAATTTTTGCGAACTTCCCGTTGACGCCTTCTCGTCTAAATCGGCAATTAATACGTTTGCACCGGCTTGTGCCAATCTAGCGGCAATTCCCAACCCGATTCCTTTTGCTCCGCCTGTCACAATTGCGGTCTTGCCGCTAAGATTGATTAATTTGTTAAGTGGTGTCTGTTCTTGTTCCATAAACCTCCGGTGTTCTTAAATTTTAATATTTATAAACATATAAATCATTATTGATAATTATTTCCAAAATAAAGAATCTTTTTCTAATTTCCAGATTCAACATAATCGGGTCTAATTCTGGTTTTGGTAAAAATCAAAGCAGCAATTATTGTAGTCAGCGGTACGGTTAAGACCAAACCGATGGTACCGATGAGAATTCTAATAATTTCCGTGGCTACAAATTCCCTTTGCATTGCAATCATAAAAGGAATTTTCTGTTGGGTTAAAAGCAAGATTAAAGGCAAGCTTGCACCGACATAGGCTAAAAATAAAGTATTAATTACCGAGCTGATATGATCATTTCCAACCTTCATTGCTTTTTTAAAAATTTCCCGCCAAGATAAATCGGGATTAGCTTTTTTCAGTTCTAATGCCACCGAAGATTGAGTCAGGGCAATATCGTCCATTACTCCCACTGTTCCTAATATAATGCCGGCTAAAAGTAAATTTAATAAATTAATCTTGACATCGCCTAAATTAATATAAAATGTTTCTTCCGTGCTTATACCTGTTAGTTGTGCCCAATTAATGGTCAATTTAGCCATTATTCCAACAATTATGGCGCTAAAAAGAATTCCCGCAATAGCGATATATGTTTTTTTATTAAAACCGTGAGAGAGAAGCAAACTCGGAATGATAAAAAATCCTACCGCGATTATTGTAATCATTAACGGATCTGTTCCTTTGACAATTTGCGGAACCAGAAAATATAAAACCACGAGTGCGGTTAAAAATAAAGTAACAAGGGATTTTAGCCCATACCAACGGCTAATAGCAATTAGAATAATAACTAAAAAAGCTAATAACCACCAAAAGACACCGATTCTTTGTTTGTCCATAATTGACCAGCTCTCCATATTATCCATTTTAGTATGCTGGACAATTACCATATCGTTTTGTTTGAGGCTAAAAATCTTTTCATCTTCGGCACTGGCCGGCAGCCACGATGATTTAATTTCTTCCCCTTTTTTATCTCCGGAAGTAATTTTTAAAGTGACGGTTTTTACTTTGCCTTGTTGACCGGTAGAAGGATCGGTCTTTTGCTCAATATTCAATACTGTCGCAGTATAAAAGTCTTGCTTAACTTCCGGGGAATCAGTTTGAGAAATTTGATTCTGATCTACAATATTTTGATCCAATTCCGATGATTGATCATCTTTCTGCGGCTGATCAAAATAATTTTCCTCAACATGGGGGTATGAATCTTGTAAAGTATTACTTTCTTGAGCTTGTGCTCCAATGGGGGAAAGTGCAAATAAACAAAATAAAATCACCAAAAAAATAATTTGTTTCATTTAATTTTCCCTATACGCTTAATTAGTGAAATTTAAAACTTTTTTCAATTTCTCAATACTTAAAATTTTAAACTTGATTTTGGCTGCAACCAGATTATTTTGGGCGTTTTGACCGATATGAGCACTCCAAACTTCATCAGCAGAAATTGCCTTGGCAAATTTGACCCCGTGACCGGCACTGCTTTCATAAAATTTATTTTTAATTTTTATTTTTCTTAAAACATTGCCCTTTTCATCTTGGTCAATGACTAGAAAATTAGGTGCCCCGAATTCGGAACTCCTCTCATTATCAACAGGAATAATTATCCTAAATCCAAGTTTTTTCAGCTGAATCGGCTCAAAACCTTTTTGATATTTTAACTGGCTGCCGATAGCAGTTTTTAATGTCCCTCTTTGAAATTCATGTGATTCGACTGTAATACTCACAGATTTTAATTTGTCAATTTTTAAAATTAGGGTATTTCGCAGCATATCGGTCAGTCGGGAAGCTTCTTCAATTTTTAGTTTCGGGTCTAATCTGATTTTTATATCTGCCAGTGTCGCCAAGCCTATTTTCCTGCTTTTAAGTTCCGATATTTCAATGTTATGGTTTCTGCATATTTCTTTGATTTCATTTTCAATTTTCAGATCTGCAACATCGAGCAGTGAATCAGTGATTTCTCGGCCTATGTGCCATGCTTCCCAAAGGATATACAAACCAATTAGAATTGCTATCAAAGCGTCGGCACCAGTCCAAATTTTAATCAACACTATGCCGACTAAAACTCCTAAAGATGATATAACATCCGCTCGGGAATGCTCCCCGTCGGCAATTAAAGCTGGGGAAGAAAATTTCATGCCAACGTAAAATTTTAAGCGAGCCATGATTTCGTTTATTACCGCCGATGCCCCCATTAAAATAATTGCCCAAATAGACAAAACGGATTCTTCCGGATGGACAAATCTAATTATTCCTTCATATAAAATCCAAATAGCTGACAAAACAAGTATCATTACCACCACAAACCCTGCCAAACTTTCCGCGCGGTAGTATCCGTAAGGATGTTCTTTGTCAACCGGTTTTTGGGCGCTTTTAATGCCCAGGAAGGCCACTATTGAAGAAATAATATCGAGTCCGGAATGAATTCCCTCTGCAAGCAAAGCCGTTAAATTAAAAACCAAACCCATAATTATTTTACCGGCTGTTAACAATAAATTAACTATAATAGCAAGAATCGAAACTGTTTGCTGATTCATCCAATCTCCTTTTATTAGCTTAGCATAACCCAGATTCCCAGCCCCAACATAATTATACCGGCAATCAGATGCAAAATTCTGATATTTCTCTCTTTCCATGAGGCAGCTTTTTCAATGTTTGAATAACCGAAATAAATCAAAGCTGTAATTATTAAAAGCGGCATAATAAAGATTAGATTATAAAATAGCAGAGTCGGGATTAAGGATATTTTAGAAAAGCCGGCAAGATATCCTATGGTAAACAAATACGGCCCGCCGGTACAAGGCAATTCAAAGAAAATGATTACAAAACCAATTAAAAATGCAGGCACCGGGCTATGAATTTTGGAAAGTAAATTTTTCATTGTTGGCCGCCAGCGTCTCGGTATTTCAGTGATAAAACCGCCGGCGCCATACCAAAAGAAATCTTTGATATTCAGCAAACCGACGATAATTGCCATAATACCTATTATTAGATGAAACCATTTTGCCAAACCGATTAGATTTAAGGCATGAAAAAGTCCCAAACCGGCTAATAAATAAGCCGCAAACAATCCTGCCGCAAAAGCCAATCCGGTAATAACGACTTTTCGCTTGTCGGTTGTCATCATCAACGAACCTAGCAAAATTAACAATACTGCAATAGCGCAAGGATTAATGGAATCTACCAAAGCAGCAGCAGTGATAACTGCCAGCGACGGATCAAAAGCAACTGATTGAGGCGCGCTGCAAACATCACAAGTATTCATTTTATTCCCCTCCGATAAATTTAACACTATACATAATTATAATACCAATTATAAACATTGCAAAACTAGATATTGATTTTTTGAGATTAGCTTCTTTTCTAAGTTCCGGGAGAAGATCGGAGGCGGCAATATAAATAAATCCGCCAGCCGCAAAAGGTAAAAGAAATTTAATGGAATTTTCAGCATAAGTTGAAAGATAGTAGCCGAAAATTCCGCCAAGAACCGCTATCATGGCAACTATAAAGTTTAACAATAAAGCTTTTTTCTTTTCAAAACCGGCATAAATTAAAACTCCAAAATCACCAATCTCTTGAGGAATTTCATGCAGAGCAATTGCAATTACCGTTGTGATTCCCAATGGAATGCTGACTACAAAACTGGCTGCGATAATTATCCCATCAATAAAATTATGCACAGCATCTCCAAATAGATTCATGTGTCCAAAAGTATGGATTGAACAATCTTTTTTGTGACAATGACGCCAATGAAGCAATTTCTCGATTAAAAAGAAAATTATAAATGCCGCCAAAACCCATATAAAAGTATCGGTACCGCCACCTTTTTCAATCGATTCCGGCAGAAGATGCAGAAAAGCTCCTCCCATTAATGCGCCTGCGGAAAGAGCGACCAGATGAAGCAATATTTTCTGTAAAATTTGCTCTTTTAGAGATAGAGTAAAAATGCCCACCAGAGAAAATATACCAATAATAGCGGTGCTTAATATAATCCAAAATAATGTCATAAACTTTCCTTAATTTTTTGATATATTTTAACAATTTCTTTTTTTGCTTTAAGATTTGTTTTCATAATCGGGACAAGTGAAGAAATCGCTTTAAAAATTTTTTTGTCATAAGATATTTTACCTATAATTTTTCCAGAAAATTCCTTTTCAATTTTTTGAGTGAACTCAGGATTAATATCCCATTTATTTATAACTATCCAATAAGGAATCCTAAAATGATTAACTACATCCAAAACTCTTTTTAAATCGGATATTCCCGATGGTGTCGGTTCTGTTACCAAAATCGCCAAATCAGCATCGAACATGGCTGCATTAACCGGGCATCCTGTCCCCGGCGCCGAATCAATAATCATTATTTCATAATTAAATTTGCTTGCTTCTTCTTTGAGTTCGGCGACAATCTTTCCGGAACCGCTTTCACCGGGGAAAAGTTGAGCAGAAAGCAGAGGAAAACCAAATTTAGTTTTATTTTTGATATCAATTTGCGCATTTTCAACATTTTTAAATTCGATTGCTTTTTGGGGGCAAACAATTTTGCATACTCCGCAGCCTTCACAAATAAAAGAATTAAGTCGGACTTTTTTATTTTTGATTGACAAAGCTTTAAATTGACAATTTTTAACGCATAGACCGCATCCGTTGCATTTCTTTAAATTTATTTTAGGTTTTTTTATAGTGGAAATTTTCTTTGATTGATCCCATTCTGTTTCTCCGCCGAGCCATATTGCCAAATTGGGAGCGTCAACATCACAATCCAGCGCAATAATTTTATTATCATGGGAGAACAAAATCGCCAGTGACGAAGCAAGCATTGATTTTCCAACCCCGCCCTTGCCTGAAGCAACGATTATCTTCATAGAATATTTACCTTTCCCAATTGACCTTGCGAATAAGTTTTGACAATTTCTCTTGAATAAGGAATTTCAATTTCTATTTTCGATTTATATTTTCGGCAAACTTGCTCGACTTTTTGACGATCGCCAAGGTTTGCTTGGTTTAAAACAATTTTTGCCGGCACTATAAGTTTAACACAAAGATTAAGAATTAATCCTAAATCATGCGCCCCCATCGGTGTCGGTTCGGTTACGGCATAAGCAAAATCAGAATCGGCAATGCCTGTAATAACAGGACAGTGAGTACCTGCTGCTGTATCAAAAATTATATAATCGGCTCTATGACTTGCGGCGAACTCAAGGGCATATTTTTTAGTCTCGGCAACCACAAAATCAGTTACCACCAATCCTGTTTTGCTTACCCCCGGTTTAGCCGAGCCGCTAACCAGCCGGAAATTATTACCAATTTTTTTTGAATAAATATCGCCGATTTTTTCTTTTACTTTTTTAATTGCTCCAAATGGACAAGATAACCAGCAAGCTCCGCAACCGGAACAAAGATCTCTCATAAAAGTCGGGAATTTTCCGGGCACTTGGAAAATTGTGTGATTATAACAGTTTTTTACGCATATTCCGCACTTTTGGCATTTTTTTTCGTCCAAATTCGGGAATTGGGCATTAACAGAAATTATCGGCTTGATTAATTTTTTGCCCAGAAGCAAGTGATCGTTAGGACATTCGACATCCAAATCAACTAAAACTACTTTTTTACCTTGATTAATAAATTTATTTGCCAAAAGAATTGCAAAAGTTGACTTGCCCGTGCCGCCCTTGCCGCCGGTAATTGCAATTTTAGTAATTTTTTTATCTGTTTTCATAAAATATTCCTAATGATGTTCCTTGCAGGCATCATCAGTATCTGCTTTTTTAATTTTATTATTTCTCCATAACTCAAATATTTCTTTGACAGTTTCTGCCTGGCATACATACACTTCAATTCCTAATTCCGCACACAAATTAAGCGCTCTTGAACCAAGTCCCCGGCATAATAGAATATTTGCACCATGTTTTTTCATGAGTTCCGGCGGAAGCCCAACCCCGCCCATATGTTCGCTCGTGTTGGGTATTGTCTCGATAACTTTGCCATTTTCATCAATAAAAGTATAAGTATTGCATCTGCCAAAATGCTCGGCAATTTTATTTTCTAAACCGTTTTTGTCGTTTGTGGGAATTACTATTTTCATCTTAACCTCCAAAATCGATAATTGCTAATTCGATATAAACTTATTAATCTATCGATTCCTGCCGCGTCCGCCGCCCAATCTTCCTCTGCCGGCGCCTTTGCCGAAACCTCCTCTGCGCGGCATACCGCCCGGCATGCCCATATAATTCGGTCCCGATGGTAGAGAGGATTCTTGTATCTTATTTTCTTTGAAAGCCGAAAGAGATTGTTTAACATTCATATCAAAAACCCCGGTATAAATTTTAATTCCGGCGCCTTGCAAAACTCCAAAAGCATTGGGACCGACATTGCCTGTAATAACGGCATCAACTTTTTGATTAAGAACCGTTTGAGCAGCTGCAATTCCTGCTCCGCCGCCTGCGTTTGCTCCCGGATTAGCGATTGCTTGGGATTGATCATTTTCGGTATCCACAATCATAAAAAATAGACAGCGTCCAAAACGAGGCTCAACAGCCGATTCCAAATTATTGCCGGTTGAGGAAATACATATCTTCATAAAATCCTTTCTATAAATTAAATTATAACAATAAAATCTAAAAAAAGATTGTTTATTACTTATTGTTTTCTAACTGGCGAAGACGCTCCTCGGCTGCTTTTAATTCTTCCTTTAATATTGCAATATCGTCTTGAACTATGGCTTTTTCTTCGATTTCTGTGGGTTGACGGTACGACCATTCTCCCCATGGTGAATAATTCCCAAATCCAAAACCTCGGCCTCTCCCGCGGCCATATCCTCTGCCGTATCCATATCCACCTCCGCAAGGACCCAAACCGCGGCCTGTTCTTGGCCCTTGACCCATTGGGCCAGTTCCATTTAATCTTGGCATTTTGTCTCCTTTCCGCTCCTGAATTTCGCTTCTGCGTTAGCAGAAAGAAAGTTCAGGAAGTCCCGCATATGACGCTTCTGCAATAACGGGACGAAGTCCGTTTTGCAGAAAGAAATTGTGCGGGATTTTCTTTCATTATTTTATTATTTACAAAATTTTCCTCTCAAGGGTACTTTACATTTTGAACATTCTTGTTGTATACAAGGCATTCCTTTCTTATGTGGTATTTCTTTTTTACATTCCGGGCAAATACAGACTTCCGATCCGCCTAGACCCTGGCCGCGGCCAGCATTTTGACCCCATGTTCGATTTTTCTGTAATGGTTTATTTGTCATAATTTCTCCTCCCTCCATTTTTAGTGCCTTGCCATAAATTAAGGCATCAGTAATTTTTTTATGAGCTTGATGCAATATTCTTTGAAAAGTTATACGAGAAATCCGCATTTTTCTTGCAGCATCTTTTTGATCCAAATCATTTAATTCTGCTAAACGCATTGATTCAATTTCATCTAATGTTAAAACAACCTCCAATAATTGCCTTAGCGGTATACCGGCGGGTTTAAAATAGGTTATTTCCGGAAAAAAACGGACAAATCTTTTTATTTTTGGCCTACCTCTCATATTTTCCTTTCATATTTATTATAGAGCATATGCCCATAATTGTCAAGTTATGAAAATGTTAATATAAGTGTCCTTCATTGTTTCTTGTGAAGCATTTATATATTTGGTATAATTAAAATAATATAAGACAGGAGGAGAAATGAAAAAGTATAAAATTGTAATGGCTGTGTTTTCGGTATTTGCATTTACAACAGTCGCTTATGCGATATCAGAAAACGCCAATCAGAATCAGGAACAAGCACAAACGCAAAACCAAGGCGAGACCACGCAAATTCAAAATCAAAATACCGAGCAAACCCAAAGCAATAGCACTCAAACTGGCACAATGACCCAGGAACAAAAGCAAACCCAGCTTCAAAACAATGTACCGCAGTATACCCCTCAAAACCAGAATTCCTACATGCACATGAACCAAGTGCAAAATGAAGTTGAAAACATGCTGAATTTTTCATATAGTTTGCAAAATCAAGGACTTGCAAACCAAATTCAAACAGTTGCCCAGAACCAAGTCCAATCGGAAGATAAAGTAAATGAAGCAATTGACATGGCAGATAAAAGAGGAAGTTTTTCAAAATTCTTTATCGGGCCTGATTATAAGCAATTAAAACTGGTAAAACAGGAAATGGAACAGAATCAATTAAGAATTCAAGAATTAAATCAGATTATGACCCAGCTTTCCAATCAGTCGGAACAAACCGAACTGCAAAACATTATTCAAACCTTAGAAATGCAGAATACTGAACTTCAAAACCAGCTCAACAATCAAATTTCCGGTTTTAGTATTTTTGGTTGGCTGTTTAAATGGATTGCCGGATATTAATTAAATTATTAGCTGATACACTAATTAATTAGCCCCATATTGGTTAATACTGCAGTTGGGGCTTTTTTTTATTTATTTTGAAAGCGAGGGCATTATATCGAATAATTTGCGAAATGACATTTGGTGGTGTTTATTGGATGAAGTTCGAAATTTTTACAAAAATTTCGAACATGACGATTGACGATTTACCGACGCTCGTGCGGGCGCCCGCCACCGCCCGCACTCGCTTTTTATTTTTCGCGGGCTGATTCAAAATTTGATTATTTTTTATTGTACAATTTTTTGAGTAAAAACTCAATCCAATTTTGATACCAGTACCAATAATTTACAACCATAACCCCATATCCTTTGCTTGGATTTTTAGCGTCATACTTTTGCCATAGCTTTGTGTGTCGGGGAATATTAAAATCTGCAAATCCTGCATCTCTAATTTTTGCAACCACCTGTGTCGCGGAATATTTTGGCTTTTCAGTTTCTTGTTTAACCCAATATTCTTTTGATAGACTCTTGGCAGCTTTTGACGATGGTTCAACGAACTCAACTACTCTGTCCGCTTGGCCTTTTCTATTGGCAAGAATTTTCGAAAAAATTAAACGATAGGCAAATCTTTCACTTTTGGCTTCATCATCGGATAAATTGTGGTCAAAATCAGCGATATAGGCAGTAATATTTTTTGGAATTAGCTCTTGTTTATCCTTAATTATGTTGGCTTGGTTATAATCCAATTCGGCAAATTGTAAACTAAGTGCTAAATTATTGTCTAGCCCATAGTTTCTGCCATGAAGTTTCCTTAGGTAATGATTAAAATTTAATGCACATGCTTGATAACGAGCCGACAGATAAGAATCTAAGCTGGAAGCTTTGCGATGTTCGATTTGATTCCTTAAACCAATCAGAAACTTTAAATTATTAATTGTATCTTTATCAATTGGACAATCATGATTCGAAACACATTTTGTTAAATCCCAATATTTAATACTCCCGTCAGGGTTACGTAAATAATTTTTTCTACTACCATTGTGGTTGAAATATTTATAATCGATTTTTTTAGAACGGTAATATGCATGAAGTAAATACGTCCATGCTATCATTGAAAGCACAATAAAAGACTCGCTTTTAAATGTTGCCATGGGATTGTTAAAAAGCTGAACAGCTGAAAGCATAGCATCTCGGCTTTTCAAAATTAAGTCGACTCGTTCAGAATAGACCGATCTTGTCATACTACTTCTTTCTTCTTAAATCACCTTCATGACCGTGTCCGGGCTTAACTATCTTGGCGGAATGATTTTTGCTATCTGCACGGATCGATTTGCCAATATTGGTAATATCAACAAATTGACCTTTACTGTTTCGTTCTGCGTAATAATGCTTCTTTCCGATACGGATTACATCTCTTTTAGACATGATCCTCCTTGTGGATAAAGTGCTTGTTGCACTTTCTATTTATATTCTATACAATTAGAATATATTAGAAAGAATTTAGAATGTCAAGGAGGGTCAATTATGCTGACTAAAAAGCAAAAACAAGTTTTAGAATTTGTAAAAAAATTTATTTATAAAAAAGAAATCGCTCCTAGTTTAGATGAAATTAAGGAGCATTTTAATATGGCTTCAGTATCAACTGCCCATCATCACATTAGAGCACTTCAAAATTTAGGATATTTACAAAAAGAGGAAAATCACCCGAGAACGCTTAGTATTTTGGAAAATAATACTATGCTACAAATTCCTTTGATGGGATTAATATCAGCCGGACAGCCAATAGAAGCAATCTGTCAGAGAGAAATTATTAGTTTCCCGAGAAATAAATTACCGGGAGATGGAAATTTCTATGCATTAAAAGTTACGGGTAATAGTATGATTGATGAAAATATTAATGATGGTGATATTGTAATTATCAAAAAACAAGAATATGCAGAAAATGGCCAGAAGGTTGTCGCTTTGATAGATAATCAAGATGTAACATTAAAGAAAATCTTTAGTGAAAAAGGATATACTAGATTACAACCAGCAAATAAAACACTCAAACCGATTATGATAGAAAAAGGTAGAGATCTTTCAATTCAAGGAATAGTCGTCGAAATAATTAAAAACAATGAAAAATTTGAGATTAAAGAAAATACCCAATCTGAAGAAAATAAAAATTTACCAACAAATCAAATAATATGTGGGGATTGCGTTGAAGTCATGAAAGGATGGCCGAGTAATTCTGTAGATGTAGTTATTACATCGCCACCATACGATGGAGTGAGAAAATACAATGGGTTTGATTATGATCTTCACAAAACTGGTGTAGAATTGTTTAGAATATTAAAGGAAGGTGGTATAGTTGCAATGGTTATTCAAGATCAAACAAAAAATTTTGGAAAAACATTAACTACATTCAGAACTATTGTCGATTGGGTTGATAATATCGGGTTTAAACTTTTTGAAAATATAATTTATAAAAAACATGGCGCTGAAGGTGCATGGTGGACAAAAAGATTTAGAGTTGATCATGAATATATACCAATTTTTCTTAAAGGGGAAAGACCGAAATATTTTGAAAAAGAACACTTAAAAATTCCGTCAAAACATGGTGGAAAAACAATGACAGGATGTGCAACCCGTTTGACTAACGGCAAAACACTCAGTTCTAAAAAAGTAACTATTAATCCATTAAAATGTCGCGGAACAATATGGGATTATACAACATGTGGAGATGGAACACGTCTGAAACATGAACATCCTGCAACATTTCCTGATAAAATACCATATGATTTTATTAAGTGTTTTTGCTCCGAAAATGGTATTGTTTTAGATCCTTTTGTTGGAAGTGGTACTACTATCTTATCTGCAATAAATTTAGACAGAAAATATATCGGTATAGATATATCGAAAGATTATTGTATGTTATGTGAGAAAAGAATAGCGCTAGAGGGTGAAAAGAATAATAAACTATTTTAGTAACAACTTCTGGTTATCGAGAGTATATTCAATTGATAGCCCGCTTGTCATAGCCCAAGAAATCGGATTCTTTCTGATCATTTTATCAAAATTTCTATTATTGGGATTAGTACTTTGTTTTTTGAAAATATATTTTTCGTAATTTGAAAATTGCCAGTTATCTATATTTAGTTTCCAGCCAGTTAATTCTGATAATATTTTAAGATATTTAATAGCTTTTTGTCTTTCATTTTCATCCAGTCCAAAGCCATTTTTATTCCTAATAATATTAACTGGCTCACCCTTGGTATTTGAAATTTTTATTTTGTCATTCCCGACCCTAGTTTCACTTAAATTACTTATTTGTAGAAAGAAATCTTTTAATGCCAACATTAAATTATAAACATTATAATGATCATTAAAGAATATTTCATTCAAAGCATTACTGTTAGATTCCGCTTGGAGAAATTTTAGCCAATCAATACAATTTTCTGGGTATCCAAACAAATTTTTGAAAACACCATCCACGTATAGTAAAGGGCAAAGAGCAGAGTTTGGTATTTTTATTTTGTTATTGAAACTTAAAATTCCTAATAATAAATGAATTGTAGCAAATGGATATTTTAAACTAAAATTTTTATACCCATCATAATTTCTTATATTATTGGGTTGAATGCAGTTATCAAAATTTTTCCAATTATTAGGAACTCTATTTTTATTAAATTGCACCATGTGGTGTCCAACACTTCTTATCTCATCTCTATATATTTCCATATCTAAAAAAATACAATCTGTAACAGGATAATTTTTATCTAATAACATTATTTTTCCATCATAAAATCCGCGAATATTCCAATTCAAATAATTTGACATAAATAATCCACAAAGTAATCCATCTGTATCTGGGCTCAAAATACAATTATGATTTTCTTCTACTATCCATGGATACGTCTTGATAATATTTTCGTAGCTCACTCTTTCATCGTCTTGTATTAATGATTCTTGAACATAATTCATAACTAATCCAAAAAATATTTAATATCTTTTTTATATACTTTTGCAAATTCCTTTAGTTGGATAACATCAATTTTTCTTTGTCCTGATTCTATCTTTGAAATATAAGATTGAGTCTTACCTAATAACTTTCCAGCTTCTAATTGATCAAGACCAGCATTTTCTCGTGCAGTTCTTAATTTCTCAATCAAGTTTTCATGTTCTTTTGAGTATATTGTCTTTTCCATATATTAATAATATATTCCATTGTGTAATATGACAAATTGGAATATAATAAATTTAGGGAGTACAATGCACGCACACGAGAGGGTTGGGGCAGATTTAAATTATTAAACAAAAAAAATCATCTCAGTTCAGAGATGATTTTTTGGTGGAGCTGAGGGGAATTGCACCCCTGTCCGAATAGTTTCGAAAAATGATTTTTTACACCCTTCGATAAACTCAGGGTGATTACACAAGCTTAAATGGCTGTCGTTTTTACTTAGAATCGGCTACTACAACCGATCTTGCCGAATCGCATCTCCCGACGTTTCAACTATAGTCGAAAGTCGGGATCCCGTACCCCGAAGGGCGTCGGGACCAATTTATCACACTCTATCCAATCATTTGGGAGACAACTGGTAGAATGCCAGAGTTGTTTTTAGGCAACAACTGGAGCAAAGGTTGCGAATGCGTTTGCAAACGCAACTTTTACTTTATTAACTAATTTTGCAATTAGAAATTGTCCGAACATTTTAACGAGATGATCGAACTTGCTCGACTTGAAATCATTTTTTTAACACTACCCGTCGAAGCTAATACAGCCCCGCCCGCTACGCCTCGCTTCGCCCTGGCCGCCTCGCCTGGTTCGGCTGGCGGGCGAGCTTGTCGAAGCGTGGCGGGCGTGGCCCATTGTTATTATTATAAAGTTAGATAGTTTTTTAGACGTTCTTTCAAAAATCTTCTTCCATAGCCCATTTTAAAATATTTTTCTCTTTTGTAAGCATCATTTTCGTTTAAACAGCCCTCAATATATATCAGCTTCAGTGGTCTTCTCGATTTAGTCGCAGGAACTTTTCCCAACTCATGAAGTTTAAAACGATTTTTAAGATTATTTGTACAACCGATATACAATTTTTTGTCTTTTGTACTTTTTAATACATAAACAATATACATTACCAATACTTTATACCATATTTTTGAGTAAAAATCAAGTCTCTTCTTCACAAAAAATCATCTCAATTCAGAAATGATATTTCTTATTGTATTTTCTAGATAAAATTCAAAATTAGAATTCTTTATCGGTAAATACCACCAACCTCAAGGAATAACTTTTTGCAGCTTTATCCCAATCTCCTTCGCAGGTAATGAGATTAAGATGAGATTTCCCGTCGTTTGAACCAAACACGTCTGTAGCATCCGCATCCGGGTCATAACTTCGGCTTTCGCGCACCACAAAGTAAATAATCTCTCCTTTGTCATCCTCAACAGTAACTTTATCGCCTTTTTGCAATTTGCTTAGATTGTCAAATACCGACCCTTTCCCGTTTTTCCAAACTCCATAATGCCCGGCAATAACCGCGCTTCCGACCTCTCCCGGACGTGTTCCAAGTTCATACCACGCGACATCATCTTGATTTTTTGGCGCATCCATTTTTCCATCAGATGTTAGACCCACAAGCCCGACAGCGGCATCAACATTGATACTTGGAATTTTCAAACGCACCGGCATCCCAACACTTGTTGGCATTTGCTCCGGAAAAGTCACGGCATCTTCCATAACTGTCACCAAATTGCTCGGAATTGATTTTTTCGAAGTTGAATTTTCAAAGAATAAATAAAAAAGAATTACCAGAAAAAATACCAATCCGGTAAGGACAATAAATGAAAATATTCTGCTTGATAAAACTTTTGATTGCATAAATTTTTTTTAAGATTCTTAACCAAAAGAGCCATACAATTTTGTCTGGCTCTTTTGTAAATCAATATTTCCAATGATTATAGACTAATTTGTTTGCTTTCTTCGAGTAATGTAGAAAAAGACAGAAACCGCAAAGATGCCAGCAATTACGACAACACTCCATATAATATTTTTTCCATAAGGAACAGAACCAGCATCCGGCAGTCCTGGAGCAGTTGTCGCATCAGCTGTGGTAGATCCGTTAGACCCAGGAGTAATATAAGTATTTGTAACTGTACAAGTTTTGGAGTCGTTGGCAGCAAGTGCTACATTCCCGCTTGAATCACAATCCCCGCTGAAAGTTCGAGTATAAGAAGTATTTGCATCTTCGCTTACTGCATAATCACCTGCCAAGAGAACATAGGTAGTCCCCGGTGATGCAGCGCCAGCCGCCGGACTTCCGGAAACATCAATTCCGGAAAGCAAAACATGCAAGTTAAAAAGAGAAGGAGCAGCAGTTCCTCCGACAACCGTCTTCACAACATGGAGTGTACCAAATTGAGACGTGCAAACCGATGTAGTAATGGTATTTGTATCCAAAGTTACCGCGCCGGTTCGTGCCAGAGCCCGACCATCTATTGTGGCACCGGTATTAAGCGTAACCGACGCCAAAGCCATGATTGTTCCCATAAAATCAGTGCTCGTTCCCAGTGTTGCGGAACTGCCGACTTGCCAAAAAACGTGGCAGGACTGACCGCTATTAATCATAGTGACAGAACTGCTTGATGCGGTGGTAAGAGTCGAACCGATCTGAAAAATAAAAACCGCATTCGGATCATTCTGAGCATCAAGAATGAGTGTGCCTGTTAACTGTGCCGATGAACTAAAACAATAAGTGCCCGGTGTGAGTGTAAGCCCGCCCAAATCCTGACCGGTCAGGTCTGTATCACATGTTTGCCCGGCAGCGTTATTATAGGCCGTGACAAGATCAGTTTGAGCTTGAAGTGCAACTGCATCAGTTGCATGAATTACTCCATTGACTATTCCAGGTGGAAAACCCGTAATTGAAGTCCCCGGATGTAAACCCAAATTACCGTTGATTACACTGGAACCGGTGTTGGTAACCGTTGAGGCCCCGAGAACTGCAAAACTATCCGCCCCGCCAAGATTTACATTGGTTGCGGCTTTGGCTGACCCAACTAAAACAAACATTAATAATAGAGCTAAAGCAAAAACGTTAGAAACATTTTTTAGTAAATTCATAAAACTCCCTCCTTGACAATTATATTAAACAAAGATTTATTTATATTTTACCACTTTCTGTCAACTTTTCAATGTCAATTCTTGTGGATAAGTTTTTAATAGTTCTAATAATCTTTTTACGATTCGTACTTTTCAAAAAGCGCCTTGAAAAGTTTTGGCGCCAGCACCATCTTTTCCGGCGGCTCGACAAAAGCGATTCTCATCTGGGTTTTTCCGGGATTTGTTTTGCCTTTTTCAACATTATAAAAACCGGCCATCGGAGAAGTTAATAATGTGTAATTCTTGCCATTTAAATTAACCTTGCCCTCTTTTGCCGAATACATCACAAAATCCATAGCGTCAAAACCCGGCTTGGCAATATTTTTAACATCTATAACAGAATAAATTGCCGCTTCAGGTTTAGAAACTATGATTCCGGGCAGAGTGTTTACTAAATCTGCTGTTAGTTTTTGCATTATTGGTTTATAATAATTTCTTTGTTTTTTATACCATTCCCGGAGCTTTTTGGCACTTAATTCTGAAAGAGCGCCGAAAATATACTGGTCAATTACCGGCGCGCACAAATTGCTTGTTCCTTCAAACAGTGCCTTATCGTGAAACTGTTTGTTGTCGGTTATGATGGCGCCGATACGCAGTCCGCAGGCATTAAAGAGTTTTGAGGCGGAATCGATGCCGATCCTTCTTCCTTCTATCCCCGGCACCTCTTTGTCGGTTATTCCCCAAATGCTCGACATCGGACGACTGCCGTAATACATATATCGATATGCCTCGTCGCTTACCATCCACATATTGTTTTTAACGCATAACTCTGCCATAGCAATCATCATTTCCCGGGTAAAAAACTGGCCGGTCGGATTATCATAGGGGATAACCAGCATGGCTCCCGGCCGATATTTTTTTATTTGTTCTCGAATCGCCTTAATATCTGGCAAAGAGAAACTTCCGTCATCCCGAAGCACTCTTGCTGCCGACACCAATTTACGGCGCGTTCTTTCAACCATTCCGCGGTAGTTTGTATAAGCCGGATCAAAAACCAAAAGCGGTTTTTCTTTGCCGCCAAATGACCCGCAGACACCCAACACCATATATTCCATCGCCTCACTGCCGCCATCGGTGATTTGGACATTGAGCCCTTTTGTTTTAAAACCTCCGGAGGCAATGATATTCAAAAACGCCTGCTTGGCATCCTCCAGCCCGCAGGTTGAAGAATACATTATCCGGCCTTCCCTGATTGACAAATCAGCGCTATTTTTCAGATTAAACATTCTTTTTTGCATTGCCGGGTGCATTTGAAGCGAAACATTGCCGATAGCCGTGTTGACGCAAACAGGTTTTTCTTTTCTCATATTAAAAACAATCTGCGCCGCCCTGATTGCCGACGGCTCCCGGCTTTGAAAATAATCGGAAATTATCGGCAGGTTTTTATTATTCATAAATTTCCTTATTCTTTTTCATTTACTATTATAAATAGTATCAGGTTTTAACAAAAAATAACATAAATACATAATATTTTTGTTGACCCCTTCTATCCGCCAACCGGCAGGCTCAGGGTCAATTTCTGATTACAGCAATTGACAAAACAGTTATTTTAAGATAGAATTTGTAAAATTGTTCATTAAGAACTAATATAATTAATGGAGGGCGATAATGAAAAAAATCAGATTAGGTAAATACAGACATTACAAAGGGAAAGAATATGAAGTCATCGGAATAGCCAAGCATAGCGAAACTCTTGAGGAACTGGTAATATATAAAAAACTTTACGATGACGGCAGATTGTGGGCAAGGCCAAAAGAAATGTTTTTGGAAAAAATTAATATAGAAGGCAAATTGATTGACAGATTTTTGTTTATTGAATAAGCCCTCCTACATGTTTACTGTCAAACCTATTACATAGTGTTATGACAGTGCACATTTCGGAGGGCGCAACAAATTATAAATTTATTATTGTGTTGCGGAGGTGTAAATTGAGTGAATTAGAGTCAATGGAAAATCAGGAAAAGTCCGAACCGACTGCAGATGAAATTTACGAGGCAGTCAAAAATGAAATTTCCGAGGAAGAACTTGAGCCAATGAAAGCATGCGGCAATGACATTGAAATGCTTCTTGGAGCGATTTTAGCTTTTATGGAGGTTAAATATTTAAAAATACTTCAAACAGAAAAAAAGGGAATGAATACCGATGAAATGGAAGAAAAAGCATTTGAAATGGCACAAGATTATTTGATCAACAAAGATATGATGTAAAAGTCGGAATAAAAGGAGTGATTGAATTGGAAAACGCAGAGAAATTGGTCGCAGAGGTAAAAGTTCCCTGGGGATTAAATTTCTATTTTTGCATGTCGAACAGCAAAATCGAACCGCAAAATATCGCCGGAAGCCCAGTATCCTTTCTCAAGTTTGCGACAGAAATTATTGAAAAATCAGGGGAAGCGATTCTAACTGAAAAAAATCCGCATGTATTAAGCGGCTTCCTCAAAACCTACCGCCAAAGTGTGATTGAAGATTTGGAGAAAATTGCCAGAACTGCCGAAAACCTAGAGAAAATGCTTCTTTCCGACGAATTGAAAACATAAATATTTATTAAATAATCACACGAACCAAGAGCAGCTTAATGCTGCTTTTTTGTTGCCAAACCCTTGACAAAACCTCTTTTTTATGCTAAAATGTTTAGTTATCGAATATGATAAAGTAATTTTAAAACGAAAGGGGGATGAGAAAAATGGTTGTATCAGCGATGATACATAACCCGATGAATATAATTATTTGACCCGCACCGGCACCAGGACCTTCGGCGGCAGAGTTGCCACGCGGTTCGCACTAAACGATCGCCCGGCACAAGCGCCGCCAAATCCCAAACCATCAATTTAAAAATCTTTATGAAAGGAGTTGAGTTTTGATGGTGAGCTCCAGTGGCGGAAACCCCGGATAACGGAGATTTCACCTCCGCACGCAGCCCCCGGCACGCTTGCCGGGTTATCGAGGGGATTCGGGATTGCCCATTTTCCCGGCCGAAAGCGCCGAGGCCGCAAAAATCCCGGCGGAAATCCCCTCATTTCTTCCTGGGCGGCGGCAGCGAGCCGGCACCGTAAGCACATGCAGCGCATTGGTTTCGTGTGCCGCCGCCCATTCCCAAAACTTGGGTAAAATTCAATACTTTTTAATGAGGTGATAGTTTTTTACCCCGGGTAAATAGTACAATAATACGTACATAGGAGGATTTCCCAAATGATAAGAGAATTTCTTTAACTCAGGCCGCAAGGCCGTTCTCACAAATTTACAAAACAGCCCAAAAACGGGACACCTGATAAGGTCCCGTTTTTTTTATTTTGCAAAAATTCGCAAAATCTTAGCAGCCATTTCTTGCTTAAAATAATGATATCAGGTATAATATAACAATTCTTTAACAATTGAATATGATTTAAAATCAAGGAGGATATCAAAATGTCGCTCGAAGAAATACTGGAAAGAAAAGATGTTCCGGAAGATGTCAAGGATTTAATAAAAAAATATATATCTGAAATCGAGGATAAAAACATCGTATTGCATGATTCAGAGCTTCGCTATCGCCGGCTTTTCGAATCAGCCAAGGATGGCATTTTAATATTAAATGCTCTGAGCGGCAAAATAGTTGATGCTAACCCGTTTATAATTAATCTCCTTGGATATAATCGCGAACAAATAATCGATACAAATGTATGGGATTTGGGTTTACTAAAAGATATTATCCCGAATCATAATAAATTTCTTGAGCTTCAAGAAAAAAAATATGTTCGATACGAAAACCTGCCTCTTACAACTTCCGATGGCCGGAAAATTGAAGTTGAATTTGTCAGCAATGTTTATTTGGTAGATCATTGCAATGTAATTCAATGCAATATAAGGGATAATACTGAGCGAAAAAAAGCAGAAAGGCTGCTTGGGTACGAAAAAATGATATCGGATGCTCAAATAGAAACCTCCCCGGATGGAATACTTGTAGTGGACGAAAATGCAAAAATGATATCTTGCAACAAAAATTTTAGCGCATTATGGAATATCCCTCAAGATATCATTGACACTAAGGATGACAAAACAATGATCGAATATGTCCTAAAATATCTGAAAAACCCAGATGAATTTGTAGAAAAAGTTAATTATCTTTATTCTCATAAAGATGAAAACAGTAAAGACACGATTGGATTTATCGACGGAAGATTCTTTGATAGAT
>Ga0105099_10000849_pt1 | contig 20319 bp, 15 predicted proteins | sample PPLLak3cmMay2015_2_FD_79138 | JGI IMG/M metagenome (GOLD analysis project Ga0105099, IMG submission 79138) | Freshwater sediment microbial communities from Prairie Pothole Lake near Jamestown, North Dakota, USA - PPLs Lake P8 Core (1) Depth... | ecosystem: Environmental > Aquatic > Freshwater >... | reverse complement strand
TTCGACCTTCAGAATCAGGTCAGCTATGCGGTAGAAAACAGAAGTCATAATACCCTTTTGCCTTTATCTGGAAAGGCCGGCAACGTCAGGCCCGTGAACCAACCTGGCAATGATATGGGCGTGTTCCAATATAACAATTCTGGGCGAAAGCGGAACTGCCTCCCCGGCAACTAATGGCGGCATAAGAGCCACTGCGGCAAGTCTGAGAAGCAGATGCCCCGTTGCCAACTGAGCATTGGTCTACAGGGGAATTCCCCTGATAACAGTAACCAGGGCCTGTCCCGGCATAGCAAGTACCCTTGGTTTCATACTGTTGACCGATAGCAGACTCACCGGACAGATTGAATGCCATGGGTGGCTCATAAATCCGGTGAACTTTTTCTTCTTTTTCTTTATTGCTCATTAAATCACCAACTTCAATAATGAAAATTAGGCAATGCACAACTTTCATCTAAGATAATGCGATCATTTTCGGTGCCGAGTTTATTATAGTGTATTTTTAACAATAATTCAATTCTGCCTGCTAGAAATCATACTTGAATGAGTCGGTTTCATATTTCAGCAATGGTTACTTCAAAAAGCTCATAGATCTCTGGAACTATTCTATCTTACGGCCGATATCTCAGGGGTTTTGTGCGGTTGTGGGGCACGGCCCCACCCCCATAAAACCTTGAGAGATTGGTTGTTAAATAGAAATGTGACTTTGAATCCGCTTCTAACGTGAGCTTCGTCCACAATCCTGATTTAGGGATCAGGGAACAGGGATCAGGGATCAGGGATCAGGGATAAGTAAAAAAAACCTACAGGCAAAAGTAAAGCTTTTGCTCTTCTGTCTGATCAGTAACCGCGATGACCAGATTGGCTCAATCTTGACTTGAGTGGTGCCATCCTTTATACTGCCCTGTGTCAATTAATCTCAATCCAGAGGTTGTATAATGGAAATCTATCTGATTGCCTTGATCATTCTGGGCGTATTGACTGTATTTAATCTGGCAGTCGGAGTCAGCAACGACGCGGTTAACTTCTTGAACTCCCCCTTTGGTTCCAGGGTGGCATCCAAAAGGACTATTATGGTCGTTGCTTCAGTGGGTATGCTGGTGGGGGTTACCTTTGCCAGCGGCATGATGGAGGTGGCCCGCAAGGGGATTTTTAATCCCAGTCTGTTAACCATGCCCGATTTGATGGTAATCTTCTTTTCGGTCATGTTGACCAATGTGTTTCTGCTGGATTTTTTCAACACCTTCGGTTTGCCTACCTCAACGACAGTTTCCATCGTTTTTGAATTGCTGGGCGCGGCGGTGGCGGTGGCGGTCATCAAGGTGGTTCGTCAGGGGGATGGTCTGGCGGAACTGGGGAAATATATCAATTCGGCCACTGCGTTGGTGATCATTGCGGGAATCCTGCTGTCTGTGGTCATCGCCTTCTTTTTTGGGGCATTATCCCAGTTTTTTACTCGTCTGATTTTTACCTTTGATTATGAAAAACGCCTGAAACGCTACGGCTCCATCTGGGGCGGACTGGCTCTGGTATCGATTGTCTATTTCATTCTGATCAAGGGGGCAAAAGGGGCCTCTTTTTTATCCAAACAAAACCTGGACTGGATTAAAGACCACAGCATGATTATTATGCTGGTCTGTTTTGTGGTTTGTGCCCTTATTTTACAGGTATTGATGGCCTTTTTCAGGGTCAACATTCTGAAGGTGATTATTCTGGTGGGGACTTTCGCACTGGCGTTGGCTTTTGCCGCTAACGATCTGGTCAACTTTATCGGAGTGCCCCTGGCTGGTGTGGATGCCTATCAGAATGCAGTAGCATTAACCAATCCCATGGGCGGTTTGATGACGGCCCTGCAGGGGTCAGTGAAAACCAATACTCTGGCTTTGCTTTTGGCCGGCATCATCATGGTGATCACTTTGTGGGTCTCCAGAAAAGCCAAAGCGGTTATGCAAACCGAATTGAATCTGACGCGTCAGGAAGAGGGCTTTGAGAGTTTTGAGTCGTCCCGTTTGTCTCGCAGTATTGTCCGTATGGGAGCGGTACTGATCGATTCCATTGCCAAAGTTGTGCCTCAGAAATGGCGAAAGGGTGTTAATTCCAGGATTGACCCGGCTGTTTTCCTGTCTTTGCGTGAACGGTCTGAACATGAAACCAGTTTTGATTTGATTCGGGCTGCGGTCAATCTGATGATTGCCAGTGCGGTTATATCCGTAGGCACTTCGCTGAAACTGCCTTTGTCGACAACCTATGTTACCTTCATGGTGGCCATGGGATCTTCTTTTGCCGACAGAGCCTGGGACCGTGACAGTGCTGTCTACCGCATCAGTGGTGTATTAACGGTTATCGGCGGTTGGTTTGTTACGGCATTAATGGCTTTTACAATTTCCGGCATCTTCGCCGCCCTGATTTTTTTCGGGCGGTCATTGGCCGCAATAGCTTTGATGCTGCTTTTGGCCACATTGTTTGTTCGCAATGCCAAGATTTTCCGTCATCATGAGAGCAAAAACAGGGCCATTGAGGTTTTTAACCTGAAAAAAATCAAGGATGCCCGTGCTGCTGCCAGGACCACTTTTGAACATACGGGGGTGTTTTTAGAGAAAGTGGCCAATACATTGGAGGGAAGTTGTGAGGCGTTGTTTTGTAATGACAGGCGTCGGCTCAGACAGGTCAGACGTCATTCCAAGGAGATCCAGAACTGGTCTGATATACTCATAGCCAATATTTTCAAAGTGCTGCGTTTGAAAGATCGGGGTGATTTGAAAACAACCCGGGATTACTACAACACCATTGAGGCCTTGCAGGAGATTGCCGAAGCCGAACGGGATCTGGTAATACGGGCCTATTCCCATATCAGTAACAACCATAAGGGCTTGTTGGCAGTTCAGATTGATGAGTTGAAAGAGATAAAAAATGTCATGGTCAGTATTTTGAGTCAGAGTGCTCAGACCCTCATGGCAGGCCGTTGCGGAGATCTGGAAAACCTGCGCAAAGCCAGGGCTGATCTGGACGTTCACATGCACGGTCTGGATGGAGTCCAGATCTCCCGAATTCAGAACAACAGCTCCAAAACGCGACTGAGTATCCTTTTCTATGCCATAATACGTGACGCTGAAAAAGTTGTGGGGGCGACCTTGCATTTGCTTGACATATTCCATGATACTCTGGAGAATAGTCTTGAAGAGGAAAAGGTGCAGCTGGAGAATCGCTGAAAGTAAATCTCCGGGCTGCCCGCAGGATGCCTGATGATTGAGATTTTTAAGGAGAAACTCTGGAGTATTCTTCAGGGTAAGGATGTTTCACTGGCCATGATATATGACCATGCCGGCCATATCCTGTGGAGTCAGGGCCGGACCATTCAAGGAAGAAATATTGAGGACGGACGAGGATTCTCCAGACGTCAGGCCACTCATGCACTGGAGCTTCACAAGCGGGTCAAGGAAGAGGATTGCCTGGTCGTTGCGCGTCATGATGAACTTTCAAATTCTGAAATGTATCTGCCGATACGCAGTCTGGTGATACTGCCCCTGAGTGATGATTATTTTCTCTATCTGGATAGTGGAACAAGGGAAACGTTCAGTGAACGGGACATCACCATTTTCGAAACCATCGGAGAAATGCTGGGGAGAACCTTGCAGCAGCTTGGTCATCAGCAGGGTACCACCCGCCTGATCCAGGGGGGCTCAGCCCCTTCTGTTGAGTTGACCCGGAAAGTGGTTCGTTATGCTATTGAAGATGAGCCCGTTCTGCTGGTGGGTGAGACCGGAGTGGGTAAAAATTTCATTGCGTCCCTGATCCATGAGTATTCCGGGCGTGGTGGTGAGTTTGTGATAGCCCATTCGCCAACCATTCCCGAATCACTCTTTGAGAGTGAATTGTTCGGGTATCGTCGAGGCGCTTTTACAGGTGCTGATCGTGATAAAATTGGTTTGCTGGAGCGGGCCAAAGGGGGCACATTGTTTATCGATGAGGTGTCGGAAGTCCCCATATCTTTTCAAGCCAAATTGATCAGTTTTATTGAGACGGGTGTGTACAGACCCTTGGGGGAGACCCAGGACCGTCAGGCAACCGTCCGTATTATCGCTGCGACCAATCGGGATTTGCTCGTTGAGATCAAAAAAGAGCGGTTTCGGTCCGATCTTTTTTTCAGATTGAATATTCTCAGTATTAAACTGCCGCCCCTCAGGGACAGAAAGGCGGATATCTATGCTCTGGTTGATGCCTATAAATCATATCTGCGTGGGAGGGAAATTTCCCTGGCTGCCTGGGAATTGATGCTGACCTATAGCTGGCCGGGAAATGTTCGCGAGTTGATTACGGTTTTGAAAAAGCTGGGGATTGAGGGGGCTGGCCGGGTTGAAGATTGCGAGTTGCGGGGAGTGCTGTCGTTGACGGGTTTGGGGCGTCATTCCGGTCAGGAAACAGAAAAGGGTGAGGCGTCTGCGGCTCATGTGCTTGTCCATGCCTCGACTTTTATTGAGTCTATAAAGCAGGGGAAAACGTTCTGGGAGGTGCTATGGCAGCCCTTCATTGAGCGTGAACTTGATCGGGCCTTGGTGCGGGGCGTTATTGATTATTTCTATCAGCAAGCCGGACTTCAGTTCAAACGGGCCACTCAGGCAATGAACATCCCTGCGGCTGAATATCGTCAATTTATGAGCCTGATGTACAAATATCGGCTCGATCCGCGGAGTACACCCCCGGGGTAGCGGTGTACCCGGGGGTTGACTGGTGGTAGACCTGGGGGTGTACTGTTTTGGTCGCTTGCTTTGTGATAATTGATCAGCTCTTGATAATTCAGGCTTTTCGCTAAGAAGTCGTTTTTGGTATCACTCTTGCTAGATAAAAACCGAAAGAGGTTATGCCTCCCATCAAAAGATGGAAAGGGTGCCACAACATCACAACAAGCCCGCAATCAGAGATTGAAAAGTGGGGGAACTGAGAGGGGGGTGTGAAAGCCCCCCCCCGATTTATTTTTCTTGTTTTTTTATAATTTGGATATTATTCTGATAATTAACTTGAAGCTGAAGTTATATTTGGATTATTGCGGGTAAAATAGAATTTAATCGGTTAGTTTGTATGTGTTTGCCAAAAAAACAAAAACAGAGGTGTTTTTTTTTGGGCTTATCTATTGGAAAGTGTAGAAGAATGTGATAAATCATATGCGAATGAACATCGGGGCCCAAAAGAGCCAGGCGATGTGACTACAGGAGGTGTATCTATGGGAAAGAAGTACAACTTCAATGCCGGACCAGCTATTTTGCCAGAATCGGTAATGAAAAAAGCCCAGCAGGAATTTCTGGATATGGGCGGCATTGGGCTTTCGGTTATGGAAATCAGTCATCGTTCCTAGGATTTCGAGGCTGTACGAGCGGCTGCTGAATCAAAAATCCGTTCTTTGCTCGGTGTTCCGGACAACTATTACGTTCTCTTTTTGCAGGGTGGTGCCAGTCTGCAGTTTGGCATGATTCCGATGAATCTGCTCGCTGGGGGGACAGCCGATTATGTGCATACAGGAGAATGGGCTAAAAAAGCGATCAAAGAAGCCAAACTTTTTGGCACAGTCAATGTAGCTGGAAGCTCTGAGGACAAGAATTTCTGTTATATTCCGGCCCAGAAATGGAGTGCCAACGCAAAATATGCCCATATTACTTCCAATGAAACCATTGGTGGTATTCAGTGGCGCGTTTATCCTGACACTGGGAGTGTACCGTTGGTTGCCGATATGTCTTCGGATATTTTTTGCCGTCCCATCGATGTCAGCCGCTTTGGCCTGATCTATGCTGGTGCGCAAAAGAACATCGGTCCGTCCGGTGTCACTCTGGTGATCATCCGCAAAGATCTTGTTGAGAACGGGGCCAGCGGGTTGACGACTATGCTCAGCTATAAGCCATATGCTGAAAATGATTCCATGTACAACACGCCACCAACCTTCGGGATCTATATGATCAAGCTGGTGATGGAGTGGATGGAAGCTCAAGGCGGTGTTGCGGCTATTTATGAAAAAAACAAGGAAAAAGCTAAGTTGCTCTATTCTTGTATAGATACGCTTGATATGTATCAGGGGACGGCTAACCCTGTTGACCGTTCGCTGATGAATGTCACCTTCCGGCTCAAGAGCGAAGACCTGGAAACTCTTTTTTTGAAAGAGGCGTCAGCTGCAGGGTTTGTCGGTCTCAAGGGTCATCGAAGTGTTGGTGGGTGTCGTGCCTCAATTTACAATGCCATGACTTTAGATCATATCAAGGTGCTGATCAGCTTTATGGAAGACTTTGCCAAAAAGAACGCCTGATCCGGCATTGATCGCCGGTAACCCGTTTTAGTGCGGGTTACCGGAGGTCTTGCGGATTTTTTAAAAAGGAACAGGATGGATTTTTCCAGACCGTGGGTTTTATATTTCCTGTTGGGGCTTGTCCCGTTTCTGTTTCTGGTCTTCTGGGCGATATCCCGCAGTCGTGCCGGACGGCGTCAATTCCTGGGTGATCGGGCATATCTGGTGCTGGGAAGCAGGCGAAGTCACGATTTGGATGTGGTCAAAGGGGTTTTGATGGCCGTCATCCTGTCTCTTCTGCTGTTTGCTTTGGCGGGTCCCCGTTGGGGTGAAGTCTATGAGGAGGATGATGTTAAAGGTGTTCAGTTGATGTTTTTGCTGGACACCTCTGCATCTATGCTGGCTGAAGATGTGAAGCCAAACCGCTTATCCATGGCCAAGGCAATTATTTCCTCCGTTTTGTCTCATCTGCGTTCTGATATGGTGGCCTTGGTCACTTTTGCGGGGCGGGCATATGTCCAATGCCCGCTGACTCTTGATCACGAAGCCTTCGCAATGTTTGTTGAAGCCACCGAAATCAGTCCTGAAATGGAACAGGGGACCGATCTGGGGGCTGCATTAACGGTGGCTCAAGAGGCCATAAGCAAGTCCAGTGTGGCGGGACGTCTTATGGTGCTCATGACTGATGGAGAGGATCATGAACTGCAATGGGAGAAGGTGCTGGGCAATCTGAAGAAATTGAATGTGACGCTGTTTGTGATTGGTGTCGGTGCGCTTGAAGGTGTTCCTATCCCACAGCGCAATGAGAAAGGTGAAGTGACCGGTTGGAAAAATGATCGCCAGGGACAGATTGTCAAAACGCGACTGGATGAAGCAACTTTGGTACGTTTGGCTCAGGAGACAAAGGGTCGCTATTTACGGTTGGATGATGCCACAACCATACCGCAGCTGCTCGAAGTGGTCAAAGGCCTTGAGCGCCGAATACTTGGACAGCAGGTCAATCTACGTCGAATACCCCGATTTCAGTATCCTCTTGCTTTGGCCATCTTGCTGCTGATGATGGAGATGCTCCTGACAAGGAGAAAGATACAATGGCGCAAAAAAATGCGTTAATGTTATTGTTTTTGGCTTTATTTCTGACTGGGGGATGGCATTGGTTTGAACCGGCTGCACGAAAAGTGGCCAAAGGCGTGGAAGCCTATCAAAAAGGAGCGTATGATAAAGCCCTTGAAGCATTTGTTGCGGCTAAGGGGATCGCTCCGGAATCGGACCTTCTGCGCTATAACACCGCAGCTTCTCTGCTTCGGTTGAAAAAGGATAAGGAGGCTCTGGAGGAACTGTCTCAGATTCAAGAAGGGAATTTGCTTGAAAATGCCGGATTTCACTACAATAAAGGGAATGCGTTTTTCAATATGCAGAATTATCAGCAGGCCCTGGATGAGTATAAAAAAAGCCTTTTGATTGATCCTGACGATATGCAGGCCAAGCGCAATTTTGAGCTGGCCTTGCAGAAAATAAAAGAGCAGCAGAAAAACCAAAAACCGGACTCACAGGACCAAAATAAACCTGATGAGCAAAAGCAGGATGAGGCGCAGCAGAAAGAAGATCCCCATAAAGACATGATGAAATATCTCAACCAGAACGAACGGGAGCAGCAGAAAAAGCAGCATCAGAAGCAGGCTGTTTTACTGGGGCGGGAGAAGGATTGGTGATGGCTCGTTTCGGTTCCTTGTTTCTTTTTCTTGCTCTGGCAATGGTCCTGGTGGCTCAAAACAAAAAGATGGAGATGACTACTTCAGTCGATGCCGAGCGGATTGGGATTGAAGATCGTTTGCAGTTAACGGTGACTTTTAAGGCAATAGGGAATCCACCTGAGCCGGACCTGTCACCAATCCATGACTTTGAACTGATACCGGGAATGGTTCAGCGGGGCACTGAATTTATCATGAGTAATACGGGGTCTACTCTGCTGACGCGGTATGTGTACACGCTGCGCCCCAAACGGAAAGGCAAACTGACGATCCCCGCACTCAGTGCCAGAATAGATGGGCAGGTATATCAAAGCAATCCCTTGAGGGTTTTGGTTGTGGATGGTAAATTGGCCAAACCTTCGCATCCGGCCTTGCGGCGATTACCTGGTTTTTTTGATGACCCCATTGAAGAAATGTTCCGAGCCCAAAATTCAGGAGAGCCGGACCTTTTTGTCCGGGTCAGCCCGGAGAAAAAAAGCCTCTACCTAGGTGAGGCCATGCTGGTGCGCATTGAACTTTTCACCAGGGATCAGGTCGAAGAAAAAAGAATGCTCAGAACGGCTTCGGTGCCGGGGTTTTGGGTGGAATGGATGGAATCCCGGAATGTCAATAGGGATCGCCGGGAAGAAATAGAAGGGAAAGAATATACCGTTGTTGAAATCGATCGGGGCATATTTATCCCTCAGCAAGTTGGTCCTGTCACTTTGCCTTCTTTTGAGTACGCATTGCTGGCAATACCGGGGGCAGGGGGAGGTATATTTTTTTCACAGCGACAACAAGTGATCCGCAAGACTGAAGCGATTCCCATTGAGGTTCTTCCTTTGCCAACTGGTGCAGAAGGACTTTCGGTGGGGGAATATACACTGTCTCTGACTGCGAATCCAGTACCCCTTGATGTTAACGATCTGTTGACACTGAATCTGCTTGTCCAGGGCATAGGCAATGTCAAAACACTGCAGCTTCCGGATCTGCCACTTCTGGAAGGGTTCAAGCCTTTTCCAGCCAAAATTACCCGGGAACATCTGGAGTTAGAAGGAAGATTGAGTGCTCGACTGTCGGCAGAAATTCCCGTTGCATTGAGCCGCACAGGCCATCTTGAAATACCCCCGGTTAAGTTACGATTTTTTAATCCCAAAAGTGCGCAGGTGGAGGAGGTACAGAGTGAAGTCCTCCATATAACGGTCACAGGAACACCTGAAAACAAAACGTCTTCGTTGGCTGCGGGGAAGGATGCGGTTAAACGAACGGGTGCCGATATCGATTATTTGCTGGATGGTCCGATAGAAGATCCACGTGAGAGCTGGGTGATGACCCCTTTTTTTTATTGGTTACTGGTATTGCCATTTCTGTTGCCTTTGGCTCAGCTCTTTTACCGGATATTGCTTCGCCCTTTGAAGGCACACTTGTCCAAAGGCGATAAGGCAGCTGGTCAGCTGGCTATGTTAAAACGCTTAAAAGGGTTGACAAAAACAGGTGAAATTCTACCTCTGCTGGATGGTTTCCTGACTGAGGCATTGTCTGTCCGTCCTTCAGATTTGAGCCGGAGTGTTCTTGAACAGGCGCTTATCCAGGCGAAAATTCCAGGACCGGTGATCAAACAATTATTGGATCATAGGGATACCTTACAGGCATCTCATTTTACCAAAAGGGAGCTTCCAGAGCAGGAGCTGAGCAAAATAAAGGAAAATCTTCTGGCCGATCTTAATTTGGTGAGTCGGGGGTTAAAATGAAACTCAGGGGCCTGATTTTCTTCTTGTCTTTTTTATCTTTGGGTACGGTTGGGATTATCGGACAAGAGCCCTCAAGCGCACACTGGCGAGAAGGGCAACGATTGTATGCACAAGGTCGTTTTCAGGATGCTTTGCTGCAGTTTGAACAAGTTTTAACCCACACTGATCATTGGCGGGTTCATTACAATGTGGGCAATTGTCTCTATAAACTGGATCGTTTTCTGGAGGCAAAAATCGCTTTTGCCCGTGCCTGGAAGACCGCTCCGTGGCAACGATCGATCCGTAATAATTTGTCCGTTGTGAATGCCCGCTTGGGATTTCAAGATGAAATATTAAAACAGACCCTGGTGTATAAATGGCTGGGAATACTGGATGGGGTCCTCTATCCACAGCTTGCAGCTGTTTTACTTATCATATCTCTTTTTTTATTCAATGCCTCTCTCTTTTTCTGGTTAAGACGGCATTGGGTCAGGCCGGCCCGCTACGTTTTTGTTCTGTCTTTACTCTTGATTGTCTTGTTGGGTGCCTATACCTTTCATTGCCAGACTATCCTTAACCGGCAGGATCTGGCGGTTGTCAGCGGGCAAGGGGCTTCGCTTTTCAGTGGCCCGGGAGAGCACCATACCGCTTTGTTTTCCTTGCCCAAAGGATTGATCGTGAAGGTCCGGGAACAGGGGGATCAGTGGCTGAGAGTGAAAGCGGGATCGGAAGTGTCGGGTTGGATTAAGCCTGAGTTGCTGACTTTACTGTAGTAATGGTGAATGATGAAATTGTTATTGGCTGAACGGATTGTAGAACTGGAAGAACCGGTGGTGATGGGTATACTCAATGTAACCCCCGACTCATTTTCCGATGGCGGCTTGTTTATTGATCAGCGAATGGCACTTTCTCATGCCCGGCAGATGGTTGAACAGGGGGCTCAGATCATTGATGTGGGTGGTGAGAGTACCCGGCCCGGAGCCCAGGCTGTTGATGCTCAGACTGAGGCCGATCGCATCGTGGCTTTAATCCGGAAAATTAAGCAAGTGTGCGATGTGCTCGTTTCTGTGGATACCCGGAGGGCGGCAGTGGCCAAGGAGGCACTCTCTGCCGGTGCCGACATTGTCAACGACATCTCTGGATTGCGTTACGATGAGGAGATGCCTGCTGTGGTTGCTTCCTGGCAGTGTCCTGTGGTGATCATGCATATGCAGGGAAGACCTGAGACGATGCAGAACAATCCGTCCTATGAGGATGTAGTCGCCGAGATAAAGCAGTTTTTTTCCGAACGGATCGCTTTCGCTTCAGAGGCAGGTATCAGTCGTGATCAGATCATACTGGATCCGGGAATTGGGTTTGGTAAAAGAGTGCAGGACAATATCGACATCATCAAAAACCTTTGGGCTCTATCCGAATTTAATATGCCCCTGATGGTCGGTTTGTCCCGAAAACGTTTTCTGGGCGCTATCGCCGGGGAGCGTGAGGCGGCGGAGCGTGACTGGGAGAGTTTGGCCGCCAATCTGGCGGCCTGGAAAAGAGGGGCTCACATTTTTCGGGTGCATAATGTTGCCGCTACGGTGCGGGGTTTCAAAACCGCCCGGGTTTTATTGTGATGCCCATTTTGTAATATTTCTTCATCTTTCTGCAGATCTACACGAACTGATTTTATTGAGACAGGCGCACTTATGTGGTATGGTACCCGTTATGAACCAAGAACATGGAGACACTTTTTTATTTAAGGGGCGTCCATGGAAAGAGATTGATCTGTGGCGTGATGTCAGTGAGACGGAGTGGAATGACCCTGTGTGGCAGATGAAGAATTCGATCCGCCATGTCGATCAACTAAAGAACGTGATCACGTTAAATCGTCATCAGGCTCAGGAGATTGAGCGAACGGTTGCTGTCCTCAAGTCAGAAGGAAAGGAGCCACTGCGAATTACTCCGTATTATGCCAGCCTGATGCAAGCAGACCCTTTTCATCCAAAGCTCCTGCCGGGAGAAAAATCCAAGACCCGTTTGGATCCTGTTTTCTGGCAAAGTGTGCCCACCCCGGCCAATTTACTCTTTCCAAATACTGGGCTGGAAGGGGCCATGTCCGAAGAGTCGAGAAGTTTCGGTGCCGCCTATCAGCGATATCCCAACCGTCTGGCTTTATTGGTGGCCGAGAATACCAGTTGTGCTTCCTATTGCGTACATTGCCAGCGAGCCAAGTCCCTGGATGGCACTGTTGATGTGAATCGTGAAGAGATAGATCGGGGGCTTTTTTATATCGGCTACAACCGTAATATCGATGAGGTTTTGGTGACTGGTGGTGATGCATTGATGATCAGTCGTACCCGGCTGAAGAATGTTCTGGAAGAACTCAGTCGTATACCCCATTTGCGTGCAATCCGCATCGCCACTCGTGTTCCGGTGGTTTTACCCATGGCCATAACCGATGATCTGCTTGATTTGATTACTGTGTCAGCCAATCGCTTCAGCACGGGTCCGGAAAAATATGTCTATTTTATGACACATATCAATCACCATCAGGAAATTACCGCAGAATTGTCTCTGGCGGTCAGACGAATCAATCAACATGGCTTTACCATTCGCAACCAGACCGTGCTGCTCAACCATGTCAACAGTTCATACAAGAGCCTGGCTGAAACCTTTCGGCGCATGTTATGGATCGGTGTGCACCCTTATTACCTGTTACAATGCCATAAAGAAAGAGGTATTGTTCATTTTATCACTCCGATTCAGATCGGAAAAATTTATATGAAGCATCTGCAAGGATGGCTGTCCGGCATCACCAATCCCAAGTATGCGGCCAACATCGAAGGGGGCGGGGGCAAGGTTCTGCTGCTGCCCTCCGGTCATGACACACTTAACCTGGACAACGATATTGAAGCCAAAATTGCCGAGAGCAGGGCTACTGTGACGACATGGGACGGTAAAAAGGTTTTTCATTACGAAGCCCTGGGCCGGGCCAGTTGCGAGGAGTATGAGGAGGCCATGCATATCATGGATTCCTTTATTGGACGGGCGGGTGTTTTTCTGCCGAAGGTGATTCTCGTGGATGGCAAGGGGAAGTATCTTGAAACCACCAACCGGACCAGTTTGCCTTCCATGGAGCAGATGAGGAAGTGTGCTCTGTTGCAGTATAAGACTCAGGAAAACGGGATGCCCATTACCAATCCGACTGATATCGGAGAAGAGCTGGAGCGGCGGTTCCGATTTTCCAAGTATGGGAAATAATTGAGAATGTTCAAAGCGGATGGTGTGCAAGCCCTGATTTTTGATTTGGGTAAGGTGGTTTTCGATTTTTCCTTTGAAGAGACTCTGGCTGGCTGGGCTTCGGCCGCTGGTCTCGGAATCGAGATGATTAAAGAGCGTTTTACTTGGGATGTGACCTATGAAGCCTATGAGCGGGGCGAGTTGGATCTGCACCATTTTCATATGTGGGTGGCAGAACAGCTCGGTCGTGATATCCCTCGAAAGAGTTTTGAAGCGGCCTGGCTCAGCATGTTTCGTGATGAAATACCCGGTGTGAAAGACCTGTTAAAACGCTTACAGAACCATTATCGTTTGGTCGCCCTCTCCAACACCAATGCGGATCATGCCCGGATCTGGCGACAGCGATACTCAAAGACACTGTCTGTTTTTGAGAAAATATTTGTCAGTCATGAAATCGGAGCCCGAAAGCCAGAGACCCGGGCTTTTGGGCTTGTGCTTGATTATCTTGATCTTAAGGCCAAAGAGACGGTTTTTGTTGATGATATGCCCGAAAATGTCACCGCAGCAGGTCGACTGGGGCTTGGTACTATTCTTTTTCAACATGCCACTCAGCTTGAGGAAGATCTGTTTCGCTTGGGCATTTTGCCTGTTTCCGGTGAAAACAATAATGGAGACCATCATGAACTATGTTTTACGCCTGTTGATTATGTTTAGTTTTGGCTTTGCTTTGAATGGGGCCACCCTGGCCAAGGTGACCATGCCGGATAGCATCATTGTTGATGGGCATGAGTTGGTATTAAATGGTATGGCTTTGCGGGAAAAGTTGGTGTTCAAGGTCTATGTGGATGGTTTGTACCTCCCTGCCAGGGAAAGGAGTGCTGAAGCCATTTTGCAAAATGATCTGGTGCGACACAATGTGATGCATTTTATGAGAAGCGTCGGCAAAGGAAAGTTGGTGGACGCCTGGTTGGACGGTTTGGATGCCAATGTTCCACAAGCGAGTAATGAACTGAAAAAGCAGTTTGGACAATTATCCCAATGGATGGAGGATGTGGTGGAAGGGGATGTGATGACCTTCACCTATCTTCCGGGAATCGGTACCCGGGTGACGGTAAAGGGAACGATCAAAGGGGCAATTGAGGGTAAAGCGTTTGCTGATGCACTATTTTCCTGCTGGATAGGTGTCAAGCCAGGGCCGGGGAAAAAGTTCAAGAATGCATTGCTTGGGTTGTGATATCAACGTGGCCATCAATACATTTTGACGGATGGTGGTTTGCAGGTTGTGATATGGATAGAAGACAGTTTATGCGATCTTCACTGCTGGCAACGCTGGGTGTGGGCTGTTTTTCTCCGGGTCTTTTTTCAACACAAGGGTGGGGAACCGGCTTCTCATCTGAGGATGATATCCGGGATTATCTCAATCGTATGAAGAATTTCGACGCCCATTTTCCGACTGATATTGTGGTTTTGGAGAATGAACGGCCGCTGTTGACTTCCTGTGTGAAAAAACTCAGGCATATTGAACACATCGTTGGATACAGTCTGTTTACCACTATCAGTTTTCCAAAAGCGGCAAGAATTGCCCGCAATTACCCGCATGTTGAAGCCTTTTCTACCCCGGAGACTGAGTTCCTGGAACGGATTTTTTATACCGATGCCAGTGGATATGGCTTTTTTGGCAAAAAAACCATCGACCGCATGGATCATGAAGTTCTTGACGGAGATATGCAGCGGGTTTCGGGAACACCTCATTATCTATACCGTGGGCGGGCCTTTGAGACCTTTCAGAAAGTTACAAAAGAGCTTGGACCGGATCTGATTCTGACTTCCGGGGTGCGGGGGGTGGTCAAGCAGATATTGCTTTTTTTGGCCAAGGCAGACGCCAATCGGGGCAATTTGTCGCTGGCTTCGCGCCAGCTGGCCCCACCCGGGTTTTCTTATCATGGTGTGGGAGATCTGGATGTGGGCAAGTCAGGCTTTGGAGCAGAGAATTTTACTGAACGGTTCATGTTGACGGATGTGTTCCGTAAGCTGGCCGAACGGGGTTATCTGAGTTTGCGATACCCCAAAGATAATCTTGTGGGGGTGCGTTTCGAGCCTTGGCATATCAAGATAGTGGATTGGGCCTGAGTCACTCCAAAATAAGCCCATCCACCCACTCCGGCAGACTTTGATTCAGGTTCTGAAATTCCTTCCGATTCTTCATCGTACCCAGAAACAGATCCAATTGCTGGTTGTTTTTCTCAAAGGCACCACCATTGTCTGCCAGTATGGCCAGGTGCAGCCAGTTACCTTTGGTCAATAAAATGGGTGCCCCCAGGCCGAAATGGATGATATCTCCAGCCAATGCCGTCATAGGGAAAATGGGTAATTGCCAATCGGACCAGAGTCCGTAGCCGTGGGTTTGTCCGACCTCTCTGAAAAACCAGTACCGGGTTTGTGCTTTGGCGTTTAATCCAGTCTGATATGGCCGACCGTTGTTTCGGCTGACATTAAAGTAAGGCTGATCGCCATTTTCTAATCTTACCCGGATACAACCCTGCATGAGACCCTCTTCGAAGTCGGATCTTTTTAACCAGACCAGTGCGCAGGCAGCAGATTCCGGGATAGCACCGTTTAAAATCTCCTGCTTGGTAAACCTGAATCGCAGTAAATCTGCCTCATCTCCTGGTGGGGACAACAACGGGGTATTGTATACTGCATTCCTTCGTCTTCTGCCCATTACCGTAAAGGTGGCGTAACGGGTCAAACGTATTTTTCCTGAGGGATTGATGGGGAGAGATGTGAATTCGCTTGTGAGTTGACCAACTGTAAGCGTTTTCCTGGCTGGTATTTGGCTGATCAGATTCTTCAGGCGGATTAGAGCATCGACACGTCGCAGCGACTGTTCGCCTTGACAAAGGGGATCTGCATCTTTGTGACAGCGATAGTATTCAAGAACCGCATCAATTTGCTCAATGAGAAAAAGGCTGAAGGTGACCTTTTGAATGCTCGTTGGAGTCGCTTGAATTGCAACTGTAATAAACAGTAAAAACAGGACAATTTGTCGAATCAATATCTTCATGCTTGGGGGTGGTGAGGGGTGTGGGGAAACGCCCTACACCCTAAAATCTTATTAGAGATCGCCAAAATACCAGGGTTTCAGACTCATTGGCACAATTGGGCAATGAGCGACCAAGTTATTTTTCGCCAAGCAGGTCTATAATGGCCCCCTTCAACTCCTCACTGCGCAGATCGAAGTGGCGCAATATCCCTTTTTTATCAATCAACCAGGTCGAGGGGATGGAGTTCACACCGTAGAGGGCAACAGTCTCATCCTGCCACATTTTTCCGGAGTAGGTAATGATCCAGTCCATGCCTTGTTCCGTCAGGTATTTGTCCAGGGCCTCGCGGTTTTTGTCGAGGCTGATGCCCACAATTTCCAGACCCTTCTCTTTCAGTTCTGTATAATAGGCCTTGAGATTGGGAATTTCTTCGCGGCAGGGGGGGCACCAGGTGGCCCAGAAATCGAGTAACACGACTTTCCCTTTCAGCGACTCCAGGGAGACGTCCCGGTCTTTGATGTCCCTGAGGGTAAAGGCTTTGGCCGGGGCTCCCAGACCGATCCTGGTATTCATTTTTTCCAGCAGGGCTTTAAAGCCTTCCAGCTCCAGCAGGGGCTTGAACACTTCTTCGTCCTCGATGGCAGATTTGGAGATCATTCCTCGTTCAACCGCCATTTCCAGGGTTTTCAGGGCCTCTTCGGGTTTGCTCAGCTTCATTTGGTCCCCGGCAATGGTCAAGCATGTCCAGGGGCTCTTGCGTTCGCTCTCGCTGTCCATGGTCTGGATGGCGCTCAGTGCTTCTTCCAGGCGATTCAGGGCGACAAGAATTTCATGTTGTTGTGACAGCAGGCGGGGCCGCTCACCTTTTTTTGCCTCAAGGGCCTGGTCGACCAATGCCAATGCCTCTTCACTTCTGCCGTTCTGGTGCAAAGCCAAAGCCTTGATGCCGTAGAAGTCATCGATTCCGTATTGGGTGATTGCCTCTTCTATGGCGGCCAGGGCTGAGGCAGTTTCACCACCTCTTAATTGCTGGTGTATTTTTTGAATGGTATCCGCTTTGGCGGCATCGGGGGTTGGGGTGGTGGCTTCTTTGGGCGTCGGTGCCGGGGCTTCGGTCTTGTTACAGGCCAGAGCAAAAAGCATTACAAAACAGAGCAGCAAAGCAATCTTCTTCATGTTCACTTCCTTTCGGTTTGGTTTCATCATCCGGTTATAGTGCCAGAGACTATGTAAAGTCAAGAGTTATCATTTTAACCATTTCATTAGTCTGATCGTATTATCATATTAACAGGAGGCTTCATGAAGTCCTTGTATGTTTGGTTTTATGTCTTTTGGTCGTTTGTCACCCTTCCATACATCAGTGCGCAGACATCAGAAAATCCTTTGGTCATACCTGTTACAGAAGAACTCCTGGTTATTGATGGCCAACTCAATGAACCGGCCTGGCAGACTGCAGCCCGTTTACTCTTGCCCTACGAATGGACGCCTGGAGATAACATACCAGCCTTGGTACAAAGCGAATGTCTGATTACTTACAGCAACAGTCATATTTACATTGCTTTTATCTGTAGTGACCCCGATCCAGCTGCAATTCGGGCCCACCTGATGGATCGGGATGATACCAACGCCCTGGTCCGGGATGATCACATCAGTATGATGATAGATTCCTTTAACGATGAACGCCGGGGCTTCCAATTCCGGGTGAATCCCCTGGGTGTCCAGGCCGATGCCATTTTCAGTGAAATGGAGGGGTATGAAGACTTTTCCTGGGATGCCATTTGGAAATCAGCTGGAAAAATCACAACATCCGGCTACCAGATTGAGGTGGCTATTCCTTTCAATCAGCTGCGTTTCCGCACCAGTGCAGAGCCACAGACCTGGGGCTTTTCTGCTGAACGATCTTATCCACGTGAAGTGCGCCGGCGGTTCACTTCACATAAGCGCTCCCGCAGTATTAACTGCGTTCTGTGTCAGTGTAATAAACTGTCTGGCTTCGCCGGGATCAGCCCTGGTCGAAACATCGAACTGATGCCCACCCTGACCACCATTCGCAGTGATTATTTGGAAATGCAGACCATGGAGATGAGAACCGGTGGGATTGAATCGGATCCGGGGATCACCGCCAAGTGGGGAATAAGTCCCAATTTGATTCTCAATGCCACCGTTAATCCCGATTTTTCTCAGGTAGAGGCCGATGTGGCAGAACTGAATGTCAACAATCGCTATGCCCTGAGATATCCTGAAAAACGTCCATTTTTCATGGAGGGAGCCGATTTTTTTCTGACACCCATTGAGGCTGTGTTTACCCGGACTGTATATGACCCGCTATGGGGCGCAAAATTAACTGCCAAGAGTGGCCATGATGCCTTTGGTCTGTTCGCAGCCCAGGATCAGCTGACCAATCTGCTTATTCCCAGTAATAGTGGAGCGGCATCTTTTTCCAGTGAACAGAATATCTTGGGATCGGTTCTGCGTTATCGACGTGATGTGGGGCAGGGGTCTACTGTTGGGGCTTTGTTAAGTGGACGAATGGGAGAAGATGACTATGAAAATCTGTTCGGAGGATTGGATGGTTTCTTTCGTTTTTCTCAGACCAAGAGCGCTCAATTCCAGTTTATTGCCTCTCAGACTCGGTATGATCCTGACATGGCCGATGACTATTCCCAGCAGCAGGGTCGTTTTGCCGGCAGTGCTCTCCATGCCAGGTTCAACCATTTTGGCCGGGAATGGTCTTATTCTGTGGAGTACAACCAGCTCAGCCCCGGTTTTCGGGCCGACAGTGGTTTCGTTCCCCGGGTTGATTATCGTGATATCTCCTTATTGGTTCAGAAAACCTTCTGGGGAGATCAAGCGGCTTGGTACAATCGCATCAGTCTGAGCCTGTTCGCTGATCATACAGTTGATTTCGATGGCAATGTGACCGATCAGCTGCTCAGTTTCAGTGGTTTGTATCTGGGACCGCTGCAAACAACCATTCAACCGCAACTGAGAGTCATCCGGGAGAAATATCTGGATATTGACTACAATCTCCTTTCTGCTTCCCTCTACTTTGAGCAGAAACCGGTCAATGGGATCCGTTATGCGGCATCCTTCCGTCTGGGTGAAGCCATTGACTACTCCAATCTGCGTTTGTCAGACTCATGGATGGTGCGGCCTGAGCTGGAACTGTCACTGGGTACGCATCTGGCACTGGGCCTCAATCATGCCATTGAACAGATGCGTTATTCGGAACAGACTGTATATACAGTTCATCTCAGCCAGTTGCGACTCGTATATAATTTTTCTACCCGGGCCTTTTTAAGGGCCATTCTGCAATTTACAGACCTCAGTCGCAATGCCGAACTCTACATTTCTCCGGTCAGTGCCAGTTATCGGGGTTTATTTGGTCAATTTCTTTTTTCCTATAAACTGAACCCCCGCACTGTTTTCTTTCTGGGTTACTCCGACAACCATAACACTGTTTTCCAATCAAGTCTGGGTCTTGTTGACCGGACCTTGTTCATGAAGATCGGTTATGCTTTGACTCTGTAAATTCTGTTTTTTACACCTTTTTTGCCTGGTACAAAATCCTGTGGCCTGCCCTGTTCTTGCAAGTTATTGGGGAACATGTTCTAATCAATTTGCGATAAATTGAGATCAGGAAGGTGCCATTACTGATGGAACGGATGGACAAAAGCCAGATAGTGGTTGGGCAAGCCCGGGAAATGGAGCAGGCTGACAGGATGTACTGGTCCAAGGCAGATCCTCGGGAAAAATTTGCCACTATTACCTTTCTGAGGGAATGTTTTTATGGTCCAGAGGCAACTACCGGAAGACTTCAAAGAGTTTATACAGTTTTAAACGAGTTTAAGGTCCGATATCTCCTGGTTGTTTACAAATGGCTTTGTCTGCCTTTGGAGCACCAACTGTGGAAGGTCTCACTATAGCGATTATCTCAAAAGAGGATTTGATTACCAACAAGCGGGCTTCAGGGCGGCATCGTGATCTGGCTGATGTGGAAGCCATGGGGGAGTGAAGGCCAAGGCTATTCATGCTTGGCACCGAATAATCAGGTGAAATTGGTAAGGTACCTATTATTTTGTTTTTAGGTAGCGGTCCAGATCTGTACTGTCCGGTGTGGGGTCGGGTTCACGATCGATGAAACCTGCCTCATCGCTTTTGTATTCCATGTCAAACCACCACTTGCGTTTGGGTTCACTTTTCCCATAACCGAGCAGATCATCAAACTTGACGGTCATGCTGCGAATTGGCGGGATTTTCCGAATGGACCAATTGATCAGGCGGTGAAATGGGGTGTTGGGTTTGTTCCAGGGGCACACTTTGATGCAGGT